>Ga0209737_10002510_pt1 | contig 12852 bp, 13 predicted proteins | sample TergutCu122P3_FD_187284 | JGI IMG/M metagenome (GOLD analysis project Ga0209737, IMG submission 187284) | Cubitermes ugandensis P3 segment gut microbial communities from Kakamega Forest, Kenya - Cu122 P3 (SPAdes) (version 2) | ecosystem: Host-associated > Arthropoda: Insects > Digestive system... | reverse complement strand
CCTCATTGTCCTTGTTGTCCCCCGAAACGGCGCTTGATATAACGCATTTGCCCGCAGGGGTCTATTTTGTGAAGGTTGGAAATGAGACGGTAAAAGTAGTTAAGAAGTGATCAATGATTAGTGATTAGTGATTAACGGTTAGTGATTAACATTAAATCTTTAAATTTTTTAAATTTTTAAATAATAAAAAAACCTCTGTGAAACTTTGTGAACTCTGTGTCTCTGTGTTGAGAAAAGATTCAGCGAGGAATATCTGAACCACGATTATTGTAAGATTCAAGATAAATCAATGGTTAGTGATTAACGGTTAGTGGTTAGCGGTTAACGTTAAATCTTTAAATCTTAAATTTTAAATACTAATTGCGCCTTTGTGATTAAATCTTCATCCTATCCTGAATTTAATTCAGATTTTTTAGGACAGGATAATTCAGGACTTAAATGATTATGTGGAAAAAAATAAACAGATGAAAACCATTATTATTTTTGGGGGCAATATGCCCGAAACGCTTGATTTGTTTAATCAAGCGGAAGCAAAAATCAGTTCGTTTTTAGGAAAAATAATAAAAAAATCATTTCTTTATAAATCTACTGCATGGGGTTTTGATTCTGATAATAATTTTTTAAATCAAGTTATTGAAATTGAGACTTATATAAAACCATTAGAACAAATTTCCATATTGTTAAGAATAGAAAATGAATTGGGACGGCAGCGAAATAATGATGCGTGTTACATTTCACGTGGCATTGACCTTGACATTCTGTTTATTGATGATTTAATAATTAAAATGCCATCTTTAACTGTTCCACATCAGCGCTTGCATTTACGACGGTTTGCGCTTGTCCCATTAAACGAAAAATGGAAAGACAAAATCCATCCAATTCTGAAAAAAACGATGAATGAACTGTTACAAATATGCCCAGATAAAGGCTCTGTTACTCAGTTACTTACAGTTTAATTCCATAGGCAAGGTCTCCTGCATCGCCCAAACCCGGAACAATATATGATTTAGCGTTCAACTCTTCATCTAATGCTGCTAACCATAATGTAATTGGCTCTTTTCCAAGTTTTTCCTGAATAAAGTCCACCCCAGCCTGTCCTGCAATTATGCTAACAATGTGAGTATATGCGGCTTTTCCAAATTTTTGTAAGGCTTTGTAAGTGAGTTCCATTGAAGAACCGGTTGCAAGCATTGGGTCGGCAATAATTAATATTTTGCCCGAAATATCTGGACTTGAGATATATTCGATACGAATATCAAAATCACCTTCTTCGCTATATTTTCTATACGCTGAAACGAAAGCGTTTTCAGCATTGTCAAAAAAATTCAATAGCCCGTTGTGCAACGGAATTCCTGCTCTCAAAATCGAAGCCAGAACTATCTTATCATCTGATAACCATTCATTAGAAAAGCCCAAAGGCGTCCGAACTTCTTTTTGCTTATAATTCAATGTTTTGCTTATTTTGTATGCAAAAACTTCTCCGAGTCGCTCCATATTGCATCGAAACCGTAGAGAATCGGTTTGAATGTTTATGTCTCGCATTTCGGAAACAAAGCGATTTATTACGCTTGGTGGTTGATTTATGTATTTAATTTCCATTTTAAAAATAATTAATTACAGCATATTTTCATCAATAAAACTAAAATATCCATTTTCACAAATTATAACATGGTCTATAACCTTAATATCCATTATTTTAGATGTTTCGACAATTTTATTTGTTAATTTAATATCATCTAAACTTGGTTTTAAATTGCCAGAAGGATGATTGTGACATAAAATCAATGAGATAGCGTTGTGTTCAATTGCTATTTTGAAAATCATGCGAATATCAATAAATGTTTTGTCAATTCCACCCTTGCTAACATTAAATCGCATTATAACTCTATTTGCTCTGTTCAATAATAAAACCCAAAATTCTTCATGATTCAAATCACTCAATAATGGACGCATAATATTGTCTATATCAACACTTTGCGCAATTAAGGGCTTATTAACTGCTTTTTGTAATGAGTACCTTCTTCCCAATTCCATCGCTGCCACAATTGAAATCGCCTTTGCATTGCCAACTCCGTGAAATTTATTTATTAATTGTTCTGCAGTCGCTTTCCCCAACTCTTTCAAGTTGTTATGATATTCTTTTAAAATTTTTTGTGCAAGTTCCAATGCAGATTCTTTTCTACTGCCTGAACCTAAAATTATTGCTATCAATTCGGCATCAGTTAAGGAAAATAATCCCTTTTCAAGTAATTTCTCACGCGGACGGTCTTCTTTGGCAAGGTCCTTTATTCCGTATTTTGAATTGATTTGCATAAATTTTATTCAATTTTTTCTAATAACATTTTTGATAAATAAAATGTATCGTTTTTATCTATATAAACAGTTACAGAGCCTATATCAAAAGGGATTCCGTTTAAAAAAGCAACCGATTTATATGCAGGAATTTCCAAAATTTTTTGCTCATTTTTAACAATCAATACTGGAAAAACGCCAGATTTATCTATAACTGTTTCATAATCAGCAAAAACAACCGTATGCTTTGCAAATATTTTATCAGTTAGTTCTGGCAGTTTGGTTTGTAACCCTAAAACATCTGATAAATAGTGGTTTATCTCAATATTTTTATTCATTCCTCTTGGGATATCACCTTGGGGATGGTAAGCCGCAAGAAAAACCTCTTCTCCTGTATGTCCATTTGTTGTAAAGCCAAAATAAGTTTTACTGTTCATTATTTGAGCCAAGACTTCTCGCATGACGGGTCTTGTATCGTTTTTTTCAGAATTTTCAAAATTATAATTTTTAGATGTAACCAATTTATTTAATTCTTCTTCAGAAATATCTATATCTGTATAATATTTAATGATTTGACGTATTTTTTCAGGTTTTTCATTAATTAATATTTTTTCCAATCCTTCTGCCGTCTTTTTGTATTTTGAAATCTGTTCAAAAAGTTTTTCGAGACTTGCTCTGTCATAGCCTCGTAAATTGTAATTACCAATTGAAAATCCACCAGTACCATGGTCAGGCATGATGATTACAGTTGTATTTCCGTCTTTTTTTGCAAAATCCAATGCTACTCCAACAGCATTATCAAATGCAATAAATTCTGTTATACAGGCAATTGCATCATTAGCATGAGCCGCCCAATCAACTTGACTTCCTTCCACCATCAGGAAAAATCCATTTTCATTATTTGACAAAATTTCAATCGCCTTTTTGGTCATCTCTTCCAAAGATGGTGTATTATTGACATTTCTGTCTAAATTATAAGGCATTGCTCTGTTTCCAAACAATGCCCAAATTTTTTCATTATTCAAATATCTGAATGCAAAAAGATTATCTTTTATATATTTGATATTTTTGTCTTTAAAATGCGAAATCATGTCATCAGAAACAAAATCATTGCCGCTTCCAAACATCACATCTAAATTTTGATATGCCATTTGTGATGCAATTATTTTATAATCACCACGATTGTAATGATGTGCAGCACAGTCTGCTGGTGTGGCGTGAGTAAATTCGCAGGTTACAACCAATCCTGTGGATTTATTTTGCTCAATTTTAGCCGCTTCCAAAATTGTAGCTAGTGGCTGATAAGCCATCGTTGAATCAACTGTAACAATGTCATTTTCAGCATCATTAAGTGGATAAATTGATACATTTCCTGCTTGCATTAACATTCCTGTCATGTAACATGATGTAGCAGGCGCAGAATCTACAATTGGTGCATTTGACGAGTATGTTTTTACAGTTCCGCAAATATATGGGTCAATGAAAAGCGAATTGCCTAAGTTGTTATAGATTTTGTACCATCTTGCTGCTGAAACAACACCAATAGATGTTCCATCAGGAATCATCACAATAACATTTTTAGTCGAGCGGACTTCTTTTCGATACGGCTCATAACGGTATGTCTGTGAAAGACATAAGTTTAACGAGACTGTAAGAAGTAACAACAAACATAATTTTTTCATAAAAAAAAGTTTTTTGAGACAACAAAAGTACAAAAAAAAATGTTAAAAAATATTTTTTTTTTAAAAATTGTTGTTGATAATTTAAAAAATTGTAATTTTGCGCCCTGAAAAATTAATAAATAATTATGATAATTGTACCAATAAAAGAGGGAGAGAACATAGAAAGGGCTCTCAAAAAATTTAAAAGAAAATTTGAAAAGACAGGAGCATTACGAGAACTCCGTACACGTCAGGCATTTGCCAAACCGTCTGTAATCAAAAGAGAACAAAAAAAGAAAGCGATTTACGTTCAATCACTTCAGCGTCTCGAAGAATAAAAAATAATTTTTTTCTGAAAATGTTTTTTTTCTATTTTTTTTTCGTATCTTCGTAAAAAAATGGGAAGAACTTTTTTTATATGAATTATACCGAAAGTTTTCTAAAATACATTGATTCAGAAAAACGATATTCTCAAAATACGATTATCGCTTATGAAAATGATTTGAAACAATTTTTCTTGTTTCTTAAAAATGAGAGTATTATGACCCCTGTTGATGTAAACACAAAAATAATCCGTCAGTGGGTAGTTAAACTATATGATGAAGGAAAAAACCCAGAATCTATTAAGCGCAAAATCACTTCAATACGAACTTTTTTCAGATATTTGCAAAAAATTGAGATAATTGAAAAAAATCCTGCCAAATTTGTTGCAGTTCCAAAAACTCCTAAAAGATTGCCTCAATTTGTAAGAGAAAATGAAATGGAATTATTACTTGATAAAATTGATTATGGTTCTGATTTTGAGGGTATTCGCAATAAATTAATTTTAGAATTATTATACGGAACAGGAATGCGTTTGTCCGAATTATCAGGTCTTAGAAATACTGATATAGACTTGAAAGAGAACTTGGTAAAAGCCCTCGGAAAAGGAAACAAAGAGAGATTAATTCCACTGACAAAAGAATCGGTTGGTTTGTTGAAAACTTATCTATTAATAAAGGATGAAACTTTCGGAAAAAACTTTTCACAATGGTTATTATTAACAAAAAAAGGAGAAAAAATATATAACAAATTAATTTACAGGACAGTGAATGCACATTTAAAAGCAGTTACAACAATCAGTAAAAAAAGTCCGCACGTTTTAAGACACACATTTGCAACGATTTTGCTAAACAAAGGCGCAGACATCAATGCAATAAAAGAAATATTAGGACACGCAAACCTGAAAGCAACTGAAATATACACACATAACACATTTGAGATTTTAAATAATATTTATAAACAGGCTCATCCAAGAGCCTAAAATTAAGGAGGATAAAATATGGATATTAAGATTCAATCAGTGCGTTTCGATGCAGCAGAAAGACTCGAAGCATTTATCAAACAAAAAGTTGGAAAATTAGACCAGTATTTTGACGGAATTATCAGCGCAGAAGTAACGCTGAAACTTGACAAATCTGAAACCACAGAAAATAAAATTTCTGAGATTTCACTCGAGATTCCAGGAAATAATCTGTTTGCCAAAAAGCAAAGCAAAACATTTGAAGAGGCTGTTGATTTGTCATGTGAAGCAATTAGAAAACAGCTCGTTAAGAGAAAAGGTAAATTTAAAAATAAATGAACTATTTTGTAAAAACAGGAATTTTATCAGATACAAAAATAAGTTTTATTTTACATAATGAATTTATATTCAATGAATTAAATTATGACAGTTACCACACAGTTTCTCTTGAATCAGGAAAAATATTGTGGGACAAAAAGTTGTATGATGAATTGATTTTTGAACCAGCAAAAATTAATTCATTTTTTACGTTAAAAGATGTCGTTATTGGTGTTAATTTTCATTGGGAAAGAAAAGAAGACCAGCAATTTAAAGGCATTTTGAAATTTATTGTTGAAAATAATAAAATAACTGCAATAAATATCATTAATATAGAGGATTATCTAATAAGCGTTATTTCATCAGAAATGAGTTCAGCATCATCAATGGAATTGCTTAAAACTCATGCAGTTATTTCTCGAAGTTGGCTTTTATCTCAAATAAAAAAAAATAAAAAAATTACCCAAAAAAAAATGGATTTCATTGAAAATGAACAAGAAAGAATTCGCTGGTACGATAGAGAAGACCATATTAATTTTGATGTTTGTGCAGATGACCATTGCCAACGTTATCAGGGAATTAGCAAAATTTCAGGAAATTTTGAACATGTTAAAAAGGCAGTTGAGGCTACCAAAGGCGAGGTTCTTGTTTGTATTAATGAAATTTGCGATACCCGTTATTCCAAATGCTGCGGAGGAGTTTCAGAAGAATTTCAAAATTGTTGGGAAAATGAAAAGCACACATATTTAATAAAAATCCGTGATAATAAAAAAAATACAGAAATTCCTGATTTATCTCAGGAAAATGAAATTAAAAAGTGGATAGATGAACGTCCTGAATCTTTTTGTAATACAGCAAATAAAAGAATTTTATCGCAAGTTCTTAACAATTATGACCAAGAAACAGTTGATTTTTATCGTTGGTCAGTTTCCTACAATCGAGACGAATTGTCGGAGTTAATTTCAGTGCGTTCCAACATTGATTTTGGAATTATTCAGGATTTGATTCCAATTGAAAGGGGGGCTTCTGGAAGGATAATAAAGTTGAAAATCATTGGCTCAAAAAAAACTATGATAATAGGTAAAGAATTGGAAATAAGAAAAATACTGTCAAAATCTCATTTGTACAGTTCAGCTTTTTATATTGAACAAAAAGGAGATATTTTTACACTTAACGGAGCAGGGTGGGGACATGGAGTTGGATTATGCCAGATTGGCGCTGCCGTTATGAGCGAAAATGGATACGGATATAAAGAAATTTTAAAACATTATTATAAAGGAACAACTACTGTTAAGTTAATAGTGAATAGGAAATAGGAAATAGTAAATAGTTTATTGACAAGTAGTTAAAGATTAATATATGCGTCATTTTAAATATAACACAATACTACCAGAATAATGCGTTAATTAATTATTTTTGCACAAAAATTTATTAAATTACTGACATGCAATTTTTTTTAATAATCATACTTTTTTTGCAAATTGGTTTTGTGGTTTCTGCTCAAAATTCGGCTGCTAAACCTCTTGATGGTGAAGGAGTTACGGCGTTTCTAAGAAGGCATAATCTTACAAATGAACATCTTGAAGAGTTTAAGGAATTAAACAAAGGAAAATTCAGCGCAAATGGAGGGTTGTTATCGCATTATTCATATATTTTACCTCAAACAAACAAAAAATGGATTGTTCCTATATTCGGTAAAGATAATGAGGAACTTACATTAAAAGATGAAGAATTGAAAGGGGCTGTTTTCTATTTAGTTAGCGGTCACGGCGGTCCAGATCCGGGAGCAATTGGAGATTATGGAAAACTTAAACTTTATGAAGACGAGTATGCTTATGATATTACCCTGCGTTTAGCAAAAAATCTGATGCAAAAAGGCGCAACCGTTCATATTATTGTTCAGGATACAAACAATGGAATTAGAGCAGATGCCTATTTAAAGCCTGATAAAGACGAAACTGTTATGGGGCAGCCAATTCCATTAGACCAAAACAAGCGTTTAAAACAGCGTTGCGATGTAATAAATGAACTCAGTAAAAAGGAAAAGTCTGGCTATCAACGATGTATAGAGATACATCTTGACAGCAGAAGCAACAAAAAACAACTTGATGTTTTTTTTTACTATCACGAAAAAAGTAAAAAAGGCAAAGAAATGGCAGAAACCCTATTAAAAACTTTTGAAGCGAGTTATAAAAAACATCAGCCACAGCGTGGGTTTTCAGGAACTGCCACAAGCAGAAATCTTTACATGCTAAAAAATACAAACCCAGTCGCTGTTTTTGTTGAACTTGGAAACATCAGAAATGAAAGAGACCAGCAACGTTTTGTTTTGGAGTCAAATCGTCAGGCATTAGCAAACTGGCTGACAAACGGGATTGTGGAGGATTTTAAAAACAATAGTGATTAATGAGTAATCATGGACAAAGTCAGACATATCTGGATTGATTTTGGTAAAGCGTTGTCTATCATTTTAGTAGTCTATCGTCATTGCCCCCCAAATGAATTTAATTTGATTTCTTCAATGCCACTTTTCTTTTTTATGTCTGGATTATTGTTCAGTTTTGAGAAATACAACTCATTTTGGGATTTTTTCAAACACAGAAGCCGACAATTATTGGTTCCATATTTTTCTTTTTTTACGATTTTTTATCTTTTTTGGCTCTTTGTTGGTCGTAGTGTGTCTTCCCCAGAAGAACAGGCTTTGCCATTGTATATGCCTATGCTGGAATACTTGTATGGACGCCCCGAATCGGTTTGCCTTCCGTTATGGTTTATATCTTGCCTGTTTTCAATGCAAATTTTGTTTTTTTTATTTAAAAAAATAAACCGAAATTTAACCGCAATTATCTTACTATTATTACCATTTTTGAATTGTTTTATTGACTTATCCAATGCGCCATGGATGCTTGACAACGTTTGCGAATATTTTCCCTTTTATGGAATCTGCTTATTTAAAAAAGAGATTTTTAACCTTTTGGAAAACAGGAAAAAATATTTAATTTGTTTTATTTTATTGATAATAAGCATTTTAATGCTTTTTTTATCATTAAATATTTCAGATGGTTTTCTTAAAACAATTGTAATACTAATACAAAGATTAAGTTTAATATTACCTTTTGTTCTGCTAATGAAGATAATAACAGATAAATTTGGACTTCATCGAGCCATAAAATACTTGGCAGTCAATTCTGTAATTATTTTAGCTTTTCATACTTATTTTATTAAAATTTTTGATATTTTTGCAACCCAAATTATGGGTATAGAAGCAAATTTTTATGAAGGAAATTTTCTATTGAAAATCGGATTAACAATAACTATTATGATATTTATATTTGTGCCTATATATATAATAAACAGGTATTTACCATTCACTTTAGGGAAGGGAAAAATATTTAACAAAAAAACAGACAGATGAAACCAACATTATTAATTCTTGCGGCAGGCATGGGCAGCCGTTATGGTGGACTTAAACAAATGGACGAATTGGGACCTTCGGGTGAATCAATAATTGATTATTCGATTTATGACGCAATTAATTCTGGATTTGGAAAAGTTGTTTTCGTGATACGCGAATCTTTTTTTGATGATTTTAAAGAACGTTTTGAGTCAAGATTGAAAGGAAAAATTGAAACAGGTTATGTGTTTCAGGAACTTGAAAAAATTCCTGAAGATTTTACTGTCCCTCAGGGACGTGAAAAACCTTGGGGAACAGGTCATGCAATGTTAATGGCGAAAGGAGTTGTAAAAGAGCCATTTGCAGTAATCAATGCTGACGATTTTTATGGACGCGAAGCATACATCAAGGCAGTAAACTTCATTGAATCAAGTAAATCACAATTTGAGTATGCAATGATTGGTTATGCTCTAAAAAATACACTTTCAAAATACGGAACTGTTTCTCGTGGAATTTGCCAAATGGATGATAATGACAATGTTACAGGCGTTATTGAACGTTTGAAACTTGGGTATGAAGGTGATAAAATTTATTGTTTTGATGATGGTCTAAATATTGAATTAACTGGAAATGAACTTGTTTCAATGAATTTCTGGGTTTTCAAGCCTTCTTTTTTAGATGCTTTAGAAAAAGGATTCAGAAATTTTATGAAAGTAAAAGGAAATGAATTAAAATCAGAATTTTATCTCAACCTTCAGGTAAACAGCATGGTATCTCAAGGAGAAGCGATTACAAAAGCATTGAGTACAAACACAAAATGGTTTGGAATAACTTACCGCGAAGACAGACCAATAGTAGTGGAAAGCATTATGAAACTTGTGGAAGAGGGAGTTTATCCAGATAATTTGTGGAAAGTGTCTGATGTAAAATGAAACGAGTAAAAGCAAAGAAGTATTTAGGGCAACATTTCCTCAACGATTTATGTATTGCTCAAAAAATAGTTGGCTGTTTGCAAACACCTCCATTTCAATCTATTGAAGTCGGTTCGGGCATGGGAATACTCACCCGCTTTTTAATTGAAAGAAAAGATTTGGATATGCGATATGTAGAAATTGACAATGAGTCAATTATATATCTTCAAAACAAATACCCAGAAATAAAAAACCAATTAATAAAGGGCGATTTTCTCGAATTAAATATAGAAGAAGTTTTTCCCAATGGAGAATGTTCAATAATAGGAAATTTCCCATACCATATTTCATCGCAAATATTATTTAAAGCATTGAATAATAGAGATAAAATTACCTCAATAGTTGGAATGTTCCAATATGAAGTTGGTAAACGCATTGCTTCTGGTTACGGCTCAAAAGAGTATGGGATTTTGAGCGTTTTACTCCAATCTTTTTATGATATTGAATATCTCTTTACCGTTGATGAACAATTATTTACCCCTCCTCCCAAAGTAAAATCGGGAGTAATACGATTGACACGCAACAATGTAAAAAAACTTGTCTGTGATGAAAAAATTTTTGTAAATGTAGTAAAATCAGCATTTAATCAAAGACGCAAAACGTTGCGAAACAGTTTAAATAAATTACCATACGATTTAAAATCTGTAAAACATCTTCCCATATTTAGTTTGAGACCCGAACAATTATCAGTCGAAAGATTTTGGGAATTAACTTGTATGATAGAAAAATTGCCATATATAGAAAAAATATTATAAATTACTCAAAATGAACAGAAAATTATTATTATTTACGTTACTATTATTTTTTATTTTTTTCAAAAATTCTTTATCACAATCAGAAACTGAATACAATGAACTGTTTGGCTTTTCAGATGATTCAAAACAGGATTTTTCTGAAATTGATAAATATGTAATTAATCTTAAATTTAACAAAAACATTTCAGAAAAAGAGATAGTTGAGTTAATTATCAAAAAATCAACTACAAATATTGAGAAAGCAAGGGCTATTTTTGTTTGGATTGCAGAAAATATTGCTTACGATACATCCTATAAAGTTACATCACCCGAACAATCTTTAAAGCATCGAAAAGGCGTCTGTCAGGCTTATTCGGAACTCTTTAAAAAGTTTGGGGAAGTGGCTGGTCTTGAAGTTGTTGTTATTCCGGGTGATGCAAAACAATTTAATTATAAAAAATCATCAGACCTCAGTAATGAGGGTCATGCTTGGAATGCGTTCAAATGTAATAATCAAAAGTGGATTTTGCTTGATGCCACATGGGGAGCGGGATATGTCAATAATGGTAAATTTAATAAACAATTTAATGATTTTTGGTTTGATGTATCGCCTAAAATATACATATTCACTCATTTCCCTACTGATGAAAATCATCAATTTCTTGAAAAACCAATCAGTAGAAACGATTTTTTGAGAATACCTCCTTTATCGCCTCTTTTAATTACTTGGAGTTTTTATACAGATGAACTGTTTAATTACTATGTAAATAAGAATAATAAAGGTTTTCCTGATGTTTTTTCAGTAGATGTAAATTGGAAAATAATAAAAATGCCTATCACCCCTAAATTGCATAGAGGAAACACTTATGAATTTATTTTTGAAATTCCTGAAAATAACGAAGTTGCAGTAATTATTAACGAAAAAGAGTGGCATTTTGCAGAAAAAAATGAAATGCGACAAACTATAATCATTAATCCGGAAAAAAAAGGAAAAGTAATGGTTACTGTGAAATTGCAAAACGGGAAGTATGCAGGAGTTTTTGGGTATACGGTGGAATGATACTGCCAAATATAAAGGCATTGCCGCTTGTTAATATTTTCGGCTATTGCATTTATTGCACCAACATTACGCTACCGTAAAACAATGTCAAGCCTTATATTTGCAGTATTTGACAAATGTCGGGAGTACAATAAGCACAGGCTAAAACGGGGGATTATACCGCCAATGTTGGAAAATCGCGACAATGACAATTGCGCCATGTCAGGAGGTCTGAACATTACAACTTTTGGGATGCAGGTGATGTATTAGAACTCTTTCCCCATAATAAATCTAAAATTGCTACCGCCAGAATTTGGAAGGTGTCCTTTATCGAAACCATATCCCCAGTCGATTCCCATAAGTCCAAACATTGGCAGGAAGAGGCGAACTCCAACGCCTGTGGAGCGTTTTAGGTCAAATGGATTAAAATTTCTAAATTCTGACCAAGTATTGCCTGCTTCGCCGAAAATAAGCGCCCAAACTGTTGCTGAAGGTTGAAGGGTAATGGGATAGCGTAATTCGAGTGTCATTTTTGAATAGATGTTGCCATCTGACATAGAGCCAAGATAATTGCCATTTGCATCATAATAGGCTTTTTGTGCTGTAAGACTGCTGTTTTCATATCCGCGCAAGCCAATCATTTCGCTGGCATTGTAACTGTAGCCAGACATTCCATCGCCGCCAAGCAGATATTTTCCGAAAGGCGAGCGTTTATACTTATTGTAATATCCGAGAAATCCGTACTCTATACGAGCCATTAATACTAACTTGTCGGCTCTGTCAAGCGCTTTAAAGAACATGGTTTTTAATGTCCATTTATGATATTCGATTAGTTTATAAAGTTCTTCATTTTCCACTTTTGAATAATCTTTGTTTGTAAACAGAGAGTATGGAGGCGTAAATTCCACGCCAAGAGCGATTTCTGACCCCATTCGTGAATATAATGGATTGTCAATTGAACTTCTTAACAATGTAAATCCGAGACTTATACTGTGAGATTTTCCTTCTGTTATTTCATAAAAATAGTGCCAGTTTTTTAGTTTATATCTTTGATAATTTGCCTGTGATAAAAGATAAAAATAGTCATCAGGCCACGTTAATCTCATTTGATACCCAACAGAAAGCCCTAAGACCCTCATATATTTGTTTTCATCAACAAAT
>Ga0209737_10002509_pt1 | contig 12855 bp, 1 predicted proteins | sample TergutCu122P3_FD_187284 | JGI IMG/M metagenome (GOLD analysis project Ga0209737, IMG submission 187284) | Cubitermes ugandensis P3 segment gut microbial communities from Kakamega Forest, Kenya - Cu122 P3 (SPAdes) (version 2) | ecosystem: Host-associated > Arthropoda: Insects > Digestive system >... | reverse complement strand
CCCCAAAACCCCAAAACCCCAAAACCCCAAAACCCCAAAACCCCTATAGAGTTTGAATGGCATGTGTGACTCCTGATATTGGATAAATGGTTAGCGGTTATACTTCTATAATAATTGATGAAGGAAATGCAATCTTCTAAAGATAGTTCTAAACGCAAAGGTCTTGGTATTATTCTCTTCCTATCATCTCATAGGACCAGTGTTTCGTGTGAAGGTGCCAAATTTCACAGCGATTAAGGAGAAAGCTAAAAGGAAGGATGAGCAGTTAGGATACTTTACACCTCGACCAAATCTTCAGTAATCTTACCCTCACACACTCAGAAACCCAAATGAGAGCGTATCAATGAGACAATTAGAGGAATCACAAGTGTCAGCAAGAAACCTTTCGCAAGTTAGTATCAACAAGTCACTAGATGCACGAAGATCCAAAGTAATAAGTCATGTAGCTTCACAAATGCTTCTAAGAGAAAAACAACTTGATGATCCAGAAACAGCTAAAAAGAAAGATCCAATAAATATTCTCGTTAGAAGAAGTGCGCTCTCTGAAGAAATGAAACAACAAACCAAAACTAAACCAAGTGATATTGAAGTCCTTAATGAAGAATATAATCTTGATATTTTTCGGGTACTAACACAAAGAGAAAACAGGCAAATCACACGTTATGATACTTGGGAAAAAGATTTATCACCAGAAGAATGGCTAGAGAAGTGCAAGAGTAGTTCAAGAGAGAGACATGGTACATGTCCAGTATATAATGGTGAAATATATGTTTGGCAACCAGTAAAAGTCGAAGGATATGATTACGAAGAAAAGAGATATAAGGTGAAAGTAATGCTTACAGGGCAAGAGAAACTTGTAACAAGGTTAGCATTACGGTTTGACTTTGAGGATAGTGAGAATTTTTATGGACGGTTACAGGAGTGTAAGGAGCGTAGAGATATAGTAGAGACAGAATTAAGATTTCAGGAGTTAGTTGATGTTGTAAGAGATGAAGATGTATCTCCTATGCCTGAGAGAATGATGAAGGATATTGAAAAGAAAATGCAAATTCGTGAAGATAACTTTAATCCTATTCATACTAAAGAAACATGTAACAGACTTATGAATGTGGTGAAGTCATTGTATAATTTGGCGATGAAGAAATGTTCGATAATATACAATAGTTTAGACTTACCAACATTACTAAGACTAGAGAAAATAAATCTCCCTGTGAAGTTTAGCAAAATAGCTGTTCCCTACTATGGTCTGATATATATCAAAAAAGGAATAAAGAAGAAATTCAATTCTTCACTAGAATCTGAAAGAGATTTTGTTAGCCAGTCATTAAGTCTTCCAAGAATGGATAGTATGCTTAGACCTAAAGAGTCATTCAACACTTCAAGACTAAATAATAAATCAATATCGTTTAATATGAAGCTTACAATGAATAAGATAAGGAAAAGAGAAAGAAGACGACTTACAAAGCCTACAGAGAAACAATTGGGATGGCAAACTGGTACTAATACTGTTGGTATCTTGTTTAGTGAATTTCAATCTCTGTGCGAACGATTAAAAAAGAAGCCCTTATTCCAACTCGATCTCTCAAGGCTGCAATCACCAATGAGATCTTCGGAGTTTATGAATATGCAGGAGAGGAGGATAAAGGTGGTAAGTACAGAAATTCTTAACGATTGGAGATTTAAGACACTTCATGATATAAGACTAAGAGGTAAGAATGAAATAGCATTTGATATACCTCGCATGGAAGATTATGAAGTAAGCAGAGCTAAAATGGTTATCAGAAAGTTTGACCTCATCTTCCATGGTCAGCTTAAAGAGTTCTTTAACAATTCAATTTCAAAGTTAGTTTCCTTTATTGAACACTTCACTATACCAACTAATGAAAAACTCTGGAAAACCACAGAATATCCTTTACTTGAGATTGATATAACTTATACAGAAAGTGATAAGAAGAAATTAGAGAAAAAGAAGAAAGATAAGAAGAAGAAGAAACATGATAACAAGCATAAGAAAATAAGGGTTGAGAAGACAATTTTCTTTAAACCAACATTAGAAGAATGCAAGGCTAAGATACTTTCACTCTTAGAGAAACTTGTTAATATAGCTAATATGGTGATTATATTAGAGACAGAGGACTATAATGTTTTTCTTAAGACTGTAAAGCAAGCAGCGTATCCAATGTCAGCTGATACTTCTGAAGTAAAGGAAGCGTATGAAAAATTAACTAAGATGATTGATGATTGCAGTGTAGGTCCTTCAGAACTCTTAGAGAAGTTTAAGAAGTACAGTTTCCTATTAAATGCTAATCATCGAGAATTAAGCAAGATGATGGAAGGTGAAAATGTGCCCAACTTGATAGAATTGAGAAAGAAATTAGATGAGTTCTCAAGATCAGAGTACGAAATAAGAACACTAGCAATAGACAAGGTGCAATTCGCACTGTTCCAAATAGATACTTCCTATATCAAAAAACACTTATCTTCGAGAGCAAAGAAACTAAAAGAAGTTTTCCTCTCAGCTATCAATAAATATTGTATGCGAACTACAGAAGACATAGCAAAGAAATATACAGAGTTGCAGAATAATTTAGAAGAGAAGCCAACATCAAAAGAAGGATATAAGGTGCTTAAAGAATGCTTAAGAAACGTGGATAAAAGAATAGCTAATCTTAAAGCACAACATGAGTTAGTAGGAATGCATATAGAATTACTTGAAGATCATTTGTTTAAAGTAGAGAAGGATGTGTATTATAAGTTCTTTACGATTTATTGTTATCCGAGGGAGATACGTAGTAAGCGCGAGAAGGGGAATAAGAATTTGTTGAATTATGAGGAGCAGTTGAGAGTGGAGTTAGAAGAACAGAAAAATGAGTTTGATAGAGAACTAAACCAATATAGCCTAGATTACGCTGAAGTTATCAAATTTGAAGATACTGAATCAGCTCAAGCACAATTCAGAGCAGCTTTTGAATTACAGAAGAATATAGAGAAGGCATTGAAGAAGGCAAAAGACCTTAATGATGATGAAGAACTATTAGAAATGAAGAAGACAGAATATAGTATATTAGAAAAGCTAGAGAAAGACTTCAAACCATTCTGCTCTCTAATATTTGATGCAGATAATATAAAACGCTTGATGGATGGTTGGTATAATAACTCTTTTATTACATTGAAACCACAAGAAATAGTAGAAAAAATTGACAATTGGATGGAAGAGTTAAAGAGTTTGAGTGAACAGCTAGAAGAATTCAAAGAGCAAGGGGATGTAGCACTAGATTTGCAAGCAATAGTAAAAGACTTTAGTCAACATTTGGATGTGATTAAGTATTTACGTTCAGAAGCTATGAGAGAAGAAGATTGGATACTGATTAATAAGGTGATACCTTTAGATCTTAAGTTTAATGATGAAACATTAACATTGACTACATTGATTAATAAGGGAGTAGATAGATATATGGAGGAGCTTAAAGAGATATGGGAACGTGCTGAGAAGAAGTTAGAGCTTGAGAAATCATTGAAGAGATTGAAAGAAGAGACTAATAAAAAGAAGTTTGAGCTTTATAATTATGAAAAGGCTGAAATTACTCTTATACGCAATCTTGATCTCTTATTGAAGTTTGTAGATAATCAAATAGGAACAGTGGATATGATGATAGCGTCACCATACATCAACCTAAGTTTGAAGAGAGCATGTACAGCATGGTTGAATAGATTAATAAATCTTTTAGAAGTATTGGATGAACTAAATAAATGTCAAAAGATTTGGCAATACCTTGAACCAATGTTCTCTCTAATAGCCATTCAACTAACACTCAAAATGGAACATGAAAACTTTTGTGAAGTCACTACAATGCTTAAAGAAGAAACTGAAGCTATGAACACTGATAACTTAATTATCTCTTTATTAGAGAAGGAAAGAATTAAGGAAGATTCTATTAAAGCTAATGAGAAATTAGAATACATATTAAAGAGCATAAATGATTTCTTGGAAGCTACAAGAAAGAAATTCCCTCGATTCTATTTTATCTCTGATACTGATCTTATACTTATACTGTCTAATGCTGTAAGTAATCCTGAATTATTGCAACCTTATTTTAGTAAATGCTTTGAAGGTATAGCGTCACTTGATATTACTTATCCTGTTCAAGAAGTTACAGCAGTTAAATCATTGGAAGGAGAGAAAATTGATTTGATAAGAGTGTTGGGATTGAAGGAAGGTGATAGGAAAGGAAGAGTAGAGATTTGGTTGAAGGATTTGGATAAGATTATGCATGAGAGTCTTAAGGATTTGTGTAAGCGCTCTATTAATGATTACTCTTCTATTCCTCGAACCAATTGGATTCACTCCTGGCCTTCACAAATCACTTTGTTGGTGAGTCAGATAGCATGGACATCTGCAGTTGAATCTGCGTTAGCAAATGAGAAAGAAGGAACTCTAGCAGAATACAAAGAAAACTTCAATAATGAACTCAACGAGTTGACTACTTTACTTCAAGGCGATCTAGAAAGAATCCAACGCCTTAACCTTGAAACTTACCTTATACTTAATATCCACTCTAAAGAAGTCTTAGATCACTTATGCCAAAGACAAATAACTTCTCCTAATGATTTTGAATGGACTTCACAAATGCGCTATAACTACAATAAAGGAGAAGTGAATGTTAAAATGATGACAGCAGATATTCAATATGGATTTGAGTATATAGGAAATTCTCCAAGATTAGTAATAACACCATTAACAGATCGTTGTTATAGAGTATTGATGACAGCGAAAGAAATGAGTCAAGGTGGAGCACTTAGAGGACCCGTAGGTACAGGTAAAACAGAGACTATTAAAGATTTAGCCAAAGCTTTAGGTAATTACTGTATTGTCTTTAATGCTTCTGAAGAACTTGATTATTTAGTTGTTAATAGATTCTTTAAAGGAATAGCATTGGCAGGAGCATGGTGTTGTTTTGATGAGTTTAATAAGATTGATATAGAAGTGTTATCAGTAATTACTTCGCAGTTGTTGATAATACAAAGAGCATTGGTTATGAAACAGACAGTGTTTCAGCTTAGTAAAGATGAAATAATACTAAATCCTTTGTGTGGTATTAACATCACTATTAATCCTACACAATCTGAAGGTTTTAATCCACCACATGATCTTAAACTCTTCTTTAGACCTTTTGCTATGAGTCTTCCGGATCATGCGTATATTGGAGAGATATTGTTATATTCGTATGGATTTAAGAAGGCAAAAGAACTGGCAAAGAAGATAACGATACTGTTAAACCTCTGTGAAGAACAGTTGTCAGTTGAGAACCATTACACGTTCGAAATGAGAACTCTGCAGACTGTATTGAGAGCGATGAAAGTGTTGAAGAGAAAGTTACCGGAAGAAAGTGAAGAGTTACTTGCCATAAAAGCTTTAGATGATGTTAGTTTTCCTAAATTAACAGCAAAAGACATAGAAGTATATGAGAAACTAATAAACGATCTATTCACAGACATAAAAAGACCTGTAGAAAGCCAACATCCAATAGACAAGGCAATAGAAGGAGCATTACTCGCTGACAAACTACAATACACAAAAGCATATGCAAAGAAATGTATACAAATATATGAAACTACATTAGCTCGTAATGGAGTAATAATAATTGGAGAGGCATTTAGTGGGAAGTCACAAGCGATAAAGACATTGAATAAAGCTTTGGCAAGCATGAAAGAAGTAAATGATAAGAAGTATGAGGATATGATAGTAAGAGCATTAAATCCTAAGGCAGTGGACCAAAGTCAGTTATATGGTTGTTTTGATGATAAGGGAAATTGGTATAATGGGATAATACCAGAAGTAATAATTGAGTGTAATGAAACAGCTACAATTGATGAGAAGTGGATAATATTTGATGGACCTATAGACAATCAGTGGATGGAGAATATGAATACTGCTTTTGATGATACCAAGAAGTTATGTCTTCCCTCAGGAAGTGTCATCAAGCTAAAGCCAAATTTGATTATGTTCTTTGAGGTAGATCAGTTGAAATATGCAAGTCCAGCAATATTGAGTCGGTGTGGAATAGTCTTTATGGAGAGAAGGTATTTAAATTGGCATGTATTGGTAAAGACTTATATCAGTCATTTACCTGAGTCATTAACTTCAAAAGTAATTAAAACCATTGAAGAGTTTATGAATTCAGTATTACCTGCAGCTATGGCTTTCGTTGAGAAATATACTAAACTACAAGTCAATCTTAGTTCAATGCATCTAATAAAAAGTTTCCTTAATATCTTTGAAATCTTTGTTTATGATTCAAGGCTTGAAACTTATAAATTACCAGCAGAACTTGATAGAAGGGTTCCTTCCTTTGGTCTATTTGCTTTAGTATGGGGGTTAGGAAGTTGTCTTGAATTAACTTCTAAGGAAAGATATAATGAATTCCTTCAAGACATTATTTATGATAAGGATGTCATTATGAAGTACAAGCTACCTACTGACATCCCTGCACCAAGAATTCGTGTCACCTTACCTGAAAACTGTAATCTCTTCAATATATTCTACAACAAGGATAAGAAGCAGTGGGTTAATTGGATATGTACTGATTCATTTAGTGGCTGCACACATAGAACAATATTCAGTGATCTTATAGTTCTTACAACTGAATCTGCAAGAACACGTTTTATCCTTAAAAGTCTTCTAAAAGGCTCCACACACCTACTTTTGATGGGTCAGGAAGGAGTGGGTAAGACAACGAGTGTATTGACAGAGTTAAATAGATCGTTTACAAGTTTACAGTATACTTATATTCGATTATCTATGTCAGCTAAAACATCAGCTAATCAAGCACAGTTAATTATTGAAAGTAAATTAGAGAAGAAAGGAAGAAAATCACAATATGGACCGTTGAAAGGAAGGAAAGGAGTGATATTTGTTGACGATTTAAATATGCCACAGAAAGATCCGTTTGAAGTACAACCAGCAATAGAATTATTAAGACAATGGATGGATTATGGAGGATGGTATGGTATAGATAATGAACATAAGTTTAAATCTGTAGTGAATGTAAGCTTTGCAGGCGCTATAACAGACTTTGGAAGACAGAGTATTAGTGAAAGATTTATGCGACACTTTAATGTTCTATGGATTGAACAACAAGATGAGCTCACACTCAAAAACATGTTCCAGACATTGTTGGATTGGAAGTTGGCGAATTCGAGTGCGGCATACGCAGAAGAGGTGAAGAACATTAGTAAGAACATAGTAAATGCAACAATAGAAATTTATCTCCTATTAAGAAAAGAACCTGACTTACAACCAATACCAAGTAAAGCGCATTATGTCTTTAACCTTAAAGATGTATCAAAGGTATTCCAAGGTATTTGCAGGTCTTCAGCTTACGCTATAAGAAGTACTGAAGATATGATAAAGCTTTGGGCACACGAATGTACTAGAGTCTTTAATGATCGTTTGGTTAATTACTCTGATTGTGATACTTTCATGAACATACTAAAAGAAGGCATGAAAAAACACTTCAATAAAGAATGGGAAAGCTTCATTACATCTGAACCTTTACTCTTTGGCAATTTTGTTCCTCATTTGATTGTTGGACCAGAAGGAAAGGAAGAATTGGTGGTAGGTATTTATGCAGAGGTAACAGATAAAGCTTTATTAAAAACAACAATAGAAGAATATATAGCCAAATACAAAGCAGAATCACAACGCATTAACCTCATTCTCTTCATGCATGTTATGGAACATATTATCAGATTATGTAGAATACTTACTTTACCCCAAGGACATGCTTTGGTTGTAGGTACAGGTGGTGCAGGACAAAAATCACTTACCGCATTAGCAGCATTTATAGGAAAATTCCATACTTTTAAGGTTGGAAGAACAGGAGAACAAGAGTTTGAGAGCTGGAGAGCAGATCTTAGGAAGTTAATGACATTGACAGGTATTGAAAAGACGCCAACAGTTTTCTTTTTGGGTGATGAGCAGATGCGTAATGCTCAATTTTCAGAGGATGTTAATAGTTTGCTTACAATAGGTGAAGTCCCTAATCTTTATGCTAAGAAAGGTAAGAATAATGAGTTAATGGCTAAACTAAGAGAGAACATTCAACTTCATTCCAAGAAGAGTATTACCTCTGATGATGAAGCTCTCGAAATCCTAAAAGAACAATCCAGAAAAAATCTTCGCATGATAATATTGTTGAATCCAACCATGAATGAGTTTAGACAATACTTGTCTAAGTTCCCTTCAATAGTAAAGCAGACATCAATAGATTGGTTCTTACCTTGGCCACAAGAAACCTTAGAAACAGTAGCTCAACAATACCTTAACACAGAAGCTGAAATCACAGAAGCTGAAAGAGAAGGAATCATAAAGGTTTGTATTGACATGCATGAACGTGTAATACTATTAGCAAAGGAATACGAGAATAAAACAGGATTTCATTATTATATTACACCCACACATTATCTTGAACTATTAGAACTCTTTAAGAAACTCCTTGTAAAACGTGCAGAACTTGTTAAGGAGATAAAGCTACATGAGAAAGGGCTAGAAGAGATGAAGAGCACTGAAGTGTTAGTAACAAAAATGAAGGCGAAACTCATAGAGATGGCACCTAAGCAGAAAGAATGTAATGAGAATGCTACTTCTTTGGCATTAAGTTTGTCGAAGAAGAAGGTTGAAGTACAGGAAGAGACAAAGGTAGTACAGCGTAATGAAGAGATGGCAGAGGAAACGAAGAGAATAGCTGATGAACTTCAGGCGGAGTGCCAAGTTAATTATGATAAAGCATTACCTGAACTTAAAGAAGCTGAAAAAGCCATTAAAGACATTGATCCTGCTGCTATTTCTACCATGCAAAGCTTAGCTTCACCCTCTGAAGTTTTGAAACCTGTAGCTAAAGCATTGTGTATACTGTTGGGAATAAAGCCAAAGACAACTCCAAACCAAGAACCAGACTATTGGCTACCAAAGAAAATCTTCACACACAAGAACATGAAGAAACTAGCTGAATACGACAAAGAAAACATTCCTCTAGCTAAGGTTACAGAACTAAAAAAAGTTACAGAAGCACCAGGGTTTGAATCAGAAACTATTAGCAGTGCAAGTGTTGAAGCTGAAACTATAGCAAGATGGATTAGAGCATTAATAAAATACGATCAAGTTAATAGAGATGTAGTACCATTAAAGGCACGTTTAAAAGAAGAGAGCGAAAAAGCACAAGCAGCACAAGAATCATTAGCAAAGACAAAGAAAGAACTTGAAGAGAAGAAAGAATTATTTGCTCAATTGAAGCAACAATTAGATGTAGCAGAAATCCAAAAGAAGAAGATAATGCAAGAGATAGATGTAACAGAGAAACAAGTAGAACGTGCACGTGACTTAGTTGATTTATTAAAGAATGAGGGTAAGAGATGGCAAGAACATTTGAATAATTTACAGGATAGACATAAGAATTTCTTAGGAGATGTTATTATATCTTCAGGGATGATAGCTTATTTAAGAGCTTTTCCTGAGAGTTATAGGAATTCATTTGTTAAGACTTGGAATGATAGATTAGTTGTATTCGGTATCTCCAAGTCTGATACATTCTCTCTCTTTGATACCCTATACGATTCAATGCAACTATTTATATGGAAGAAGCAAAAGTTACCAACAGATAATAAGTCAATCGAAAATGCAATAATGATGGATAACTCTGATCGTTGGCCACTATTCATTGACCCACAAATGCAAGCTGTAAACTGGATAAAGACAAGAGAAAAGGTAGAAGTAATAAAATCAACACACAGCAATAAATACATGCTAAGCAGGTTAATAGCAGCAGTAACTGGTGGCACTTCACTTCTATTTGAAGATATAGGTGAAGAAATAAATCCTGCACTAATTCCTCTCATCAGAAAAGAAATAAGCTTGATTAGTGGAAGATCTACAGTAAGAATAGGTGAGGAGTTTATAGTCTATAATAAGAAGTTTGCTTTATATATGGCAACAAGGTTACCTCAACCATATTATTCACCTGAGGTTTGTTCTTCATTGGCAATTATTAATTTTGCTGCATCTGAAGAAGCATTAGCTGATCAAATGCTTAATATCATGATCGCCAAAGAAGAGCCTACACTACAAAGGAATAGGGAGGAAGCAATACAGAGAAGTATGGATATAAAACAGAAGTTAAAGAAGAAAGAGGAGGAAGTGTTGCGGATGGTTACATCAAAGAAGGAGGATATACTGAAGAGCGATCAGCTATTAGAGACATTAAGGAATACAAAGTCAGAGTGCAAGAAGTTCATGATGCAGATGGAAGAGCAGAGGAAAGCAAATGATAAGATTGAATTAGCTCGATCACAATTCCAAACTGTAGCTAGACGTGTTGCTGTCCTTTACTTCTGTATAGAAAGCTTGGTCAAACTAGAAAACATCTATCAATACTCCTTAGAATGGTACACTGAACTCTACATGAAAGCATTGGAAGGATCATATGATATGGAGCATAAGGAGAAGTTAAAGCTATATAAATCAAAGTTCACTTATCTTTTATTCTCCAATATATCTAAATCACTTTTAACAAAAGACAAACTACCATTCACTATCTCTCTTCTACTCAACATATTTGTAGCTGAAGAATTAAATACACCAGCTGAAGTTAAGTTCTTATTAGGTAATTATAATGTATCCACTAAAGCGCCTGATAATAAAGTTACTTGGCTCTCAGATAAAGCATGGAAACAAATTTATGAACTATCGCAATCCTTCCCTGCATTTAAAGAATTTGATACTGAGCTTATTAATAACTCTTCTGAATGGGAAGCTATAGCTAATTCACCAAAGTTTGTACATCCAGCAAATAGACCTTGGCCTAATAATTGGAGTAGTCAAAGGTTAAATCTTCTTCAGCAATTGATTGTAATAAACATTATGAAGCCTGAAAAGTTTATTGAAGCTGTGCAAATCGTAATAGCTAATCATTTAGGAAAAGAATACTTAGAACATCCTCCACTCAACATAGAAGAAGCTTATAATAGTTCGACTCATAAGAAACCAGTGTTGTTGATATTATCACAAGGTGCAGATCCTTTGGAAGAATTAAAGAATTTCCTTGCAAAGAGACATATGGTAGATGAACTTGTATTAATACCATTAGGTAAAGGTCAAGACAAAGTAGCTGATCTCACATTAAACAGAGCATTAGCTGCACGTGAAACCATTTGGGTTGTTATGCAAAACTGCCATTTAGCCAAAGCTTATCTTTCTCATTTAGAAAAACGACTCGAAGAAATTCCTGAAGAAGTTAAATTACCTTTCCGCTTATGGCTAACTTCAATGCCAACTAATAACTTCCCTACAACTTTACTACAGAATTCAATTAAACTTGCACATGAAAGACCTAAAGGAATATCAAAGAATATGATTGAGATGTATAAAAAGCTTGATAATGATAAGTTTGAAGTAAAGAAAATTACACGTAAGTTACTATTTAATCTTACAATGTTCCATGCATTAATTCAAGAGCGTGGGAAGTATGGATCATTAGGATGGAGTTATGCTTATGAGTTCTCATATTATGATTATGAAGTTGCTGTAAAACAATTATTAGCTTTTGTTGAGAAGTATGAAGAAGTACAATGGAATGCTTTGGAATACACTATCACTGATCTTGTATACGGCGGACACATCATTGACCCATTTGATCTTAAGAGATTAAAAGTAATCTTCTCAGAATTCTTTAATGAAGGAGTATTAAAGGATGATTATAAGTTATGTGGGAACAAGGAATATAAACTTTCAATCAATCTCAATACCAAAGAAGAATACATTAAACACCTTACAAAACTTCCACTTTATGACAATCCAGAAATCTTTGGACTCAATCAATCCGCAAATACTGCTTATATAATGAATGACACAAATCAAATATTTGCACAACTCACAGCATTGAACTTTTCAACAGCAACAATCTCAAAGGAGGATAAAGAACAAATAGGAAACAAAGTAAATGGATTATTAGAAATGCTGCCAAAAGAATTCAATATAGAAGAGCACAGTAAAGCTAATCCTGAAGAACCAACGAAATATGAGAATACGGTGTTAATGCAAGAACTAAAAAAGTACAATACATTATTAAAGGTTGTTAAAGAGTCATTAAGTGATTTACAGAAAGCATTGAAAGGTCAGAGTTTGATGGTAAAGAGTGTAGAGGAGGTAATGATAAGCCTTTTGAATAATCAAGTGCCCGAAACGTGGAAAGCTTATTCCTATCCTACCACTGAAACTTCCTTAATCTGGTTTGAAAACTTAAAGGCACGTATGGAATTCTTTAGAGAGTGGATGAAGAAAGGAACTATGGACAGTTATTGGATATCAGCTTTCTTCTTCCCAAGTTCATTCTTTACTTGTATTCTACAGAATTACTCACGCACTAACTCTGTTCCTATTGATACTCTTACTATTGACTGTACTATTCCTACACAAGATATTACTGAGGGTTATTTAATTCATGGACTGTTTATTGAAGGGGCTAAATGGGATATAGAGAAGAATTGTTTAGGAGAAGGAATTAGAGCTGAAATGCCTAAACTTTGGGTACGACCTATGGCGATAGCTAATATACCTAAAGACAGATACATGCTTGAGTGTCCAGTTTATTACGAGAAGAGAGAACAAGGTACAATGTATCAAAAGGCATTATTAATAACAGTTGATTTGCCATTGAACCCTGAAGATGCAAAAGAGCAATGGATTAAACGTGTGGTATTTATGACAGTTTAAATATGATATGGATTTAATAGTTGTTTATATGCATTGTGTGAGTAGTAATTAGAGGGGTTTTGGGGTTTTGGGGTTTTGGGGTTTTGGGG
>Ga0209737_10002508_pt1 | contig 12856 bp, 10 predicted proteins | sample TergutCu122P3_FD_187284 | JGI IMG/M metagenome (GOLD analysis project Ga0209737, IMG submission 187284) | Cubitermes ugandensis P3 segment gut microbial communities from Kakamega Forest, Kenya - Cu122 P3 (SPAdes) (version 2) | ecosystem: Host-associated > Arthropoda: Insects > Digestive system... | reverse complement strand
ATTCTACTATGATTTTCATCATTTGCAAGTCTTAAATTATTTAGCTCGCGTTCCATGCGGGCAATCGACTTGATGGAAGTAGTGATTTCGGACTGTAAACTAAGGTAATTCATAAGGGTAAGACCGCATATCATCAATAACCCGGCCAGAAACATAACATACGGTAAATTCATGTAACGTTTCCTGTCCCAGTTCTTTAGATGCCATGCACTTTTCTTTTTGGGAGCGGTGGTTACCCTTCTTGGTGCCGGTTGGATTTTGCGGACCGCAGTACCATATGTTGCCGTGGTAACGTTATTTCCCTGTACTTCATCAACGTAGTAAGTATACTTTCTTCCTTGAATGCTCATTTACTTCCCTTTCGCATCATTGCGGGGCTTCAAATATACGCAGTTTCGCACTACCTGCCCTCTTATTGCTTTCTAATTCATCTTTTCCTGCCTTAATCGGTTTTCTTGTTATCACTGTCCCCCGGCTTTTATTGCCACAAGCACAAACCGGAAAATTCGGTGGGCAGGTGCAGGGGTTTTCATTCCTTTTGAAAATCTGTTTAACTATCCTGTCTTCTAGTGAGTGGAAGGAAATAATCAGTAACCTTCCGCCCGGTTTCAGCAAATCTATTAATTCGTCCAAAGTGTTTTCCAGTATCGTAAGCTCTTGGTTACATTCAATCCGGATGGCTTGGAATGTTCTCTTTGAGGGATGTCCCCCGTCTACCCGGAGTTTGAATGGTATCGCCGCCTTGATGATTTCATTTAGGTGGCTGGTGGTTTCAATCGGTTTTTCCTGTCTTTCCCTGACGATAAATTTGGCAATGTTTTTGGCAAATTTGTCTTCACCATAATCGCGGATGATGCGGTATAAATCCCTTTCGCTGTATTCATTGATGATTTCCATCGCCCGGAGGGTCTGGCGCCTGTCCATCCGCATATCGAGGACGGTATCGGTATTGTAGGAAAATCCCCGTTCGGTTTGGTCAAGCTGGTGTGAGGAAACCCCTAAGTCAAGAATCATTCCGTCGATTGCTGTTATCCCCAGATTGCTTAATATATTTTTCGTATTACGGTAATTGTCGTGGACAATTTTTACTTTATCTTCGTAATTACTTAGTCGCTTTCCGGCCGCTTTGATGGCTTCATCATCTTGGTCGATTCCGATAAATCTTCCTTTATCATTAAGTCGTTTTACTATCTCGTAGGCATGTCCGCCACCACCAAGTGTGCCATCAACATATGTTCCGTCTGCTTTTATCTCTAACCCGGTGATTACCTCATCAAGTAGTACCGGTATGTGGGCAAAATCCATATTATCCATTACTTTCCAATACCTTGCAAACATTGTGCCGTCAGGCGCAATTTTGCCATCTGAATCTTTGATTCAGATTCCCATCCCCATGGCCATCTGCTCGGCGATTTCTTCGGCATTAATTTCTTCCGTGGCCCTTTCCCATCTGTCGCGGCTCCAAATCTCAATCATCTTGCCGTTTCCGATGACAACAACATCTTTGTCAATCTCGGCTGTCCGGCGTAAGTTCTCGGGAATAAGAATCCGTCCTTGCTTGTCCACCGTGACCTTCTCCGCTCCGGCAAGAAAGTGGCGTTTAAGTTGACGGACATTTCGCATAAGGGGGTTCATCGTTTCAAGTTTGTCCACAAAATTCTGCCATTCATTATTGCCAACCACATACAGGCAACCATCTAGACCCATTGATACGACAAATTCCTCACCTAAGCTATCACGGAACTTGGCGGGAATGATAAGTCTGCCTTTTGCATCAATTGTGTGGTTGTTTAACCCCATGAACATGGTTGGATTCTCCACTATATCCCACTTCGCCCCACTTTTCACCACTCTAAGTCGATTTTACCGCAAAAACATTGATTTGTAAAGCACAAATTAAGAAAAAATTAACATTTTTTGAATTTTTCTTGAATGTTCGATGGAATCTCCCGCGAATGTAACAAAATTGTCAACTTCAGACGCGATATTTTAGTTGTGTTACCCTGTTTGCTTATGAGATAATAGGGATTGGAAACCTGTATCAGTTTATTGACATGTAAAATTATGAAATAATAGAAAAAGGAAAAGAAACCCATGAAAACCAAAGAATTTAATATCCCATTAACCCGGATTATCGCTTTATGCTTATGTCTGGTACTAGCCTTCCCAATGGTGGTGCAAGCGAATCCATCACCCCAAATTAATTTAGGCAGTATATCGACTGAAACTAATTATTTGGGAAGCGGCATTGACATAGTGGTCAGCTCAGGGGTGATTACCATCACCAGTCCCGGTGTCACCCTAAACCTGACCGGAACCACCGACCATGCGGTAGTAATAGAAGGAACCGCAGTTGTCAATTTAACCAATACTACAATAAAACCATCCGGTTCACCCCACCTGATAATATAAATGCCGCCCTTACCGTACCAGCCAACACGGATATCCTTGGAAGTGGCAATGTTGTCATTGACAGCACTACTGCATTGGATTCATCACCCCCCGGCAGATATTTGGAACATGCCATTTATTCACCCGGCACAGTCTCGGTGTTTGGCACCTTCAAAGATATCAATGGTTACGGAACAGCGATTTTCGCAGAAGACGGCGATATATGTATTAACGCCACGGTAGAAAAAATAACCAGCATGACCGGACACGGATTACATGCGAGCAATGATATAGAAATCAATCACAATATAACCGATCAAATATGGGCTTCACAAAACGGCATTAATGCGGGTAACGATGTTATTATCTACGATGATGTGAAACTCATCGGCAGCGTAACCGGTCATGGAATCAATGCCGGCAATGATGTATGGATAATGACTTCGGCAAGTGTCGAAAATATCAGGGGTAATGGGCCTTCGGGTATCGGTATCAATGCCGGTAATTTTGTGATAATAGGCGGCATCATTGGTGACATTAGTGAAGCACCTCCCGGAAATTCTGGAATATATGGCACTTTACATGGCATCTTTGCCCGAAGTTTTGTAACTATAAATGGATCTGTTACCAACATTACCGGAACTGAGGGAAATGGTATCTGGTCAGACATTCGTATTAATATCACTGGTCCAGGAGAAATTGGCTCAATCATCGGGGGTACCAATGCCATCGAAACAGGTGATTTTGATGATATAGAAAACGGTATAAAAATTCAAAAAGACATCTCCATTATACGAGGTGGCTTGAACGGTATTAAATCAAATGCCGAAGAAAGTTTCAGTATTGGCATCTGGGGTAACATTGGTGAAATAACCGGCTTGACAGAAAGTGGTATCAACAGCTCTACCTCTGTCAGTATACTAGGAAATATTGAAACCATCACCGGAGCAAAACATGGTATTTTGGCAAATGATTTTATTTATATTGATGCTGTGATTGATTCAATCACCGGTTTGGAATTGGACGGTATACATAGTACGGACGCTTATGTAAGTATTGATAATAATACTTACATAACAGAAATAAGTGGTGAAAGAAACGGCATTTACGCAGATGAATACGTGGTAATCTATGGTAATGTTGGCGATTTAGATACAAACACGGGTGGCATTATTGGAAACAACGGGGATGGCATTTGGACAAACGGAATCTTATTCTTAACTGATGGCGAATTCGAGTTGATTAAAGGCAAAAATGGTTTGGTATCCGCCGATAGTAAAATCGAGATCAGAGGTAGTTTAATAAATCAAATAGAAGGGACTGCGGGAAATGGTATCGAAGCGGACCACCAAATATTAATTACTGATGAAAGTGATATAAATAAAATAATTGGCAGTGAAAATGGCATAAAAACAAATTTTTCAGTGTATATCAATAGTAAAGTAGGGGAAATCAGCGGTGGGTTAGATGGCATTAATGCAAAAAACCACGTATTTATCACTGATGCCATATCTTCCATTACTGGTGCAGTAAATGGTATCAAATCAGAAGAGCGGGTACAAATTGATGATACTGCTTCTGTAACATCCATAACCGGCGGATCCGGCAGCGGTATAGATGCCGTATTCATTGATATTCATGGTGAAGTTGGTGATATAGAAGGTAAAACCGGGATAAAAGCGGAAAATGATGTACATATTCATCAAGATGCATTAATTGGAAATATCACCGGCACTGTAGGAAACGGCATTGATGCTGAGAATGCTTACATTTCAGGCTCCATCGAAGCTATCATCGGAAACGCGAGCGGGATATCTCTTATAAATGGTCTCATTATCTCTGGTGAAATTGGCTTTATTGAGGGTAAAGGAACAAACGGAAATGGTATTGAAGCAGAGGGTTATGTCAACATTACCGACAGTGGAGTTATTTGTTTTATAACCGGCAGCGATAACGGCATCAAAGCTGAATCTATTTTTATCGCAGGTTCAATATATGGATTCTGGAATGGAAATGAAGTTATCTGCATAACAGGCAAAAAGGGGCATGGTCTTTATGCAACCGGAGGCGGAGATAATAATACCATAATAATAAGTGAAACCGCAACTATCACGTTAATAGAAGGTGGAAATACCGGTATGAAAACATACGGTAATGTAGTGCTGGATGGTATTATTAATTTTGTTATTGGTGTTTTATATGGCATTGAGGCAGGTGATGAATCAACCAATAAAGGACGGGTTACTATTAATAATCGTGTTGGGGCTATCATCGCTACGGATAAAGATCATGGAGTCGGGATACGGACATATGGTAATACCACAGATTTTAGTGGGTTAAGTGCCCCGATTGCAGTAACAGGTTATAAAAGTACGTTTGACAAACAACCAATTATTCCTGATTATTTTGACATCTTTTGGAGTACTACGGATGTCCAAGGTGCCAGCATTTGCGGAACAGCTCCGGCAGGCACACCATATATATTCGCTGATAATCATATTTATATACATATAATACCTAAAGACCCACCATCCATTATGGGGTCAAACCAGAATGATACAATCAAAACCGGAAAAAGTAAGGCAACCACCCTCACCACCCCGACTAGTACCGATGCCACGATTCTCCCCGTCCCCCTAACCGGAGATACCAACCGCTTTGCTGGTTATCTTCTCTCCCTGATATTGTCAGGATTGTTTATCGGTGGATTAATGGTATGGCGGCGGAAATTTGCGATTAGATTATAGGGTTTAGTACATACAAGACCATCCAAAAGAAACGCATTAAAACGCGCTAAGTCCAATTATGAAGGGGGTTTAATGCTTTACACGAAAACCGGTTGAAAACTCAGCCGGTTTTCATTGTACCTAATTTCATAATTTACATATTGGGGGAAGTGTTATAATATAAGATGTGAGGTGACACAATGAAAAAAATTATAAACCGAATTATAGCGATCTACAAGGATATATCTTCATGGGGAAATACGACCTTGGATTCCAAACGGCGGTGGTGGTTTGCTTTGCTTTTACTACCTATTATTGCAATTATAGTAACGAGTGTTATGTTAATCCAAGCTTTTGTCCCGTACCGAGTTGCCAAAAGTGAGTATGATGCGTTGCGTGAGATAATGGCTGATGTCATCACCGATTCATTACCGGCTTCTGACCCTGACTATACTTCTGTTTTTGATTCTCCATCTGGTTTTGACCTGGAGGATCCCATCATAACTGAACCAGCCAGGACGCTTACCATTAACAATCCTGATTATGTTGCATGGATAAGAATCGCCGGAATGGGACTTGATTATCCGATCGTTCGGGGAAGTGATAACGAAAAATATATGGATACGACCTTTGGTGGAAACAAAAACCCCGCCGGGACTATTTTTATGGATTTTCGTATCACTGACGGATTCACCGCCCCATATGTGATACTCTACGGACATAATATGCGGGATGGCAGTATGTTTGGCTCACTCAGCTCTTACCAGCGCGATAATTTTCTAAAAAACCATTCCCACATCTCGATTATAAAACCAAACGGTCAAATCCTGAATTACCGCGTTTTTGCCGCCGTTTTAGTCGATGTTCAAGACGAGGTATTCACATTGATTGGTAAGGATGATAACGAAATCGCCACATATTTCGCCACCCACAATGCACCAGACAACAGCAAGCGGTTCCTCGTCCTCTCCACCTGCACAAGAAACAATAATGATGATGAGCGGTTCCTGGTCTTTGCCTCGTTGGAGAACTAAATGCGCTTTGAAAAACCACTTTTTGCATTCTATATACTATTATTTCTGGTTACAGCTTTGACACTGGTTTTTTTTCAACCCCATTTTGATACACCCCCGTTATTCGCCAATCCTCCGGATGAGCATGGAAAATACCTTGTCCCGCGTTATATTAGTGAACATGGCAGACTTCCAACTGGGTTTGAGGAAGAAATCCGGTTGCATGGATATGGATTTTCATATGCCTTTTATAATGTCCTACCCTATATCGTCCAAGGATATTTTATGCGGTTTGTCAGTTTATTTACTGATTCTGAATTGGCTTTACTATATGCCGGACGGTTTATAAATGTTCTATCCGGATTGTTTATGGCTATCGTCATTTACCAATTATCGCAAAAACTTTTCAAACTCCAACAATTCCGCTGGCTCTTCTGCTTTCTGGTTATGTTTCTGCCACAAAGCCTTTTTATCCATACTTATGTGAATACCGACTCAATGGCACTTCTTGCGACAGCGATGATTGTTTATGCGTGGGTAGGCATATATCAGGAGGATTACAACCGGATAAACATCCTTTACCTTAGCGGTGGTATCATCATTTGCGCTTTGTCATACTACAATGCTTATGGTTTCATCCTTAGTAGTATCCTAATATTCTTTAGTAGCTTTTGGGAAAAAAGTGAGGGAAAATTTGACTACAACTGGAAAAAAATGCTCAAAATCGGTAGTATCATAAGCGCAATCGTTCTGTTGGGAATTGGTTGGTGGTTTATCCGCAGTTATATATTATATGATGGTGATATCATCGGTTTCCGTACCCGCGACGAAATGGCGCTTCTCCATGGACACCCTGCTTACATGAGTACCTATCAAGAAAAAGGTTATACTATTTGGCAGATGCTTGCGGATAATGATTTTTTCCGCATGACTTTCAACTCATTTATCGCTGGATTTGGTTCACTCGCAATCTTTGCCAATGAATGGATGTACCGCCTGTATTTGACTTTGCTTGCTGTTTGTGGTCTTAGTTTTTTCTTTATCAGAAAGTGGAGTGCGGTAATTAAACCGTCCCGATGGGACGCTTACACATTGCAGATCTTATTCTTCCATGTAAATATGATATTCTGTATGGTTTTACCACTGTTCCTCTTAATTTATTATGCTTATAGCACGGATTATCAAGCACAAGGGCGTTACCTACTTCCGGGACTTGTCCCATTGATGTATTACGTAACCGCCGGATTCGAAAAAATAGCTACCCATAAATGGTTTCCCACGCGCTGGCAAAACATCAGTGTAATTCTGGTCTGCCTTTTCATCGTAACCTGCCTTTTATGGATGGTCTACCGCGTTTCGTTGCCAGTCTACCTCGAAATTGGCGGGGTTCTGTAGGTATTATGGATTGTTCCTTTTATCACCCAAATTCTTTGATATAAAACCAGTTAATGCATAAAGGGGAACATTCGTAAGCCATTCCTCATTCCGGTAATCAGCCATTGAAACTCTTAAAGAAATATCTGGATTATATTTTTCTCTGTATACCCTCAAACTTTTTGCTTGTAAATTTACTTCCGCTTTTACCTCTAAAGGTATGACACTGATACCATTATCAATAATAAAATCAATTTCTGCACTATTACTATCATTTGACCAATAATATGGGTTAACATATTCCAACGTTTTCAATTGTTGCAAAACATATTGTTCTGTTAATGAACCTTTAAATTCATTAAACAGAATATTCCCCTCTAATAAAATATCCTTGCGGATATTTACCATACATGATAATAAACCAACATCAACCAAAAATAATTTAAATGCTTTGTAATCTTCATAAGCCTTAAGAGGTAAGCCCGGTTTTAAAATACGATTCACTTTATGGACAAGTCCGCAATCGGAAAGCCATAACAAAGCAAGTTCGTAATCCTTTGCCCGTGCCCCCTCTTTAATAATACCATAAATGAATTTTTTATTTTCCTTTGTCAGTTGAGCCGGAATACTATTCCATAACATTCTTATACGAGGAACAACATCATTAGGAGCATGCTTAGAAAAATCTTGTTCGTAAGATATTAAGATTCGATGCTGAATTTCCCTCACCTCATCATAATCATGATTTTCGGTAAAACTCAGTACCGCTTCCGGCATACCGCCAACAAAATAATACTGCCTAAGCAATTGTATATAATCATGCTTAAAAGTAGTTATAAGAGAAAAATCGCCACTATCCAGCAAATCAGCAAATTGTTCTTTCCCTACAGCCCGCAAAAATTCTATATATGACATTGGGTATAATTCCAGAAACTCAACTTTCCCTACCGGAAAAGACGTGCCTTCGTGTAGGGCAACTCCCAACAAACTCCCGGCACAAATTATTTGATACTCTGGTGCATTTTCATAAAAATATTTTAAAGAAGTTAATGCTTGGGGAACTTCTTGTACTTCATCAAAAATCAATAAAGTATCTGCCGGATTAATTTTCTGTCCACTATATAACTCTAAACCCAATATAATACGTTCGATGTTCAAATCATATGAAAAAAGTTCTGCCATTTGCCTGTTATTGTCGAAATTGACATAAACATTTTTTTTATAAGCTTCTTCACCAAATGTTTTCATTAACCAAGTTTTGCCAACTTGACGCGCCCCCCGAATAATAAGTGGACGGCGATTATTTTTTTCTTTCCATTTATATAATTTGTCCATTGCCGAACGATACATAATTACCTCCCAAATAAGTTGGTAACTTTAGTATATCAGAGAACAACATAAAGTGCAACGTCTTTTTGTGGAGGTCTGCATTTTCTCGGACGTCTTTTTGTCGTTCATAACATTTTTTCGGACGTCATTTCGCTGGTTCTGTATAGAACCTCAAATAAATGTTGACAAATCTTATAATCAATATTAAAATTAGTTTTGAAATAAATCTTGTTTTATGAAGGGAGTAAAAATGAAATCCACAAAAGAAAAGTTCCAAAAAGTACTAGTTGTTTTAGTTTTACTATCAGTAGCCATTGTAGTAACACCTATTCTGGCTGGTAACATTGATCTGACATTGATTGTCGCAGCTAATGGGGGATATGCTACCGGTCCATCCATTGCTACCGGTCCATCCGTTCCTAGCAAACCATCTCCTTCACCATCTCCTTCACCATCACCTTCCCCATCGTCAGCTCCTATTGCTGACAATGTAGTACTTGCCTCGCTTGCAAACCCAAACCAACCCCTTGTGATTAACCCGAATGTGGGAACTGTTATAAGCGAAAACGCACTACAAGCAATTAAAGAAAGCGGAAATACATTCACGGCAGTACTGCCAAGTGGAGTACAGATGAGTATTGACCCAGCAACAATTACTGATAATGCCAAAGCAATAGACCTAAATATTGGTGTTGCAATTTCTTCAACTGCTACGAAGCTGGGTGATGTCGTTGTTCCTGCAAACTCTATCGTCCTAGCACCTAATACTAAAGGAAGCTTTGGGTTTGATGTCAGTCTTACAATATCTGCGGCACAACTGGCACAAGCCGGTGTAAACGCCAACAATCTACGCTTATTCTATGTTGATGCCAATGGTATGGCAATAGAAATGGGACGGGTAATGCGTAATCCGGACGGCTCAGTGACAATTGTTATCAATAGTGCTTCCCACTATATTTTAACCGACAGAGTACCCGAAGGTATTACCTTGGTAAGCTCCACATACATAGTTGACGTAAGGACACGTTTGAATGTCCGTACCGGACCTGGCATTAGTAACAAAAGAGTTGGTACACTGCGTAAAAATGATGCAATTACTGTATTAAGCATTGAAAACGGTTGGGCAAAAATTGCGTATACGGACGAGCATCCAGTCGCATATGTTTCAGAACGATATATCAAAAGATAGATATAAACCAAATAAAGTGACTATATAAAAGCGTGGGTTAAACCCATGCTTTTATATTTTGCCTACATATTGATGATAATAACTCTCTCCGATTGCCATGATAATAAATATCAAAGTAAGATTCATTATATGGCTGAAACTTACCAGATTATGAATAAGGTAACTAAATACACAAACAACCGGTATGTATAAAAGTGGTGTGGTTTTGCCTTTTCTTATAAAACGAATTAAAAATGTAATAAAAATAGCTAGATACATACCCAACCCAATGATCCCATTATTTACCAGCATTGTCAAAATCTCATTGTGTGCATTTAAAACAATGGCATTATTTAATTGAATGTTCAGCGTTTCACCAAGGTCGGTAAAACTATATAGGTACTCTGCATAACAATCCGGTCCGATACCAATTAGTTTTTGACCAAAATTCATCCGGCTGAACATAGCTATGCTTGCTTTCCAGTTTAAACCCCGGGAATTACCCCAAGCATCATCAAAAACAAATATCGAAATCTGGCATAAACCAAATATTCCACCAGGAGTAACTGTATTAAAAACTATTACGCCAATAATAAATACCACAAGTATTATCGCAAAAATAATCAAACACTTTTTCAAGAAATTACTATTCATAAAAAATAAAAACCTTTCCTTTAAGGCCGGGAGCAATGTGATGTTTGTCAACAAGTAAGGAAACAGAATCAAAGCAAGCACATATAAGCTAAAAGAAGAAGTGGTCAGAAAAGCCCCGATATTGTCATCAAAGACAAGTGAAAACCGCTCGTTGGATACAAACCTTAAGAAACGCATCAATTGATTTGCCAGACACAACCCAATAATTAATTCTAAATAAGCCGATCCATATTTTTCCCAATTTCCTAAACTTAGAACTAATAAAATAAAAAAGACCGCTATTAGTGATAGAAATATACTGTCGGCTTGTAAGATTATCGCAAGACAAAAGGAGATAAAATTGTAGATGCCAGCAAAAAATTTAACCCATGTTTTCTCAGAAAATAAATATAATGACGCACCAATCGGCCATACCACCGCGAAGTAACCAGCTAATAAATTGTAATTGCCAATAGTAGATAAAAATTCCGGGACTACGACAACTAAGTCAATCGGCCATATTGAAAAACGGTTTAAAATTCCCAAAATAAATGTTATTCCCGAACCGATTATAAAGCATAACCAAATTTTATCATTGTAATTCCAAAAACGACTTATTGCAAAAAAAGAAAACAATATGAGTAGATTTGTCCCCACCCCCATATAAAAGGCAATATTTCCATGCCATGCTACATTTTGATAAGATGAAAAAAAAAGTGAAATAAATGAAAAAAACAAAAATGCTATTATAGTCCATTCAGTTGCGGTCAGTTTACATATCTGCTTTTTTTTTATTTCTTTTCTATAGAAAAATAAAATAAAAACTGCCAATAAAACTATCTCAATAACCAAGACCAATGTAATTTGGCGATAGAAAAAGTATTTATCCCAACCAATACTTGTATAACCACCTTTTGTTACATATAGTGGGAATACTATTCCCGTGATAATAATATATATGGCTAAAACAAATGATAAGCATTTTTTTAAGAATAGGTACATATCCCTCACACATTAAACCGAAAATTTATCACATCCCCATCTTTAACTACATAATCCTTACCCTCGATACTAACCAACCCCTTCTCCTTGGCGGCAGCTTGGGAACCACACTCCACTAAGTCGTTAAAGCTAACAACTTCGGCACGGATAAAACCACGCTCGATATCAGAATGGATTTTCCCAGCGGCTTTAGGAGCCTTTGTACCTATCTTTATCGTCCATGCCCGTGACTCATCTTCTCCGGTAGTAAGAAAACTCATCAAACCTAACAGACGATAACTTGTCTGGATTAATTTGTTTAAACCGGATTCACTGATACCAAGGTCATCAAGGAACATTTTCCGCTCATCTTCTTCTAGCCTCGCTATCTCCTGCTCTATTTCTGCGCAGATAATAAACATTTCACTTCCTGATGCCGTTGCCATTTCCCTGACTTTAAGAACATTAGAGTTACTTACCCCATCATCGGCTAAATCGTCTTCACTGACATTGGCAGCGAAAATAACTGGTTTGATAGTTAGCAAATCAATAGTTGAAATTACTTTGGCTTCATCTTCATCACCGATAGGAAAACTACGGGCTGATTTACCATCTTCCAAATGAGCCCTTAAAGCATTAAGCGTATTCAGGGTTGTATTCAAGGTTTTATCAGCCTTTGCCGCTTTTTCGGTTTTTATGATTCTCCGTTCCAATATTTCAAGGTCGGAAAAAATAAGTTCCAGATCAAGATTCTCAATATCCCGTCCGGCATCAACCCCACCATCAACATGGATAACATTATCATCCTCAAAACAACGGACGACATGAATAATCGCATCCACTTCGCGGATATGACTCAAAAATTGGTTACCCAACCCCTCACCATGTGATGCACCTTTCGCCAATCCCGCAATATCAACAAACTCGATAGTCGCAGGAGTCACCTTCTTAGATTTATACATTTCACCCAATACCTCTATCCGCTCATCAGGTACGGTTACGATACCAACATTGGGTTTGACGGTACTGAACGGATAATTGACTGACTCAGCATCCGCTTTCGTCAAGGCATTAAATAAAGTAGTTTTTCCAATATTCGGCAATCCAACAATTCCTAGTTTCATATTGATTCCTCTTTCTACGGCGGGGTAGTGTCAAGTCTGACACTACATTTTTTAGTTCTTTTCCTTATATTTCCAAGGGTTTAAGCCATCTTTTGCAAATAAAAAACAATGACCTCC
>Ga0209737_10002507_pt1 | contig 12864 bp, 10 predicted proteins | sample TergutCu122P3_FD_187284 | JGI IMG/M metagenome (GOLD analysis project Ga0209737, IMG submission 187284) | Cubitermes ugandensis P3 segment gut microbial communities from Kakamega Forest, Kenya - Cu122 P3 (SPAdes) (version 2) | ecosystem: Host-associated > Arthropoda: Insects > Digestive system... | reverse complement strand
GTCAAGGCCTGAATTGGACGGCTGAACCCATTCGCGATGAATACAGTCACAAACGCACCGACAACAATGATAATAAGCAAGGAAACAACTATCATCATGATAAGATTCGTGATCGGACCTGTTACTTTTTCTACCCTCTCTATCGTGATAATTGACCAATCTGTTCCAGAAACAGGTGTTTTCATGATGTACGCTGGAAGCCCAGTGTATCCAGGACCTTCCACCATATCTACACCAGCAGAAAAGCCACTCAAATCAAATTTCCTCGTGAGGAACGAAGAATGGTCACCGCGAACACCAGATAATATCATACCATCTGGAGCAACAAGGAAGTTTGTGGCAACGTCACTGAGACCTGGTGTTGAAAAGACATAATTTTCAAAATTCGCATATTGAAGACCGAAAACAACAAGCCCTGTCCGCTTTCCGCCAGCGCCATACACAGGTCGTCCAAATGGAATCATGGGAATATCTCCTGTACCACGGACTGGTGTAGCGAAATAAGCATCTCTTTGTTGATTCGCGATGTAGTCTATCTTAGAATCATCCCTCCCAATGATGGATGGACTACTCGAAGCAATGATAATTCCATCAAGATTATAAATATTAATTGCGGTGGTCTTAAGATGTATTGTGTCAGCAATGTCAGCGAGATGGGCAGACAAAGAGAGCTGTTCATCTGCTGTATTAGCCCCTGCGCTCCATTGCTCTAATAATTCCACTACTTGAGGGTCTAAAGAAATAAGTGTTGCAGTGTCTTTGCCCATGTTAAGGGTAATTGTTAGTTTTTCACTCGTAGCATCCCCAACAGCATTAAGCGTATTAATTGTAGACTCTGTCAATGCACTTGATGCCATAAGGGCTGCAATACCAGTCAAAACAACACCAGCGACAATGAGCATCACGACGATGATGACCGTCAGTTTTGTTTTGATGGTCTTGAATTCAAAAAAACTTTTCTTTGATGATGAACTCGTTTCAGTAGTAGTCATTATATTAAACCTCGTAAATTTCATAGTTGATATGGAGAATGTTATATGAATTTTCAGGCCATAGTGCCTTAGAAAAAGATTGCATAAACGAACGTTTATGAGCTATGTCATGTGAAGAACAAAATAAAAGAGGAAACGATAAATACAATGTAGTATGTGGATGAAAATATGCCTAAAACATAGGTCTCATAAACGTTCGTTTATGAGCTACCTATTATAAGAGTTACAGGAACAGATGCGAATAATTGTGGCAAATTCGCTGGAATTTAGATTGTAATATATTTCTATCACTACAAGATTATAAATGAGAAGGTATCTCTTGTTAACTTTATTTTATGAAACTATAGCGTGAATATTAGATTTCTCTCAAAATGGAGAACTGAGCTTCCTGCACGAGTACATTGTGCTCGCCAGACAAGTCAAGCAGTCTAACAATACAACGGTGCTTATCCGATCCAAAACATCTTTTTCGAACACGTAAAAATAATATCACACCACGATTATACTGGAAATGAAGAAAAGAGACGCTCTGTAGCTTTTATGAAGTAGTACACGACCACTGCAATGTACCTAACCATACGATGGAAAAAAGAAAAAATTTAGAAATCAGTCATTATTCTAAACTGGTCGATATCATACTGTTCCAGACGCTCAAGGAATTCTTCAGCTGCAAGTCGCACCTCTTTGCTTGCTGTGATTGCACGACCTACTACCAGGATATCTGCACCTGCTGCGAGTGCTTCTGGAACAACTGGTACTCGAATACCGCCTGCGGTTGCAACAAGTAATTTTTTGTCTCCTGCTGCTGCTTTGATTTCTGGAATACTTCCCCATGCATGTGCATTGTCTTCTGCGTCGATGGCCCGGTGAAGTTCAACAATATCTGGCTTGATTGAAAGTGATCTGATAAGGCCCACTGGATCTGCGACATTGAGCATGTCAATTACTGAGTAAATTCCTGTTTTTCTCGTCTCCTCAATGCCTTTTTCAAGAGTAGAGATAGGGGCAAGTCCTGATAAGACAACAGCATCAGCTGATGCATCAGATGCCATGCGTGCTTCAAGGTTTCCAGTATCAAGTACTTTCATATCCGCAACGATAAACGCATCCGGTAGTATGGATCGGATATCAGATAAGACACGAAGTCCGAATTTTTTGATGAGTGGAGTTCCTGCTTCGATAATAATGTGATCGCTTCGGGGAAGAGCTGCAAGCACATGCTTTAATTTATCAAGGTCAACGATATCGCAGGCGATCTGTAAGTATGGAGGATCCCAGAGTCGTTGGACTTTAAAGCCCATGATTGCATGTGGCGCACGATCTTTTTCATGGAGGATTGTTGCTTTATCTGGAAATGCCTCAAGAGCACGTGTGATCGCCAATTTTGTGGCACCGTAATTATATCGATATATCAAGTTATAGTCACGTGCTTTTGGATCGAGAAAGGCACTTGCCACGATTACGGTATTTTCAATATCTATGCCATCAAATACCCCATCCTCCAGACAATCTGCAATGGCTTTTGAGACTGCTGCTTGAAGAGGACCAAACATCTGACTTACCTGATTACCACTTTTCATTGTTACTGTTGGAATGATAACTGTCGCAGGTTTTGTGAGAAGATTTGGTCGAATTACTGCAAGAAGAGGGGTGTGACCTGCAGATAACTGTGTTAATGCATTTGCAAATGCAGCACCTACTGGGCCGTTTTTATCTCCCATCAAGAGATCGATATGAGCGAGCTCATTCCCTTCTCCGATGAGTGCTTCTCCAATGAGATACATTGTGTTAGAATTTGTCTTACTAGAATATAATGAATGCATAACTGCATGAGAGTGAACACTCAAACAGTTCGTGTCCCTAAGGCTAATAGCTATGTACAAAAAGAACAAAACAGGCTGGTACAATGTGGGGTCGGTGAGATTTGAACTCACGATCGACGGGTCTCTCCGAAATGCATCAGTGCTCCAACGGATCATCACTCTATCAGAAGACCCGATTGTTCATCATCTGCACCATGCAAAAACCGCTGGAGCCCGTCGCCATGCCGGACTAGGCCACGACCCCGGTAGCTTTTATTATGTCTACGTATGTTCTATTTAAGCAATCTGGTTTGGACAAGTGTATCATTCGTTTTATAGTCCAATTATGGACAAACTGCATATCTATTCAAAAAAGAAGCTTTGTAGAGGATCTTACAAAGTTTTCTTCTATCCTGCAAGTTCTTTCTTGAGTTCATCAATCGTTGCCTGACGCTCTGCAAATGCATCGTGTTGATGAATACTCTCTTCATTATCCTGTGCCATCACAACGAGCGAGTCTCCAGGAAGATTTTGAAATTCATTATGCACCTTTCGCGCCATTTCACGGACACAATCCTCAACAAATCGTGGATTCTGGTGAGCAGTCAACACCACGTGCCCCTCATCCCCTCGCTTGAGCAGCTCGTAAATTGGAGTACTCATGGACTCTTTAACGATCTTAATGATTTTTTGCAAGGATACATGGCATTCGTCTCCAGTCTCGATAGAAAGAAAACCTCTTCCTCGTTGATTGTGTGTGGCCATTGGTACCTGCTCAAAAAAGTGAAGAATCTTCTCCTCTTCAATCCCAAGATCCTGCATCACATGATGGGCACGTTCTCGCATGATATTCTGAGCACATGGACAGGCAGTCATTCCTGTAACCTCAGCACCAATACTCTTTCGAATGATTGGTTTGCCATTTGTCCTTGCAGCAATCGCGCTTGCAAACACATTAACAACCTCTTGACAGTTTGTCATCGATACAGGCGTATCAGCTGATATCATGAATTTGCTGCGCATCTGAACCTCAGTCCGATCCGCGTATTCATGTTTATCAAGAAGTTTCCATGCAACAACGCTGCATAATTCTTCGATCTCTGTAACCTCTCCATGAATCGCCTGGGACAAAACCTCATCGATAACCTCAAAGTTACGTGAAAGGTTCGCTCCTTTCAAGCTTCCAGGGAGATCTACAAAAATATCAAAACTGGATATAAATATTACTGGGCGTTTTTCAGCTCTTGTTACTTCTACGAGCTTTTGAACGTTTTTCACTCCAACTCGTGTTAGATTAATTCTGACATCTGGTTGGGTTGACTGGACGTCAGGAAGTTCTCTATTGAACGTCTTTGCTGTCTCTATATTCATGATGTAGCGCTCTTTATTCCATTTATTTATATGTAACTCTCTTATTATATACAAAAAATGCACATGAGGTACGATTTCACATCATATGGTTTCGTTAATATCATGCATCAGGATAGTTAAATGTATTGGGTTCTTGTACCTGTTGCTCACGCCTGATGCATAAGATCTGTCAGACTCTCCCGTGCATGCTTTACTTCTTCAGGCAAAAGCATTATTTCTCCACTCTTGCACCTGATGCGTATGCCTTCGCCACCTACCAGGCCAAGTTCTGTGAGGGCACATGTGGGCAGTACCGCCTCAATGTCCTTTTTGTCAGATCCACACACTAAAAATCTGCCATATGACTCACTAAACAAAAATGAGACCGGATCGATACCATCCATTGGAACCTCAATCTCTGCATTGTGTGTCATCGTGGCAAGAGCGGCAATCAGACCTCCCTGGCTGATGTCGGTGATAGTTACGGTTCCACTCTGGACAGCAGATCTGATAGAGGCAAGGATATCTATCTCTGCACGTGCAGGGGGAGAACCATTACACTCAGTAAGGACATCAAGAATGGAACCTCCCATTCCTTCTCCCTCCTTGTCAGAACATGATTTTGATGAGCAAAGACAGATAATATCTCCATCACCAACTTCACGAGGAACCACTATCGGCGCACGTCCGATCATGCCGATGCTTGGCGTTGGCAGAATCTGTGTTCCTGTCTCATCACTCTCATTATATAGCGAAACATTTCCTCCAACAACAGGAATTGAAAGTTCTCGGCACATATCCCCCATTCCCTGAATAGACTGTTCAATCTGCCAGTAGATATGTGGATGCTCTGGACTTGCAAAGTTTAGACAGTTTACAATACAGAGTGGCTCCACACCCATACAGGCCAAATTTGCCGCATTTTCATACACTGCATTTGCAGTTCCAGTATATGGATCAAGCGCAATCTGGCGAGGGTTACATCCACAGCTCAGTCCAAGCATGGTCCCATTTCCAAGCTTCAAAAGTCCTGCATCCCTTCCAACAGAGATCGTGCGTGTCTGCACATCATGATCGTATTGCTCATAGATCCATTGCTTGCTTGCACATTCAGGATGAGAAAGAACCTGTAAGCAGAGTTCTTTCAAAGATCTCTTCGGAGCATGATACGGCTTTGTCACGTTGTAGGGCGTGCTGCTCCAGGTGCATTTTGGTGCTCCATCTGTCAGAAAATGAATATCCAGATCACAGACGGTCTCATTCTCATATGTAACCAGATATCGCGGCTCTGGAGTAACCTTGCCAACATCACTGCACATCAGATCATATCGCTGTGCAATCTCCATGATTCGTTCAACATCTGCTGGCCGAACCTCAAGCAACATCCGCTCCTGTGACTCTGAAACCATGATTTCGCGTGGCGTCATTCCTTTCTCTCGGAGATGTACTCTTTCTGCGTAGATATGACCACCAAATGTGCTACACATCTCACTCGATGCCCCTGCAAGTCCAGCAGCTCCAAGGTCACGACATGATACAACAATTCCTTCTTCTATCATGGAAAGGGTTGCTTCGATAAGCAATTTCTCAGTAAATGGATCTCCTATCTGCACACTTGGACGTTCCTCTTCTGAGTTCTCTGCAAGATCCTTTGATGCAAAAGAAGCTCCACCAACCCCATCACGTCCAGTAGGGGCGCCAAGCAGAAGAAGGTGGTTACCGGGCTCCTTCACCCGACCAGTAATGAACTTGTCTGGTTCACATATTCCCACACAAACAACATTTACAAGAGGATTTCCATTATATCCTGCATCGATAATCAGATCTCCACGCACGACTGGAACACCAATACAGTTCCCGTACCCACTGATGCCACGCACGACATGCTCTAACAGGTGATGATTTTTTTTCTTCGTTGGATCTCCAAAACAAAGTGGATCCATCAATGCAATGGGCCGTGCCCCCATGGAGATAATATCTCGTACAATTCCTCCAACGCCTGTTGCAGCGCCATTCACTGGGTCGACATAACTTGGGTGGTTATGACTTTCCATTCCGATAGCAAGTGTGATATCATCGTTATATCGTACGATTGCCGCATCGTCTCCAGGACCAACAATAACATCTGGGCCTGTTGTTGGGAGTGTTCCAAGGAGTCTGCGAGTCGAGCGATAACTGCAATGTTCACTCCAGAGGTTTTCAAAACATGCAAGCTCTGTTTCTGTTGGCTCTCGTTTGAGTGTGTCAAGGATCAATCGGAGATCGTCTGATGAGACCATGATACTCACATGTGGGTTCTGCTCTTATATACCATTCACAGTGTCACTTCTTTTATCTGCTAACATCCATTTTCATAAGGTAGATAATGGAAATTGGGTTTGACAATATTATTACCATCAGCTATGTCGAACGCTGTGATGGAAGGGTTTTGCAGACAAATATTTAACAAATTGCAAGAAATAATGACATCTATGACGAAGACCATGAGTATGGTCCTACTGTTGTCAATGTAGGTAATGACATCTTTCCAGATGGTCTGTATGATGAACTTATTGGAAAAGAAGTTGGTGCAAAAGGAACGGTGATTCTTCCTTCTGAGCAGGCATATGGAGAACGGAGCAACGAACATATTCATTCAGTGAACAAGAAGGAGTACGATAGGGGTCTAATGATCGGTGATATTGTTTTAGATCCTGATTATGGAGAGGGGATCATTGTCAACAAGATTGGTTCCCAACTTATTGTTGATTTCAATCATATACTTGCAGGTAAAGACATTGAGTTCGAGTATGAAATTCTTGAGAGAATCACAGATCCAACTGAGCAGTTCTTTCGCATGCTAAGCCATCTGGGTCCAAAGAAGCATGATAGTTCATTTGAAAATGGAAAGGGTATTATTAATCTAGAATTGCCTCTGATGGTCATAGATGGGTGGAGTGTGCTAAAGACGAAGCTCACGTGGGAACTGTTTAAAAATCTTCCATCACTCAAGACTCTGGAGTTTCGCGAGAAGTATATGGATGAATGACGTCATCAAAACTTTAGCTGAAAATGCCGGTTTGTTTGAGGCTGAGTCTACAGAGGAAGAATAACATTCAATTTACCCTTTCGCTCTTTTCGCCACTTCGTTCCAATATGCTAGTTCAGATGTATTCTCATCCCGCCCATTACGGCCATTATATCCTCCAATCCAGATCTTTTCCCTATCCATAAGATCTGTTGCTGTTTGTAGATCATTGCTTGTGGGATCAATAAGGGATACTGTAGTGATAGAATACTGATCAAGAAGTGATTCAAGCATTGAACTATCATATAATGCGATAGTGCGCTGGTACTCAAGCAAACATTCAATATCTTCCTTTCTCGAATCACGAGTCAAAAACACAGAAGTGCGACGCCCAATGAGTTCTTCACATATTATTTCATCTACATGGGTGGCAATGAGTACATGTCCGTGTACTCCTGCATCACGCATCTCCCGCATTAATGCCCTGTATTGTTCACACAAAGAATAGAATGACTCGGCTTCATTTTCAGGGGGGGGTGCATCTGGGGCAGGCATGCAATAGTTAGAGTATTTCGCAAGATGGTGAACCAGCTCTGCGTCATGCATACACCATGTTGGATCCGCGAGATACCATTCCTCGCCATAATGAAGTGTTTCATCGATTCTGGGCTTGATAAACAAGCCTCCAGATCCTATCCCCTCGATTCCTGCCTCCTTCTCTGCTTGTATCTGCGTTACAAGCTGATAGGATATCAGATCAAAATATCTTGTGGTATATTCCTTTTTCTCACGCAAAAAGGCACCAATCTCTGATACATCTGGAGTGTCTGGTTCTCCACCATATGCAATTGTCCTATGGATATATGGGGGCATACTGTCTGATCATCAAAAAAAGAATTATTTCCCTGTTGCGGGTGTATACGTTCGTACTCCGAGCTCTTTATCAAGCAGGTACAAATGTGATGGAGAATCTGCAACAAGTGCAATCTGATCGAGGATATCTCGAACATTTTGCTCTTCTTCAACCTGTTCTGTAACAAACCAGTGAAGTCGTGCAACGGAAGCATAATCCTTTGCAGACTGCGCAATTTCTGTTAAACTGTGTATGCTTGCAGTAACATCTTTTTCGTGTGCAAGCTGAAATTCAAATGCTTCTTTTGGTGATCCCCACTCTGTCTTTGGTGCCTTTATGTTGGTGGCTGTAATGTTTCCTCCTGCTGATAGAACATAGTCATAGAGAATCATTGCGTGATCTCGCTCTTCTTGTGCCTGAATTCGCTCCCATGCAGCTATGCCTTTCAGTCCAATTGATGTAAACCATGCAGACATGGAAAGATACAAGTACGCAGAGTATAATTCAGCATTTATCTGCTTATTAAAAGCGGCTTCCACCTTTTTGTCCATAGTATCAATACAGTTTTAAAAAGAGATAAGCTTTTTGGTTTTATTTTCTTAAACTAAATCCAGGCGCATAGTTGGATGCAATCATTTGTGAGTAACATCCTTCCTCTATATGGCATATTCCATAATCTATTCTATTATTAATCTCATATAACTATAAGAGCAATATCTGAGAACGTTTGTTTGTGCAGAGGTATCAAGGTGGATGTAGTAACCAGAAGACGAATGTATCTGAAACTGATGCGAGAATGTACTCGAGAAAAGGGATACTTTACAGTGCAGGATATTTTAACCGAAGCATGTGTTCCAAGAAGTACCGCTCAGGACTGGATCTCACGTCTGCATCAGGAAGGTTGCGTTCACCTTCTTGCACGTCCCCATGGGAGATATCCTGCGAAATATGCAGCAAAAGGTTCCATGCCCGCATCCACATGTCGCCGAATATTTACCGCTGTTGATGGCGATCAGGTTGAGATATATCATGATTGCATGAGCAGTGCCTGCGCGGCATTTTGTGGATATCACCACTCATTGGCACAAGGAAGCCTTTGTCATGTTGAACGTGATGGAACGGTGCTGCGTGAATTTGCGACAGTTGGAGATGGAAAAATCGGCGATGCAGGGGATATTGGTCTGTATCCACATCCTGCAGTAGGAGTTTTTGGTGTCTATATTGAAGATGGAATGATAACCCAGCATATTCGCTGTATTGGAGGTCCTGCGTATTCTGTCACTGATATGATGTCTCGTGCAGAAGGCGTATGTGAGGTAACTATTCAGCGCAATGGTGCTATTGTAGATGGATTCATAAAGACAAAGATCCTGACTCATTTAATTATCGGGCTTGATGATACCGACAATGAAGATCGAGGAGCAACATTTGCGCTTGCAATTGGTCTACTTCATTATTTAGATTCGCAGCCAGGAGTCTATGGGGTTGGGCATCGTGTTGCGAAATTGTATCCCTATCTTGCACATAAAACTGCTGGAAACTCATGTAGTGCACTTGATGTTTGCGTTCCTCCAAAACGAGTACCTGAGTTGATTCATGAGATTATTCGATACGTTGCTGATGAAAGCGCCTCTCCTGAATGGGGTGTTGCAATTAAACAGGGGTTTGTAATTCCGTCATCACTTCGCATGTATGGCTGTCGTGCCCGAAGTAGCATTATCTCATTAGATGAGGCAAAGGAGGTTGCACGTGAGCATGACGTGCAGATAAAAGGCGAACTTGGCATTATCGGAGCCCTTGCCGCAGTCTCATTATCTGGTCTTTCTACTGACATTTTACTCAACTCGGATCTGTCTATCTAAGTAATTGTCAGTCAAAATTTCTGCGAAAAATGACAAAAACAAATAACCTTTAAATCTGTTACAGTGAGAGATATTATTATGAATATGCGAATTAATCGAAGTATTGGTATTACCGTGCTTTTGATACTCTGTATGGTTTCAGCTCTGTTCACCGCAGGATGCATTGATGGTACAGGCACTTCCACTCCTATTGTTGTTGTGGATGATGTAAATGAAATAGAAACATATACGACGCCAGAAGAGACTCAATTGCCTTCTACTGTAAGCACACCTATTCCTGCCTCCATTGTTTCTACTCCAGGTATTTCTGCTCCTGGTGATTATGTTGAAGTAGACTATACCGGTAGTCTGTCAGATGGTGAAGTATTTGACAGCTCAGTTGGCTTTGAACCTCTTGGGTTTGTGATCGCATCAGGAACTATGATTCCAGGTTTTGATGAGGCTGTTCGCGGAATGGCTGTTGACGAGACAAAGATCGTCACGATCCCCAGCGAGGAAGCATATGGTGACTGGACTGAAGAGATGATCATTTCAATCCCACGTGATATTCCAACTGAAGAAGAAGAACCTCCTGTAGTCGGTGAAATAATCTACCTGTTCGGTGGTATGGGATTTGTTCCTGTAACTGTGCTCGAAGTTACTGATGAATTTATGATTGTTGATGCAAACCATCAGCTTGCAGGGGAAGATTTGACATTTGAGATAACAATGCTCAAGATAGTCAAGCCAGATGATCCTGAGCATCCATTTAATGCAGTTAGCACTGGTAATTCATTTACTCAAGAGTTTGTGATAGAGATCCCAGAATCTTAAGTCAGTGAGTCAAAAGAAAAGAATTTAAATAGGCTTTATGCCATTTCTCTTTTTATTTTAAGTTATTTTATCCATTATGCCACATCATTCTTTTCACCCTCTTCCGCTTCTTACTGCACATCAACCTCCATTTCTTCCTACAACTGAGCGAGAGCAACATGCACTTGGAATTGATCAGTTTGATATTATTCTGGTAAGTGGTGATGCATATGTAGATCATCCATCGTTTGGTACTGCACTCCTTGGAAGGACACTCGCTGGAGCTGGCTACTCTGTTGGTGTTATTTCACAGCCAGATATCTCTGATCAAGACTCATTTCTCACACTTGGCACACCTCGGCTTTTCTTCTCTGTCTCATCTGGCAGTGCTGATTCGATGGTGAATCACTATACTCCCAGTAAAAAACGAAGATCTGATGATGCCTATTCTCCAGGTGGGAAATGTTTGCGTCCTGATAGAGCAGTTCTTGTTTATACCGATCTATTACACCGCATCACTCCTCACGTTCCTATTGTTATTGGTGGTGTAGAGGCGTCACTTCGCAGATTTGCCCACTATGATTATTGGTCAGATAAGGTCAGACAGTCGATACTTGCTGATGCTCCAGCAGATCTGCTCGTGTTTGGTATGGGGGAGCGACCTCTGTTGGAGATTGCATCTATCCTTTATACTGAAAAAAGTGATGGAAAAACTCGGTTGCCAGATCCACTGTACAATATCCCTGGAACTGTGGTGAAGCGATCTGTAAAAGAGTTTAAGACATTCCTAGCTGGGGAGATTGTTTCATTTTTTGATGAATGTTCTACCGTGCTTCTCCCATCGTTTTCAGAGGTCTCTTCTGACAAGCATGCGTTTATGCAGGCAGAACGCCTGATTACCACACATCAAAATCCAACTCAGAACATTCGACTGATTCAATCGCATCCAAAAACAATAATTGTGCAAAATTCTCCTTCTTTTCCCCTCTCTACACATGAACTTGATTGTGTGTATGGATTGCCATATAAGCGCCTTCCTCATCCTTCATATGCAGAACCTATCCCTGCTTTTGAGACAGTAAAAGACTCAATAACATCTCACAGGGGTTGCTATGGCAATTGCTCTTTTTGTGCCATTGGTCTTCATCAGGGGCGTATCGTACAGAGCCGGAGCAAGGAATCTATCCTGAATGAAGTCCATACACTTACAAATAAACCCCGTTTTTCAAAGACTATACGAGATATCGGAGGGCCTACTGCCAATATGTATGGTTCATGGTGTGAGAGATGGAAAACGAATGGAGCATGTATGGATAAAGAGTGCATTGGATGTAGATCCTTGCATCTGTCTCAGGATACGTATCTGAGCCTGCTGGATCAAGCAGCTCAGGTCCCTTTGGTAAAACATGTGTTTATCGGCTCAGGGCTTCGTCATGATCTTATAATGATGGAAGATGTTCTTGAGCGATTTCTTTTCTATATCTCTGGTCAGATGAAAATCGCACCAGAGCATGTTTCAGATTCAGTGCTCCGTCACATGAATAAACCTCCATCATCTGTTTTTAAAGGCTTTATTACTGCATTCGATCAAATTCAAAAGAAACAGTATGGAAAAAGCAGTAAGAGGCAGTATATCATTCCTTATCTCATGTCTGGACATCCGGGATGTACTATTTCTGATATGGTGGAGCTGGTAGCGTTTTTGCATGAGAAGTCAATGTATACGGAGCAAGTACAAGATTTTACGCCGACACCTATGACGGTATCTACTGCGATGTACTATACCGGTCTTTGCCTCACTGGAGCAGATATCCATGTTCCCACTGGAGAAGAAAAGCAGATTCAACGTGCACTACTTGGATATAAAGATCCTCGCAATAGAAGACGTGTTTTGAGCGGACTTGAAATAGCACAGCGTTTGGATCTGTTGGAATTATTATACAATTGACAGCCTGTTGGCAGATAGGTGATAGCTATCAAAATGCATAAATAGGAGCTAGTTTCAAGTAAACTTCATGAAAGAATGTGTGCGCACGTAAGCAATATGATATAGTCAATCGTATTGCGCGGTTTATTGAAAAATTCGCCTTAAGCAAGCGGTAGGTAAAATTATCAAAGCGGCAAGAACCGCAACCTATCATCAACTACTTACCTGGCGTGGAAACATTAAGGGGACCGCAGCATGTTAGTAAAGGCATAAGTTGAG
>Ga0209737_10002505_pt1 | contig 12871 bp, 7 predicted proteins | sample TergutCu122P3_FD_187284 | JGI IMG/M metagenome (GOLD analysis project Ga0209737, IMG submission 187284) | Cubitermes ugandensis P3 segment gut microbial communities from Kakamega Forest, Kenya - Cu122 P3 (SPAdes) (version 2) | ecosystem: Host-associated > Arthropoda: Insects > Digestive system >... | reverse complement strand
CTGGGTGCGGCATTTCCTTTCTCGCGCATCGAAAGTTGCATTCCATCGTGTACGCCCGCCGGAATGGAAATGGTAACAATCTCTTCTCCGTTCACAATTCCTGTTCCATTGCAGTTCGAGCACGGATTCTTAATTACGGTACCCTCTCCATTGCACTGGTCGCAAATTACGGCTTGTTGCATAATGCCAAACATACTCCGCTGCTGATGAATGACGTGTCCGGAGCCGTTGCATTTGGAACAGGAAACCACATCGGTGCTATTTTGCGTTCCTTTTCCGTTGCATTGCGGGCAAGCAATTTTTTTCTTGATTTTAAGTTTTTTTTCAGTAGTTGTGGCAATCTCTTCCAGAGTAAGTTTCACAGTAACGCGCAGGTCTGAGCCTCTTCTTACCCGCGGCCGTTGTTGTCTTCTACCGGCACCGCCAAATCCGCCGACAAAATCGCTAAATCCACCTCCGAAATGACCTCCAAACAGGTCGCCGAAGCGTTCAAAGATTGTATTCAGGTCAAAATCAACGTTGTATCCTCCGCTTGAGGCTCCGCTTACGCCGGCATGTCCAAACTGGTCGTACCGCTGGCGTTTTTCGGGGGTACTTAACACATCGTACGCCTCAGCAGCCTCTTTAAACTTTTCTTCCGCTTCTTTATTTCCCGGGTTCCTGTCGGGATGATACTCCATTGCTTTTTTCCGGTAAGCCTTCTTTAAATCGTCTGCCGAAGCATTTTTTTCTACCCCCAGAATTTCGTAATAATCTCTTTTCATAATAATTAGTTACAAGTTATATTAATTGGCGACCACCACTTTTGAAAAACGTATTACTTTGTCTTTCAACTTGTAACCTTTTTCTGTAACCTCCCTAATTTTTCCTTTTTCCTCTTCGTTTGCCGCGGGAAAGTGCGTAACTGCCTCGTGCAAGTCGGTATCAAACTGTTCGCCCGTTGCCGGAATCTCTACCACCTCAAAACGATTAAACAGCGTCATTAATTTATTGTAAATGAGTTCAAAACCCTCTTTGAGAACGGTAATATCATTCACATTTTCATTGTGTTTAATGGCTCTTTCAAAATCATCCACAACAGGGAGTAAGGCAACGATAACTTTCTCTGAGGCAGTGGCAATCAGGTCTATTTTTTCCTTGTTGGTTCTTTTTTTGTAGTTTTCAAACTCTGAATACAAGCGTAGAAACCGGTCGTTTAATTCTGCCTTTTCTTCTACCAAAGATTTTATTTGCTCATTCAGTTCATCCTCTTTTTCAATCTTTTTTTTACTCATAATTTTTTTATTTTCAGTTTCAGAACATTCTTATTGCAAAAATGTTGCCAAAAAAAATTACTTGATTTTGAAATTCCAGTTAATTGAAGGAATTATCGGAAAAAGACTCATTTTGTAAGCTTTTGTAGTCATTTCAAAAACAGGGGGTTGTACTTCAAGGTTGAAGTTAGTAGTGGTTTCAAAAAAGATAAAAAACGGATTTTTCCGATTGTAAACATTAAAAACAGAGAAATTGATTCCGGTTTCAAATCGTTTCCGTTTCAAAATATTCCAATTCAACGATAGGTCTAACCGATGATACGGGGGCAGTCGGTACCCGTTTCTATCCGAATATTCTGTAATTATTTCTCCATTAAAGAAATAGTAACCCACGGGAACGGTCATAGTATTTCCGCTTGCAAAGACCCACACCACCGAGGCAGTGAGTTTGTTTCGTAATATTTCAAAATTGAGACACACAGACACGTCGTGGCGGCGGTCGTATTTTGCCCAAAACCACTCCCCGTTGTTCAAATCATTAAATTGTCGTTTGGTAAACGAAAGAGTGTAACCAACAAAACCGGTAAACCAGCCGCTGTTTTTTTGCAGAAAAAATTCAACACCGGTAGAGTATCCTTTTCCCTGCGTGAGAATTTGGTCAGAATTTACCTGCAAGAGATTAAAGTCTAATCCGTCTTTATATTCCACCAAATTTTTCATGTGTTTGTAATACAAATCTATGTATGCTTCAAACATATTGTTGTGAAAATTTTTGAACACCCCTAACGATACCTGATGTCCAATCTGTGGATTAACAAACGCCGTGCTGGGCATCCAAACGTCTGTCGGCAAAGAGATAGATGCCATAGATACTTGGTGCAGATACTGGTAATTCATTGTGTAGGAAGCCTTTATAGATGTGCTTGGGTCCACTAAAAAACGTGCGGCGAAGCGAGGCTCAATGTTGTTAAACTGTTTGGCAATCTGTCCGGGTTTATACTCAATAGAATCTAAAATCTGCATTCTGTCATCCAATATATAGCGGGTAAATCTTCCGATGTGGGAAAAGTGTGTATAACGTAGTCCGTAGTTTATTTTCAACCATTTCACGATATTCCATTCATCGTTGGCATAGATGGCTAACTCGTTGGCATAAAAAGGTTTCGATTTGGGAAGGGTAAGCATATTATTTTGTCCGGCTTCAATTTCAAAATTAGAGGGGAAAAATGTATGATACACATAATGGGTGCCAAATTTCACATAATGGTTTGGGTTGGGCAAATAAGTAAGTTCCGAGCGAAGAGAGTAATCTCTTATTCCTGAAGATATTGCAAAATTGTAAACACTCTGTTTCATCTCTGTTTTAAACTGGTAGTCGCTAAAAGTTGCCGAAGTATTGAGGAACAGTTTGGGCGAAATAATATAATTCCATCGCACAGAGGCTGCGCCGTTGCTCCACGAAAAAAGCGAACTAATATGACCGCTGCGTGACTTGAATCCATACACATCACTTCCATAATACCCACCAATAAAAATACGGTGTTTATCATTGATGATGTAATTCACTTTGGCATTCAAATCATAGAAATAAAATTTCGCATTCTTAAACGGCGAGTCTTTTTTCAAAAACGGTTGAATAATCCAGTCGATATAAGTTCTTCTGCCTGAGACAATAAAAGAGGCTTTATTTTTTTTGATAGGACCTTGAAGGGTAAAGCGGGAAAAGATAACCCCGATTCCGCCGTCGAGTTCATATTTTTTCATATTTCCCTCTTTTTGATACACATCCACAATGGAAGCGAGGCGACCGCCGTAGTTGGCGGGCATTCCTGATTTCAAAATCTCGATGTTTTTCACGGCATCGGCATTAAAGATGGAGAAGAAACCGAACAGGTGCCCCGGATTATACACTACGGCTTCATCCAGCAGAATCAGATTTTGGTCGGCGTTTCCTCCGCGCACATAAAAACCGCTGTTACCCTCCGAGCCCGATTGAATACCCGGGAGCAGCTGGATTGACTTCAGCACATCCACTTCGCCCATAAACGCGGGCAGGGCTTTAATGGTTTCTATTTTCATCTCCATTCTGCCTACATCCACGCTCATCACGTTTCTATCTGCCGCTTTTCCGGTTATTACCACCTCATCGGCAAGAATTGAGAGGTATTCAATATCAATATTCTTTTTTTGGTGGGAAGTAATGGTAACTGTTTCAGTTATCTGTTTATATCCCAAAAAAACAACATTCAGTGTATAGGTTCCTTTTTCCACCGTAATGGAATAAAACCCTGAGGTATTGGTAATTGCGCCTTGCGGGGAAGATTTCGAGAGGGTATCTTTCAGGATAACATACGCGCCGGTAATAGTTTCTCCGCTTGCCGCATCGGTAACAATACCGGAGAGGGTTACTTTTTGGGCACATAATTGTGTAACCATCAGCAGAATAAAAAGAAACAGCAGCGTGTTTTTCATAATAGGTGGCGAAAGTCTTTTACCGTCTAATATCTATTTGGTCTTTTAACACAAATGCGCCGGGAAAAACAAGAGATATTTTCTGTAAGGCTTTATATGCCTCAATTTTTGTTCTGAAATTACCCACTCTTAATCTGAAATTGGGCTCAAAATAGGAAATATGAAAGGGTATTTCCGGAAAATGTTGCCTAAACTGTTCCGCAGTCTGTTCAATCATTGTTTTAGAATTAACCCCCGAAAAAGTGGTTACCTGAATGCGAAAACCATCAACTCTTTTTATTTTTTTCCAGGATTCAAGGTATTGTTGCTCCGTATTATTTATTCCGGGCTCAATATTATAGACTACATTTTTCTGCGCCCAAATTACGTTTGTTACAAAGAAAATGGAGAAAAAAAGCACAAACTGTTTCATACAAAACAAATAGGTGGCAAAAATAAAAATAAAACGATGAAAACAACCTATATTTTTATATTTTTGCGCGCTTAATATAGAAAGTCAAATTATTATGGGCTTATTTTCATTTTTTACCAAAGAACTTGCTATCGATTTAGGAACGGCAAACACAGTTATATTGCATAATGACAAAGTGGTGGTTGACGAACCCTCCATCATTGCGTTGGATAGAGCCACCCGCCGCGTAATTGCCGTGGGGAAAAAAGCACTTTATATGCACGGCAAAACGCACGAGAACATTCAAACCATCCGTCCGCTGAAAGATGGCGTTATCGCAGATTTTCAATCCACTGAGATGATGCTCCGCGAGTTTATCAAGATGACCGGCAATAAAGGGATTCTCTTTCCGCCTGCCTTGAAGATGGTTATCTGTATTCCCTCCGGAATTACCGAAGTGGAAGAGCGTGCCGTGCGCGATTCAGCCGAACAATCGGGCGCAAAAGAGGTGCGGATGATCCACGAACCGATGGCAGCCGCTATTGGAATCGGGATTGATGTGTTGGATGCCAATGGCAATATGATTATTGATATTGGCGGTGGTACCAGCGAAATCGCTGTGTTGGCGCTGGGTGGAATCGTTACCAGCAAATCTATTAAAGTGGCGGGCGATGAGTTTACCTACGATATTATGGACTTTATGCGCAAGAAACACAATATCGCGATTGGGGAAGCCACTGCCGAACAAGTGAAGATTCACGTAGGCTCTGCCGTTGAAGATTTGGAAAACCCACCCGAAAACTACGAAGTGTACGGTCGCGACTTGCTGCAGGGAATTCCAATTGCTGTGAAAGTAAGCTACCAAGAAATTGCCCAGGCTTTAGACCGCTCCATCTCAAAAATTGAGGCTGCTGTAATTAATGCGCTGGAAAATACCCCCTCGGAACTCTCTGCCGATATTTACAAAACCGGTATCTATATGGCAGGCGGCGGTTCATTGTTAAGAGGTTTAGACAGACGTATTGCCAAAAAAACCAAACTCAAAGTTCACGTTGCCGAAGACCCATTGAAAGCGGTAGCCCGAGGCACCAGCATCGCCCTGAAAAACTTCGATAAATTTACGTTCTTGATAAAGTAGAGGGCAGGGTACACACTTCAGAATATTAATAAACGCAGTAAAAATATTCTCCTGTTAACTGCGTTATCTTAGTCTAAAAATAAGTAGATGAACAAACTATTTCTCTCTCTAATCTTTACAATCAGTATTTTCACTCTTTTGGCGCAGCGTTCGCAAGAGGAACAGTTGGCGGTGCAATACTACCAGCAAGGGGAATACGAAAAAGCCAAAGCCATTTTTAAACCCCTTTACGACAAAAAACCGGATTCTTATATCTACTCTTATTATTACGCCTTATTGCTGCAGATGGAAGATTACAAAGAGTTGGAAAAAGTAGTGAAAGCACAGCAAAAAGCATCCCCCACAGTGCGAAGATACGATATCGATTTGGGATATGTGTATGAACGTCAGGGGGATATGAACAAGGCGCTGAAAGAATACGATGCCGCAATGAAAAATCTGCCCGCACAGGAAGCCGCCTACCGTGATTTACACTATGCTTTTTTGGGTAAGGCTAAAAGAGATTATGCCGTGGATGTGTTACTGAAAGGTAGAAAAACACTGCAAAACCCTAAAATCTTCTTCAGAGAGTTGGTTTATGTGTATTCCTCTTTAAAAAATACCGATAAAATTATTGAAGAAGTGTTTAATTTAGTGAAAGATGGGGATGAAAAACAACTGACGGAAGCGCAGACCACGCTTCAGGATTTGTTGCAAGACGATGAGGATAATACCAATTATTCGGTGTTAAAAACCGCGTTACAGAAAGAGATTCAAAAATATCCAAATAACTTGGAGTATCTTTATCTGTTGTTTTGGGCTTATCAGTTAAACAAAGAGTTTTCGGAGGCATTAGTTATCGCTAAATCGTTGGATAAAAGGACAAAAGGGGATGGGGAGGTGGTTTTGGAGTTGGCTCATAATGCGACCCAAAACAGAGATTACGAAACCGCTAAAGAGGCTTTGCAGTTTGTTATTGCAAAAGGAGAGTCTTCTGCCTATTTCACACCGGCAAAATTTCAACTTTTGGATGTAAAATATCTTCAATTAACCTCTGTTTCGCCGGTTAATATACAGGATGCTAAATTGTTGGAGAAAGAATTTAAAAAATTGGTGGATGAATACGGCATCCACAGCGGTACCGCAAACTGGATTAGAAAATATGCCCATCTGTTGGCGTTTTATGTAAACAACACCCCTGAAGCGATTGATATTTTGAATACTGCCATTGCCGGTGCCGACAACCGAAACCCGCAACAAAGAGCCTTGTATAAAGTGGATTTGGCAGATATTTTACTCTATTCAGGAAACATTTGGGATGCCACACTGTTGTATTCGCAGGTGGACAAGGATTTTCCAAACGACACCATTGGGCAAAATGCAAAATATAAGAATGCAAAACTCTCTTTTTACATCGGCGAGTTTGCCTGGGCAAAAAGTCAGTTGGATATTCTGCGCGCCGCCACTTCCAAACTCATTGCCAACGATGCTATGCAGTTTTCTTTGCTAATTACGGATAACGAAGAGGAGGAGGAAGAAGACGACGAGGATGAGGAGGAAGATTTGCCCGATTTCTTTGGATTATTTGGTAATGATTTTGAAAAAAACAAAGGATTGCGCTATTTTGCCAAAGCCGATTTTCTGTTGTTTCAAAACAATGATGAACAGGCGCTTAAATATTTGGATTCCATTGCATTGGTTGCCCCCGCGTCAAAGTTAGCCGACATTGTTCTGCTTACCAAAGCAAAAATATTTACCCGCCAAAAAAAGTATTTGGAGGCCGAAAAACTGTATAAACGAATTTATGAGGTGTATCCCGACGGATTATACGGAGACGACGCACTTTACTACCTTGGCGAACTTTACGAATACTATCTGAAAGACGTAAACCGCGCGATGGAGTATTATCAAAAATTGATGAAAGAGTACCCGGGCAGCCTCTTTGTAGTGGATGCAAGGAAACGGTTTAGAACACTACGGGGAGATTTCTGATTTAAAAATTTAAAATTTAAGATTTAAAATTTAAAAATAACAAACGATTAAACTATTGAACTATTGAACAATAACTAATAATAATTAATATCTCTTATCTCACATCTCATATCTCATATCTAATGTTCACAATTTACAAGGCATCGGCAGGTTCGGGAAAGACATCGCGTTTGGTGGTGGAGTATTTGTCGTTGTGCCTGCCCCGGCCTGAGAAGTTCAAACATATACTGGCTATAACTTTTACCAATAACGCCACCGCAGAGATGAAATCGCGTATCGTGAACACGCTCTCACAGTTGGCTTTTGAAACAGAAATCACGGATAGCTCGCCTGTTTATCATACTTACAACCAAATAGTTGCTCAAATTGCTGCCCACCTGCCCGAAAACGAGCAGTTTGTGTATATCAAAAATCAATCTAAAATTTTGTTGGAAAATATTTTGTACGAGTACGACAGATTTTCAATCAGCACGATAGATGCTTTTTTTCAACGCATTTTACGCGCTTTTGCCTTAGAATTCGGGTTGCATTCGCAGTTTAATTTGGAAATAGAATTGGATGATTTTCTTCGGGAAACGACGAAAGTTTTATTACAGCGAATCTCTAAAAACAATATCGAACTGACCCAACGGATGTTGGAGTTGGTGGAAAATAATATGCTGGAAAAGGGAAAATGGAAAGTTGAAAATGAGATTATTAAGTTGTTGGAGAAAAGTATGAAAGAGGAGGTTTATTTTCCATTAAAGAAATTGCAGGAATCGGAAAATAATAATTTTGACAATGCCAAAAAAATTATTACCCAAGAGAAAAAGAGGCTCAGAGGCGAACTGAAAACTTTTACAACCGCAGCAGAAAAAAAATCTGAAACCTGCAAACTCCTTAAAGAGCAACTAAAAGAGATAGAGTTTTTGGGTAGAAACCTGTTTCAATTAGCATTACTATTTGATTTAAAATCGATTATGGATGAGATTAAAGTAGAGGATAATCTCTTTTTTCTTTCGGAAACCAATGCTAAAATAAGTGAAAAACTGGGGGATGACGACGTTCCTTTTATCTATGAAAAAATTGGAAATCAATATGCCTACTTCTTTATTGATGAATTTCAGGATACTTCTAAACTACAGTGGAAGAATATGTTACCATTAATTAAGAACGCATTATCGGGGAGTAACAGATTCAATGAGCCAAGTAAGGTTTTCCTTTTCGGGGATGTAAAACAGGCGATTTACCGTTTCAGAAACGGCGATGCCGACATTTTACAGCAACTTACCAATTTGGAGGGTTATCACAAAACTGTTTTGCCCCACGCCCAACAGGATAAAGATTACACGGTTAGGTTATTAGATACCAATTATCGTTCCTCAAAAAAAGTAGTGGAATTTAACAATGCTTTTTTTAGTTTTTTAACCTCCGAAAACGCTCCTTTTAGCGATGCAAAAGATTATTACACAGATGTTATACAGAAAATGAAACCTACTTCTGCGGAAGGTAATGTTTCTGTTCGTTTTCAAGAAGAGGATGACCCGCGAAAATTTGAGGAATATATATTGGAGCCTGTTTTAGAAACGGTTGATGCGCTGCTTCAAAAGGGGTATTCCTGTAAAGATATTGCGATATTAGTCAGCAGCAACAAATTAGCAAGTAAAATAGGCGCGTTCTTAATTGCCAACAACATCCCCATCATTTCCGCCGATTCGTTGCAACTTTCCGCTTCGGACGAGATAAATCTGCTTATCGCTGCTTTGCAATATATTATTTCTGAGGAAGATAAATTGGCGAAACTCTTTATTGTAAAATATTTTACAGAAAAAAACAATCTCTTGTTGGAAGATTATTTACAATATGTGCAAAATGAGGAAATATTTCAACAATTTTTAACACTTTTTAATATTGAGATGAACAGAAAAGCGTTGCGGTCGCTTTCCTTGTTTACGCTAATGAATGAACTGATTCACAGATTCTCTTTTTCTTTATCCAATCCGTTTTTGATGCGGTTTTTAGATGAAACGGAAGGTTTTTCTTCAAAAAGAACAGGAACTACTACCTTATTTTTGGAGTGGTGGGAGGAAGAGGGGCATAAGGTTACACTTTCCACCCCGCAGGGAATTGATGCGGTAACGGTTTCTACCATACATAAATCGAAAGGGTTGGAATATCCGGCGGTGATATTGCCTATGAGCAGGTACAGTCCAAGAAAAACCAAGCCAGATATTTTTATTCAGGACACCGTTACGGGTTTGGAATATGATTTTGTTACATTAACCGAAACCGGCACTCCGGCACGTTTTCAGCACATTATTGATGAAGAATCGAAGAAAACTAAGATTGACAATTTGAATAAACTCTACGTGGCGCACACCCGTGCCAGAGAGGAACTGTACATAATTACCGAAAAGCCTGCGGGGAGAGGCGTAAATTACAGCAAGTTTTTGGCAGAGTTTTGCGAAAGGAATGAGGGGTGGGAAGTGGCAGAAGAGCAGAAAAGGAGAAAAGGAGAAGAGAGAAAAGACCTCTGTGAACTCCGTGAACTCTGTGTCTCTGTGCTGAAAAAAACAAAATCGGGCAACATTTTCAATATTACAACGGAAGAAACTACTATTGCACAGCAACGCGGTATTTTCCTCCATCATTTCTTATCTTCATTAACTTCTTTTCCGCAAAATGACAATGAAATTGAGTCAGTTTTACAAAGTGTAGAAGAATCCTATCGGGAAACGCTGCGGCAGATTTTTTATAAGATTTTGAATGATAATGTTTTACGTCCCTATTTTGCACCTGAAGTTAAAGTATTGAACGAAACCTCCATATTATTTCCCAATGGTAATCTGTTGCGCCCCGACAGAGTGGTCTTTTTAGAGGACAAAGTTGTTGTAATAGATTACAAGACAGGCGAGCCCCACGCATCTCACAAAGAGCAGATTGATGAATATTGCGATGCAATACGGGATATGGGATATAGAGATGTGGAGGGGTTGATATTGTACGTATAAAACCGTCCCGTCTAAATTTATTTTTATCTTTGCCCCCCATTAAAAAAAATAATTTACCAAACAAAAATAGATTCCTATGAAAAAATTATTGCTTTTTACCTTGTTTTTGGTTTTTACCACATCAATTTTTGCCCAAAAATTAAGTGCACTGATTGATTACAAATCGTATTATTCCCCTGCGGGAGCGCCTTATCTGGAAATTTCATCCTTTATTAATGGTAAAACGGTTACCTATTTGCAAAATCAGGATGGAAAATACCAGGCAGAAGTGCGTATTACCGTCGAGGCATTTCAGGAAGATTCGGTGGTTAATGTAATGGATTTCATATTGATGAGTGAGGCGTTTGAAGATGCTGACAGAACTACAAAGCCCAATTTTGGCGAAATCAAGAATTTTCAGTTACACAACGGAGAATATATTTTGCAGTTTTCTTTACAAGATATGTTTTCAGATGCAAAACCTATCAGTTATGTAGATGTGGTAGCTATTGATTATCCAAAACAGGAAGTTTCCATTTCCGATATTTCTCTGTATAAGGAAATTAGCAAAGAACTCACGGGAGATATTTTCGACAAATACGGATTTTCTTTAAAACCATTGTTTTATGGATATGTGCACGATGAAATTTATTCACTTCTTTATTCTTGCGAAATTTACAATACGAATGAATTAGTGGGAGATGAACAGATTATCATTAAAAGTCATATTACCGGTTTTGAAAACAAACTAATGCCCTATCCCGAAGCGTTTTACACAACCCGCGCAAAAGCAAAACCTGTGGTGGTTACTTTCGGCGAAATCGGCATTTATAAACTGCCCTCGGGAAATTACAATTTAGTGGTAGAAGTATATAATAAAGACGGGGTTTTGTTGGCAACAAATTCCTATTTTTTCCAAAGAAGTAACCCCAAAATTGCTTTCAACATTAATGATTACAACGCGATTAATATCCAAAATACCTTTGTTGACCAAATCAGAGACACCGCACAACTTCTTCAGTATGTGAGGTTTTTATTTCCTATATCCTCTCCAATTGAAAAAGAATTTTATATGACCAACCTTAGTAGGGTTTCGGAAGAGAGTTTAAGAAGGTTTTTCTATGCCTTTTGGTTGAAGCGAGACGCGAACAATCCGGAAAAAGCCTGGGCAGAGTATTTGGCTCAGGTGAAACACGTGAACCGCGAGTTTGGTTGTAAACTCAAACAGGGCTACCGCACCGACAGAGGCAGGGTGTTTTTGCAATATGGTCCCCCAAACAGTATTTGGGAATCTCCCTACAGTGCACATGCTTACCCCTATGAAATTTGGCACTATTACTATTTAGAAAACCAAACCAGTGTTAAATTTATTTTTTGGAATACTGACTTGGTTTCCAACGATTATGAACTGCTCCATTCTGATAAACGTGGCGAGTTTCAAGACCCGTTTTGGAAAATTAAAGTAACCCAGCGAAGAACCCCTAACTTTAATTTTGAGGTTACAGAACCCGAAAATTACTATGGCGGAAATGCCAAAGATGACTGGTTTGACCATCGATAAATATTAATTATTAATTATTAATTTTTTGGTGTTAAACGATGGCTAAATATTATTTGAAATGTGTGAAGTGCGGGTATGAAACTCCGGATTTTCCGGCTTGGTTTTCGGCAAATCAAGAGTGTGTAAAGTGTAAAAGTAAACATTCGGAGGTTTGGTATCATTCAGATTATAACAATTTTCCGGATTTACTGGCGGGTAAACCTGATAATTTTTGGTATTATTTTGATTTTCTTCCACTTAATGACAGAAACAATGTGGTTTCCTGCAAAGAAGGCGCGGCACCAATGGAAAGATGGGATTTTTTGCGTGAGTATGCAAGAAAAGAGTTTGGAATAAACTGCAAGGTATATGTGTATCGCAATGATTTGAACGGAGGGACAAACACTTTTAAAGATGTGGCGGCTTCGTTGGCGGCTTCGCTGTTTAAGGAACATAATATTTCGCAATATACCATAGCCTCCACCGGAAACACGGCTACGGCGTACAGTAAATATTTGTCATTGGCTGGCGTAAAACTTACAGTTTTTGTTCCCGAATGTATTACGCAAGATTCTGTAAATGAGATGCGTTCATATCATCAGGATGTGCGGATAGTGGATGGGGATTACGCCTTTGCCAAAAAGATGGCTGCGGAATTTCATCAACAAAACAATGTTTTAATCTCTTCAGGCAACATTGACCCCATACGTGTGGAAGCCAAAAAAACGATGGTATTTGAGTTTCTCCGACAATTGGGAAAAATGCCCGATGTGTATATTCAAGCCGTTAGCGGTGGCACCGGACCGATTGCCATCGACAAAGGAGTGCGAGAACTTAAAGAACTTTACCCTTACATCAATTTGCCGCGGATGGTTTTAGTGCAGCAAGATACTTGCGACCCGATGGTGCAAGGTTGGGAAAAAGCAGTGGAAGATAATTTTCCGGATGGCTGGGAAACCCACTACCCCATTATTGATAATCCGCAGACCTCCGTATCTATTTTGTCCACCGGAAATCCTGCAATGTTTCCTGTTGTTGCCCCTATTGTTAAAAAAAGCGGAGGCAGTTTTGTAAGAGTGAAAGAAGAACATCTAATCGAGTTAGCAACAAAGATTAATAAAGAGAAAAACCTGATTT
>Ga0209737_10002504_pt1 | contig 12871 bp, 16 predicted proteins | sample TergutCu122P3_FD_187284 | JGI IMG/M metagenome (GOLD analysis project Ga0209737, IMG submission 187284) | Cubitermes ugandensis P3 segment gut microbial communities from Kakamega Forest, Kenya - Cu122 P3 (SPAdes) (version 2) | ecosystem: Host-associated > Arthropoda: Insects > Digestive system... | reverse complement strand
TTTGGGTGTTTTGGTGGTTTTAGTTGTTGTTGTTGGTATTTATCCTACTTTCTTTTTGGATCTTATTAGAACAGTAACATTTGGAGGCTTACTATAATAGTAGTAGTTTAGGTGAAAAATCATGATAAACGTTATTGATGTAATATTACCAATATTTACGTTAATAGTTGCTGCAATATTAACTATACCAGTGTTCAAATTAGCTAGTAAAAGTAAACATTATAACGCTGTAATAATTGCTTGGTTTCTTCTAGTTTTTGCTGTCATAGGTATAAGTGTGGCGAATTTAGCTTTAACCTATTTTAGTGTCGATAACCCGATTGCTTTGTATTTAACTATAAGTGATTTTGATTCTTTGCCTTTTCAAAGTTCATTCCTGTTAGATGCGCTTTCATTATACATGGCAATAATCATAGTTGCCGTTAGTATTGTACTTGTAATCTATAGTGTGTTTTTTGTAAACTCTGCCACTCGCCTCTCTGGTCGTTACTTTGCAGTAATGCTTATGTTAACTGCTGCGTTGCTTGGTGCAGTATTTGCCGGTGATCTATTAACGCTTTTCATATTTTGGGAAATAGCTACAGTGGCCGCAGCTTTTCTTATGATGTTTCGTAAAAACGCTTTTAGTATAAACGCTACTATGAAATATTTAATAATGGTAATCATAGCGTCCGCGTTTGTCCTATTTGGTCTATCCATAGTCTTTGGTATAACAGGCAGCTTAAACTATTTGGCAGTAAGTACGGCTATAAGCACAGTTAGCTCAAACAATTTACCTATGCTCATTGTTGCTTTCGTTTTTATTGCCGCAGGCTACGCCATAGAAGCAGCTATTGTGCCATTCCACTTCTGGTTACCTGATGCATACACTGCTGCACCAGCTCCAACAGCAGCTTTTCTGTCAGCGCTTGTAGACCAAGGAAGTTACTATATCTTAATCAGAATACTGATCTACATAATACTGCCACCCGGCCAAGGACCCATAGACTGGACAATAATGCTCTCTATAATGGCTGCTTTGACAATGATACTTGGTAATCTATTCGCTTTAGTTCAAAATGATATCAAACGTTTAATAGCGTACATATGTGTCGCTGACGTAGGCTACAATTTGATTGCAATTACCTGTGTTACTGCTCTTGGTTTAACAGCTAATTTGTACTTTTTCCTAATCGGAGGCTTAACAACAGCTCTGGCTTTTATGGCTATAGGTATATTAAATCGTCACGGTTTTAAAACACTTGGAGACGTAGCAGGGCTAGGCAGAAAAATGCCTATAGTTTGTATAGCTTTAGTAATTGCCGGTTTATCTTTATCTGGCGTACCGCCGTTTGGAGGGTTCATGGCAAAATATCTCGTGTTCACAGCTGCTATTGAAGCAAACTATGTCTGGTTAGCCATAATAGGTATACTAACAAGCATCCTGCAAACGGCGTATATATTTCGGCTTGTAAACATAATGTTTGGTAAACGAGCAAAAAACAACAAACCCATAACATTCAACATGAACAAAAAAATCTTTATTCCAATATTCCTAATGATAGGTGCAATCTTTATACTAGGCCTATTTCCAGACATAGTGTTACAACTAATACAGCCAGTAATCAACCAATTACCCTTTTTATAACTCTCTTTAATTTAGTATAGTAATAGAATAAATACCTGCAGTTTATGAAAACACTCTATTCATCTATTACTTGAACTTTGATTTTCTCTCCATAGCAATTGTAAGCTACAATGTCCTGTTCAGTTTCGTAAGGAAAACCTGCAATCATCATTAATCGTCCATAAAAATTGTTAGTGTCAACAGTTGAAGCCATTTTGTTTCCAGATGGATGAGAATGAACTAATCCCATAATTGAAAAATCCATAGGTAACATGTGAAAAGGTAAATTTGCAAAGCCATACCCATAAGTCGCCAAAGGTGGCACCAATAAATCTGTAATGTAAATAGTGTCTTTTTTCTTTTTACCCCTTAAAACTAACACGGTCTCCTTTGGATAAAGCTTCTTAGCACTGATAAAAATTGAATCTAATACTTCTCTATTAATCAGAACTGCTACAGTTTTTGCCATAAACACATAAACAAATTTGAGCTTTATTTGCTTTTTTCCTAAAACACTTATCTTTTCCGGGTTTTATGAGGGTTTTTGTTATTTTTGTTTTTTACGTCAATATCTTGTATTGTTTATTGTGGTGTTTTTTTGGTGTGTTGTTTTTGTTTTTTGGTTTTTTGAGTGTGGTTGTGATTTTGTATGTTATTACTGTTTTTATAGTTAGTAACACTTATATTTGGTGATACTTTTTTTAATAATCGTGTTACTATTGGTGAGTTGAAAACATGCATATACCTGACGGATTTATTCCCCTATCCTTTGCTATTCCTGCTTTCTTGATAACCATACTGTTTTGGGTAATCTCTTTTAAAAAAATCAAACTTACCGAGCAACAAGTCCCTATGATGGGACTACTGACAGCGCTCTTTTTTGCTGCAATGTTTGTAAATATCCCCTTATTAGGCGGAACTACTGCTCATCTTTTAGGCGGAGCTACTATTGGACTTATTTTAGGGCCATTTGCAGGATTAATATCAATGTCTATAATTTTAGTTCTACAGGCTTTTCTGTTTGGAGATGGCGGCCTTATAGCACTTGGCGCAAATGTTTTAAATCTAGGTGTAATTGGCGTATTTGTTCCTTGTATTATTTTTCTTGTCTTAAACAAATTGTTTAAACCTAAAATAAAGGGTTTAATTGTAACAATTTTTATTTCCACTTTTTTTAGTAATTTACTATCTGCAATAGCTGCAGGTGTTCAAATTGGTCTCTCACCTCTTTCACTATATGGCCTTCGTATTGTAGTGCCTACTATGGCTGCGTATCATTCTGTAATCGGAGGTATTGAGGGATTGATTACCATAGTTTTAATTATTACCCTTCTCAAGTTGCGACCCGATGTATTAGAGAAAAGTCCTCTGTTGGGTAAACTTTCTATGTTTAAAGATAAGACAAAAAACGAGGAAACACATAATGCAGAAGAGTAAAAAGCTAAATCAAAAAACTATTATCATAGGGTTATCTGTTGCTTTAATCCTTGTTATATTAGGTGTTTTTTGTTTTTCATATGCTTTAGAAACGCTTGATTTAAAAGCCTCTGAGCTGGGTTTAGAGGAACAGCATATTTATGACCCACCTTTTCCAGATTACAACATTATAGGCTTTGAGAATAAATGGAGCAACCTTGTGATTAGTATAGCCTCTACGATATTGTTGTTTATAGTAGCTTTTGCTGTTGCTAAATTATTAAGCAAAAAGAGACGGTAGTGCATGCGGGTTCCACTATCCTTAAGAGGTCTTTTGGACAGCGCTGAAACTCTGGCTTATATTGAAGATTTAAGTGACAAAAAAGGCTTAATGCAGGCTATACACCCCATAGCAAAATTAGTAGCAATAGCAGCTATGATAATCTCAGCACTATTTATAACCAGTATTTATTACCTTCTTATAATTTGCTTATTCCCTGTAGTTTTTGCAATAGCGTCCAGCATCTCTTTAAAGCAACTTTTAACCCGTGCCACTTTTATCCCTCTACTCATGGCCACGGTTTCTATACCTGCATTGTTTTTAACCACAGGAAACCCCATATGGACAACCAGTGTTGGTAGTATAAATTTTGTGATAACTGCTGAAGGAGTAACAAGATTTCTAGTATTTACCGTGCGTATCTGGTTCTGCGTGGCCACACTTAGTCTTTTAATACTCTCAACAGGTTTTGATAAAACCCTAAAACTCCTAGCAACACTAAGAGTTCCCCCTTTAATAATTCAACTCTTCAGCTTAACATACCGCTACTTTTTTGTCTCCATACACGAAGCGCAGAGTATCCTTATAGCAAAAGAAGCCCGAACATACATAAACAAACGAACCATAAACTTTCAAGCACTAAAAGACTTAGGCACTATACTTTCCACACTATTCATCCGCACATATGAACGCTCTGAACGCGTCTATTTAGCCATGAAAGCAAGAGGATTTGACATAAACAAAAACAACAAACCCCTAATACCCAAACTACACCTAAAAGATGTCCTATTTACGACATCCATAATAATTGCATTTACATATTTTGCACTGCTATGAGGCTCCAATATGACTAATCCCGTTGTATCTATTAATGATGTAAAATTCAATTATCCAGCAGGTGTAACTGCCCTAAAAGGTATAACTCTTGAGGTAACACAAGGCGAACGCGTAGCATTGCTTGGGCCAAACGGGTCAGGAAAATCAACACTAATACTACTCATAGCCGGACTTTTAACACCCAACTTGGGCGAAATCAAAATATTTGGTGAAAAAACAACATCAAAAAATTTTCAAAAAACACGCAACCGTATAGGACTCGTATTCCAAGACCCAGATGACCAACTCTTCACTCCAAGCGTAATAGAAGACATAGAATACGGCCCAAAAAACCTCAAACTACCCCTTGAAGACGTTAAAACACGAAGTGCGTATGTACTCGAAAAAATGGGTATACAACATCTTAAAAATAGACCACCACATAGACTAAGCTTTGGCGAAAAAAAGAAAATATCCCTAGCAACAGCTCTAGTACTAAAACCTGAACTGTTAATTCTAGATGAACCCACAGCAAACCTTGATTTAACCTCGCGTCGCAACTTAATTGACACTCTAAACGAACTTAACCGTGCAGGTACAACAATTATCATATCCACACACGATGCTGAAGCCATACCTGAATTAGCAGACCGTATTATTATAATAAACAACGGCTTAAAACTAGGCGAAGGAAAAACCAGTGATATACTGCAAAATAAAAACATACTAGAACAATCAGGACTAGAACCCCCAACTACAGTGAGTCTATTTGCCGAACTTAGAAATCAAAACATAATAAAACAAATCCCCCTAACAATAGACGAAGCAAAAAACACCCTAACGCAAATCCTAAAAGCAACCAAAAAATAAAACTCGTAAAAAAACACAACAATAATAAACCCGCATGGCGATTACGTTAAACCATTGCCGAGATGGCAGAGTGGTTAACGCGCGGGCCTTGAGAGCCCGTGGATCCTCAGATCCGCATGGGTTCAAATCCCATTCTCGGCGCCTCTTTGTGCTGTTTGGTTTCATTCTTCAAAGTTAGGTTAGGTAGTTTGTTCATTTTGAAATGTAGATTGCGGTGTTGGACTGTTATTGATATATATGTGATTTGTGTATAGGGTAAGTTGGAATATGGTGTAAAAAATGTGTGAGAAAGTGTTTACTTATGTGTGCGGATTTTTTCTTGCAGTGTAATGTTTGGGAATGTGTGTGACTTTTTGTATTCTTTTTTAGGTGATAAATATGAAACTTAAGATTTGTGGTATAAAGACTTTGCAAGATGTGGATTGTGTTAATAGGGTTGGTGTTGATTATGCTGGGTTTGTTTTTGCGACTTCTCGTCGACAAATAACTGTTGAGACGGCAAGACTGCTTAGGGAGGCGCTTAATTCTGAGATAAAAGTTGTTGGTGTGTTTGTTGATGAGTCTTATGATTTTATACGGAATGTGGTTGATGAGGGTATTGTTGATTTGGTGCAGTTTCATGGTGGTTTTGAGTATGAAATGCCGTGTCAAACGATAAGGGCGTTTAGGATGCAAACGTTAGTGGATATAAAACCTACAAAATGTGATTTTGTTTTGTTTGATTCATATAAAGAGGGTGTTTATGGTTCGACTGGAGAAAGGTTTGATTGGCAGATTGTTAAAGGTTATGCTTTGAAGCCTTTTTTTCTTGCGGGTGGGATTGATATAACAAATATAAGATATGCTGTAGAGTTGAATCCTTATTGTATTGATGTTTCAAGCGGTGTAGAGGAGAATGGACGGAAGTCGTTTAAAAAAATTGCAGAGTTGGCTTATGAATGTCATCGATAAATGGTAAATGTAATTTGGGAAAGTTTGGTGAATTTGGTGGACAGTATGTTCCAGAGACTTTAATGAATGCTGTTTTAGAGTTGGAAAAAGCTTACTTGCGCTATAAGAGTGATGTTGCGTTTAATAATGAATTGGCTGATCTTTTTAAGAATTATGCTGGACGTCCGTCGTTGCTTTATTTTGCGCGGAATATGACAAAAGATTTGGGTGGGGCGAGAGTTTATTTGAAGCGTGAGGATTTAAACCACACGGGTTCGCATAAAATTAATAATGTTTTGGGTCAGGCGCTTATTGCTAAAAAGATGGGTAAGACTCGTTTAATTGCTGAGACTGGTGCGGGTCAGCATGGTGTTGCTACTGCTACTGCTGCTGCTCTTTTTAATATGGAGTGTGATATTTTTATGGGTAAAGAGGATACTGAGCGTCAGGCTCTTAATGTGTATCGTATGAAGTTGCTTGGTGCTAATGTGCATTGTGTTATGTCAGGTACACAAACTTTGAAGGATGCTGTTAATGAAACGATGCGTGAATGGACGCGTCGTGTTCATGATACTCATTATGTTTTGGGTTCTGTAATGGGGCCACATCCGTTTCCGATGATGGTGCGTGATTTTCAGAGTGTTATAAGCAAAGAGGCACGGAAGCAGATTTTGGCGGTTGAGGGTGAGTTGCCAAAAGCAGTTATTGCCTGTGTTGGTGGTGGTAGTAATGCTATTGGGGTGTTTTATCATTTCCTTGATGATGTTGATGTTGATTTAATTGGTTGTGAGGCGGCTGGTTTGGGTGTTGATACGGCGCGGAATGCGGCGACGATTGCTACTGGTAGTGTGGGGATATTTCATGGTATGAAATCTTTTTTTTGTCAGAATAGCGATGGTCAGATTGCTCCGGTTTATTCGATTTCAGCGGGGTTGGACTATCCTGGAATTGGTCCTGAACATGCGTTGTTGCATAAGAGTGGACGTGCGAAGTACATGCCTGTTACGGATGAGGAGGCTGTTAATGCTTTTGAGTATTTGTCTAGAACTGAGGGTATAATTCCTGCGGTTGAGTCTGCTCATGCGGTAGCATATGCTATGAAAGTAGCAAAAGGTTATGATGGTTCAATTATTATAAATCTTTCAGGGCGTGGGGATAAAGATGTTGCTGCTATTTCACGTTATCGAGGAGGTAGTTGTGATTCAGAGGAGTCTGTTTTTAACTTTTTAGGGAAGACAAAAAAGTGTAGTTCTGAGAATGTTTTTTGTGAGCAGGTAAATAGTTTGAGGGATGGTGTGGTGGGTGAGTAAGAAATTTGTTAGTTTCATTACTGCTGGGGATCCCTCTTTGGAGAAAACAAGGGAGTTTATTAACGTTTTAGCTGAGTGTAGTGATATAATTGAGGTAGGTTTGCCTTTTTCGGATCCTATTGCTGAGGGTGAGGTTATACAGGCTGCTAATATGCGTGCTTTACAGAATGGAACTACTGTTGAGAAAGTGTTTGGGATGTTAAAAATGGTGGATTATAAGCGGTTGGTACTTTTGACTTATATAAATCCGGTTTTTGTTTATGGGTATGAAAAATTTTTTAGACGATGTGCGGATGTAGGTGTGTATGGTGTTATTATTCCGGATTTGCCTTTTGAGGAACGTGGTGAGGTAGTAACGTTTGCAGATAGGTATGGTGTTCATTTAGTTACAATGATTGCGCCCACTTCTGCAGAGCGTGTGCAAATGTTGGCTAAAAATGCTACTGGATTTATTTATCTAGTTTCTTCCATGGGTACAACTGGTGTGAGAAGTGAATTTACTGTTGACTTAGCTGAAATAGTTAAGCAAATAAAGCAAGTAACAAGTATACCTGTTATGATAGGTTTTGGTATTTCGTCTCCTGATCAGGTAGCGAAAATGTGTGAAATTGCCGACGGTGTAATTGTTGGTAGTGCAATTGTGAAAATTATAGCAGAACATGGCGATGAAAGTGCGTCGTATATTAAAAAATTTGTTAAGGCGATGGTTGATAGAACATGATTAAAGAAGTATTATCCAAAGTTACAACTAAACAAGAGTTAACACAAGAAGAAGTAAGTACGCTAATTGCAGCGATTAACAATGGCGATGTGTCTGATGTTCAAATTGCCGGTTTCCAAGTAGCGTTATTAATGAAAGGTGCAAGTCGTGAAGAAATCGCGTATATTGCAAAAGCTATGCGTGAAAATTGTGTACCCTTACGTCCCAAAGTTTCAGGAGAACTCATGGACACCTGTGGCACAGGTGGCGGGCTTTCAACTTTTAACATTTCAACTGCAACAGCAATTGTTGCAGCTAGCAGCGGTATTCCGACTGTGTTAACAAAGGTGGTATTTGGAAAAATTGGGGGTTTTCCGTTTCGCTTGCGGTAAGGTAAAATGAGATTTTTCCCCTGCCCTCGACAACGACCTTGTGCAGCACCTCTAAGCATATCGAATCGCCGAATTCCTTAAGCCGTACAAGGTTTTCGACCGCTTGGTCTACTGTGCCGAGTTTTCGTTGCAAATCCTGCGCTAACTTGTTTTCGCCGTCCAATATTGACAACTGTTTTGTTAAGGCGTCTTGCTGTTTATCGCATTGTTTAAAGGCTTTTTCGAATTCGGCGCGGTTTATCAGCCCATCGGAGTACATGTCGATTAATTTTGATTTTTTAGAGGCTATTTTTTCAAGCCCTGCTAAGACTTCTTTGATTTCCTTTGATTTGTTGGGGCTTTCGGCTATTGCTTTGCGTATTGATTTTTTCAGCTCCTCGACGATTTGGTTTTTATTGGCAATTACCGAATCGAGGACGGCGAGAAAATTTTCTTTTAGAAATTGTTCGTGTACAGATTGGCAGTTACAGCCGACTTTTTGACCGCTTGCGTTGATTTTTTCGCGTCCGTACTTAACCGCCGCCGAGCATTGCCACGTAACTATGTCGGTGCTTTTCAGTCCCCTGCGCTTAAATGTCGAATTACAATATGCGCATTTGATTTTTCCGCTCCATACATAGCGGTTTGAGTATCTGCTTTTTTGTATGGTGGCGTTTCTTCGGCGTGCAAGCTCTTTTTGCGTTCTGTCAAATATTTCCTTGTCTATGATGGGCGCGTGGTTATTTTCAATGATAATGTGTTTTTCTTCGCCCTCGTTAGCTTTTGTCTTGTGGCTCAAATAATCGACAGTTATGTATTTTCTTTGTTTTAACGTGCCGATATACTTCTCATTGCGTAGAATTTTTATCAATGTCGAGTTTTTCCACTGCATATACCCTCTCGGCGTTGGAATACCTCGGTTTTCAAGCTCTTTGCACACGCTCCCTATACCCATGCCCGACAGATACAAGTCAAAAATCAATCGTAATGTTTTAGCCTCGTCCTCATTTACGGTAAGCTTTCCGCCCTTCAAGTGATACCCAAACACGCTATCGCCGAAAACAACGCCCTTTTCCATTTGCCGTTTTTGTCCCCATCGCACACGCTCGCTCGTCTTTCGGCTCTCTTCCTGTGCAATGCTCGACATAATCGTCAATCTAAGCTCGGCATCATTATCAAGCGTGTTAATATTATCGTTCATAAACAGCACGCCAACGCCCAAACCCTTGAGCTTGCGCGTATAAAATATACTATCAAGAGTATTCCGCGCGAACCTCGAAATCTCCTTTGTTAAAAGTAAATCAAACTTTCTATTTTCAGCATCTTTAACCATCTGCTGAAATCCTGCACGCTTTTCAACACTCGTCCCACTAATCCCCTCGTCAACATACAACCCGCAAAACTGCCAATCAAGATTCCGATTGATATATTCCTCAAAATACCGTTTTTGATTCTCTAAACTGTTCAATTGGTCGTCCTGTTCTGTCGAAACTCGGCAATAGGCACAAACACGCTTCAAAATATCACACACTCACGTGCTATATATTATCGTTCGCAACTTTTATAAAATTAATGCTTTATTCGTGTAATTATATATGAATCAACTGCTCATTTGCCGTGCTTACGTTAATATACGTTGTAAGACCGGTAAAAGTCGCGAAGCAACTCATAAAGAGATGTTGATGTTACGATGGAAGAGGCAATAATTATAAGCGTTATTACATTGGTTTCCGCAGCCATTTTTAGTGCTATACAAATGTGGTATACACGGCAACAAAGCAAGCATAATAAACAAAGTATTGAACAGCAGATAGAGCATAACAAAAATAGTATTAGACCATTTTGTGAAATTATTACTAATGATTATATACACAAGATATCGGTAAAAATTGTTAATTTTGGAACAGGTCCTTTGATAATAAAGAAATGTATGTGTAAAAACGCTGAAACCGGTGCTGAAAAGCCCATATTGCGTGAGTTAATGCCACGCATAAACCGACGATGGACAGACTCTACATCATACGTCATAGGGCGAACTATTCCCGTAAATGGTGAAATAGTGCTTATTGCACTTGAACCGCTTTATAACAAAAAATTAATTGATAAAGATACCAGAAAACTTGTCAGAAATACACTATCGAAAATAACTATTGAAGTGGATTATACGGATGTTTATGAACGTGAGACGTTTAAACAAAGTCGAGCCCTTCCGTTTGGGCGTAAGAGCTTGCAAAAAAAATGCACTGCCACAACGCAGTAATCTAAAGGAATGATTTATTGCTCCTTCACATTTTTTATAGCCCTGTCCAATTCGTCCTTAGTGATAAGCTCCCTTCTGTGTAATTCTTTCAAAACACCGATTTTAAAACTCCGTTCGATTTTTTCAGAATCGGACATAATGATTATTCGCGAATTAAATTATTATAAATAACTATTTATGGTCGTAAATACTTATAATAATAAACTATGCCATTAACAGTAATGCGTTTGTTGTAATGGGAGGAATGTACAACGAAAATTCCTAAGTACGTAAGTCTTGTCGCTGAGTTTGCGACTTCAGTCGCAATTTCAACCATTATTTTTATTTTGTCTTATTTTTACTTAAATTTAACTGGATTTGAAAGTTTTATATTTGGTATAACAATATTTGTATCATGGCGGATAGTCGCTATCTGGCTCAGACACGAAAAATCTTTGGACACACTTGAAAAGTCAGTAAATATACAATTCTCTATCCGTCAGTATAGCGACGAAATGCGGTCAGTTTTGTTAAATCTGAATTACAATTATGAAAGTGTAGAGAAGAAATACATTCAATCAAATCCCTTTGTTGTTAAGCTATACGGTCAGAGAATTCGGAACATAAACAATGCTCTTTATTCAATAAACAATGATAATGATGATTGGTTTGCGTTTGGAACGGATATATTTAGGCGTTTTCCAAGTATAATTTTTGGTACTCGTACAATTCCAGAGGAAAATGCTAATTATTTCTGTGCGATTGAATTTTTAGGCGAATCAGCCAAATGGTTCATTTCGGCAGAAGGAGAGGCATATCTTAAACATATTGATACGTATATTCAAAACAAGGAAATGATTAAAAGAATTTTTATTTATAATCCTGCCGATGAGCGACTATGTGAAGATTGTATCTGCATTCAACTTCATAAAAACAGCAAATATGGAGTTAAGGCAATTACTGTTAAAGCTGTTAAGACTTTTTTTGAGGAAGGCGAGAACCCAATACAAAATGATTTCGCCATATACAGCAACAATTTCGTGTGGGAAAAAACGTCAAATTTATGGGAAAAAACATCAAAAATAGTTGAAATACAAAGAGGTCGAATGTCTGTTAACCCCGATAAAATCCAAATCTACAAAGACATTTTCGACAAATTATGGAAACTGCAAGAAACCCCTCAAGTTATATGCAATCAGTGTATAGAACATTGTAAGGATAAGCATATTGAGGACTTGCATGAATTAGTTGATAATTGGAAACGTGAGCACATCAACAACAAATATTGCAGAAATACCCAAACAGGAAATATAGCTAATGTACCACTTAAATCGTAGAGGGCAAAGGCAACTCCTTGTTTTGAAACACAGGGGACATTGGCAATTCTATAGCAGATTAATTAACGGATTACAATTGTATTTTTGTTGATGTTTTTTATTAAATTTGCTTTTTTTAAGAGTTTTATACGTGTCTTTGAATCCACTTGTTTAATATGCTTTTCTCCCGAATTATATACTACGGAGTATTGGCAAGTATGCCCCTCAAAATAATCTCGTGTTACTTTACCGCCACGAATACGCCATGTTGCTTCCAAAGGAAGCCCTAATTCGTTGAAGGTTTCATCGACAACCTTTTTTAAATCAACACCATAAACATCTTTTTTATCCTTGCGAATATTTCGTATGCGTTGACGTATTCTACTATTTTCTTTAGTTTTTATGTCTATTTTGCTTTCAAATTTGCCTTTCAATTTTTCGTCAATAGCGTCCCAATTTTCCCAAATCAGCCTTGCCTTTGCGTCCCCTTCGACATTAATAGGACGACTGCGCGATACTCTGTAAGGACTCTGCTGAAGTACGGTCTCGATCCATTTTGTCACCATATTAACGCTCTCATATTTTGACACATAAAACAACACCTTTCAAAACTTTTCACTTTTTATTATATTCTGTTCCTCGCAATAGTCAAGACATTTTTTGAGGAATTTCCATCGTGACTTGAAATTCTGTCGTAATCTTGTCGAAATTGAAATAATATCATTAGAGTGTTTTTAAATCCTCAATAATCACTATACCACATTGAAATGAAAAAGTCAATGTAAAGTTTCATTTTTTCTAGTTTTTGGTGAAAACTTACACGCTGTTCTTCTATTTGGTCGTGCGCTTGCGGAGAGGCACGGCGTAGTATCGCCCTTTTAGGGCGTGACGGGGCAGTTGCCGATGCGGTCTAAGTTACCAGATTATTTTGTATTGAATAATTGTGTCATCGTATGTTGGAGCTACAGAATTTAGGTTAATTGTGTTACTGCCCCAATAATTTATGCCAACTTCAAC
>Ga0209737_10002503_pt1 | contig 12872 bp, 8 predicted proteins | sample TergutCu122P3_FD_187284 | JGI IMG/M metagenome (GOLD analysis project Ga0209737, IMG submission 187284) | Cubitermes ugandensis P3 segment gut microbial communities from Kakamega Forest, Kenya - Cu122 P3 (SPAdes) (version 2) | ecosystem: Host-associated > Arthropoda: Insects > Digestive system >... | reverse complement strand
GCTTCTCACTTAGTAATAAACAAAACACGTAAGTGTAAGTACCCTATTCTTCTTATTTGGAATAAAATAATACTCTTGATGACGTGCAAATTACTATGTAACTGACTTCTCATTCAAGTGGGTGTGTGTGTGTGTGTGTGTGTGTGTGTGTGTGTGTGTGTATAAAACACCTGTGCACACTGTCAGATATAACTTAAAATACTGTAATGTTCTAAAATCTTTATTTTGTTTGCTTTCACCTTCAGAACTTAAAATAACTAACAAATTACAAGTTAATGATATGACAATAAAAATGAATTTGTATGTATCTGTAAAATAAATAAATAAATATATATATATAATTACTTCCAATACAATGCCCAGTTAATTGTTACAGAGTTAAAAAAGTACCTTTCTACTCTTTATACGCTGCACATGCACGTGTGTGCATGAGCCGGGTGGGAGTGGGGGCACAGTGGTGCTTCAGCTTCTAAGGCTGTTTGCACCTGGTTAAAGGATTATGCTGTGGGCTGGGTAACGTAGTCGGTACAGCGACTGCCTATGGGCTGGATGGTCTGGGGATTGAATCCCGGTGGGGGGCAAGATTTTCCGCACCTGTCCAGACCAGCCCTGAGGCCCACCCAGCCTCCTGTACAATGGGTACCAGGTCTTTCCCGGGAGTAAGGTGCGGCCAGGGTGTGATGCTGATCCCTCACCCCCTTCTAGTGTCGAGGTCAAAAACAGAATACAGCTATACCTCTACTCTCCCTAAGGGCCTTTGTGGCCTATGAAAGGGTGAAACCTACCTAAAGGATTTTTCTAATAATAAATAACACTAACACAAAAGAATCCATGATGCAATGCTGAGCAGCTGGGCATGCATGCAATGATGCTTGGAAGCAACCTGCTATCGCCACGCTTAGCAATCTTCTGTTCTGTATGCACCAGGAGGCCCCCTTCAAACTGACAGAAACCACAAGCCAAGCCACACAGCACCACACCCACAAAGACTATCAAATTAACATTCCTTGCCATGAGAACTTCAGTCTCATGTAAGACCAAAATTGGTACACATAAAAATATGCTGATACATTACAGTAACAGCATGCTAACAAATGATCAAAATGCTGGGCTCTATAGGGACTTCCCTCACCTTGTGATTCTAAAGGAAAGCTGAATGACTGCAGGGATTCCTCTGACAGTGGGATGGTTGGAATAGAAATATGAGACAGCAAAATGAAGGTGATGTGCAGTAGAATTCACACACCATAATAATTTAAGCTCAAACTGCACGTAGGGAAGCATTCACAAACTTTCTGACTACCACATGCAGTATATTAACCAAGATTCTATATTCTTTTGGACTCAGCTGTTAGCAAACTCATCTAAAAGGGTATGAAAGAAAACTTGCAGACCTGCACACCATATAATAATCCCACTCATATATTGAATTAAGGACAAATGTCATTGTTGAAGTCATTATTACTTGTTCTAACATATGCTGCTGCCACAATATAGAAGTGTAAAAATATCGCCTGTTAACAACACATACAACAGAAAATTTTCTATTAAATACATGTATTTACAACCTTTTAAGTTCTGTGGATAAACAAATAAAATAAAAAAAAATTAAAAAACCAAAACAAAACAAAAGGAACATGAATGATATCTCTGGGCTAAAGTACAGGCTACAACAAATGTTTCAGTGCTGTTTGAAAGTATCTTTCAAACAGTGTAGCACACAACATAAGTAATACAATAATAGCCTGGGAAACTACCTAAAATTTCTGAGCTAGTACCTGGCTACAGCTGGTGCTCAGATTATAATTTAATTCACCAATGCCCATTATGCACGTTCACTGCACATTATATAATAATGCTGAGACATAAGCCTTGAGCAGATGAAGTATATTTTTGTGTCACTAATTGCTAAGCTAAACGCACACATGCATATGCCGAGCCATCCCAAAACAATGGGGAAAAAAAAACTCATGGTTGCTATCTGATTACAAAAACTATAATTTACACTGAAGATACAATAGATATCTGTCGACATATGATGACACAGAACAGTTATAAATACAATCTACAAGCACCCAGTACTCGATGTACATGGTGTGGCTATAAACTAACCGGACTGATGTTAGAACATTTTTTATTCAAAAAATTACACAATAGAAATGTTGTCATCCTCAATGTACTCCCCTCCCCGATCCCTACACTGCAACATGCGAATCTTCCACTGTTGGAGGCAATGCTGCAGGTCGTCTTCTGATAGCTTATTCATAAGGTCCATCGCTTTTGGCTTCACTGCATCTATGGACTTGATCTTTGGAAATAAAAAAAGTCACATGGGGCTAGGTCAGGTGAGTACAGTGGATGTTCCAACACAGTGATCTTGTGCTTCGTCAAAAACATCTTGACAGGGCGTTGTGTGCTGGCGCATCATCTTGGTGAAGAACCCATGAGCCATTCTTCCACATTTCAGGTCTTCTTCTCACCAGTTCACGAAGGTTTGTTAAAACCTCCTTGTAGTAGACCTGGTTAATGGTCTGACCTTCAGGCACCCAATCCATGTGAACAATCCCTTGGATGTCGGAAAAAAACGATCATTGCTTTAAATTTGGATTTGCTCTGCTGTGCTTTCTTTTGCCTTGGTGAACTGGGGCTCTTCCAGTGCATGGATTGGCTCTTACTTTCTGGGTCGTATTGAAAAAAACCACGATTCATTACAAGTTATTACGTTCTCTAAAAAGTTTGGGTCATTTTCAATGTTTTGAAGAATGTCAGCACAAATGTTCATTCGAATTTCCTTTTGTTCAGGACTGAGAAATCTTGGCACCATCTTCGAATACACTTTTTCCATGTTGAAATTGTTATGTAAAATCTGTCGAACAGTTTCCTTGTCAATGTTAATTAACTCAGCAACTGCTCGAATGCTCAGGCGACGATTTTGTTGAACAATTTCACCGACTTTTTCAATGTTAGCGCCTGTTTTTGATGTGCTGGGATGACCGGGACGCTGATCGTCTCCAATCTCTTCCCTTCCCTCCTTAAACCTTTCAAGCCACTCAAAAACTTGAGTACGACAAAGACACTCATCACCATAAACCTTCTTCAACAAACTGTACGTTTCTGTAGTGGATTTTCCAAGTTTCACACAAAATTTCACATTGACGTGTTGCTCCACACTAACACTTAACATGATTCCGACAGAGAACAAGAACACAATCCACTTCAAGCAAAGGCCACTGCCAAACTGTGTGCCGCACAACCTTGAAATTGTAACCGTGAATGGAGGGGAGAACACAAACCAATACCACACACTGCTCACTGTTGCCAAGTTTACAAGGGAAGCAGAAAAAAATTAAGTCTGATTATTTTATAGCCACACCATGTATACGAGATAAAAATACAGAAAATATGAACTTTGTGCCTAGCAGCATATACCACAACTTGTGACTGAAAACAATATAATTGTATATATACTGTTAATTTTAACACAGTCAAACCTAAGTGTTATGTTATTATGTATCAATATTAAATTTCCTTTCAGACTTTCACACAACTCTTATTATATCACAGGCAATATAACCAAGGTTTTAAAAAAAATGTTAACACTGGTGTAAGTTTTATGGGATCCCATATGACATTGATTTCAATGTGCACTACATGTAACCTGTTTTAAACATCTTGTTTGACCAAAACTTGTAGCCAATAATTTAAATAATAAAATATTGTTGTGTTTGACTAAAAAAATACTTATTATAGTTTTCAATATTTTTTGTGTATTCTCATGTTTGAAAGTTGTATTAACCCTTATCCTGCTAATGTGGAGAATATGGTGAGCTCCTTATAATGCCAGCAGATGGTAGATGGGATTTAACTTGGCGTTTAAAGGGTTAATGGCATGAGCGTTATTGCATAAAACAAACCCAAGCATAAGATGTAATGTCCTTTGGAATGATACTGAATAGCAGCCATCAGATAGCTGGCCCACCATGCAACAAAACCAATCTAGTCTTTCATTCTGGACCTTGAATGCTTGCATTTCTTAAAATGAAATCCAGTGTGCCTAATCATTTTCTGTAATATTTCTTTCCTACCCTGATAGTCAGCTGCTTTTCTTGCATCATGTCACGCCTTCTTCAGGGTTGGCACTTCATGCTTCAAAACATAAGAACTGTATATTGTATGCCTAACTGTACAGTTGATTGTGGCCATAAACAGTGGTATTTAATGAATACAGATTGTTCTTCCCTGGTGGCAAGATTCTCTTGCACTACTGTTTTTCTCTCATTCCTTAAATTGAATAGTCTTATCTTCTGCAGTTAACGGGTTTTTACTGAGTATCATATAAATATAGTACATACATGCATTCTACAACTGGTTAAGAAAGACCACCATCACAACTGATTTTGTTGATCAAGTTAATGCTTGTAAGAAACATGGCTACATGTTTGGCTGGAAATGAAGCCCTCTTCAGTCTGCAGTAACATTCATACATACAGAAAACTACATACCAATATATACCTTTATATTAGTAACTGCAATCTGAGTTTCACACATTACAGTCATTGTCATTCAATGTTAATATTTTTAAAATTAAACTGTAGCAGACACTCCCTAATGGTGTTCTGCAATGTGAAAATAAGGGTTCTGAAAATTGTAATGTAAATAATATTACTATAAGTGGGCCAGGACAGCAGTCAGTATAGTGACCCTCTATGGGCTGGATGGTCCAGGGATCAAATCCAGTGGACGCGAGATTTTCCACCTATCCGGACCAGCCCTGGGGCCCACCCAGCCTCCTGTACAAAGGATACCAGGTCTCTTTCCTAGGGGTAGAGAGGCCAGGGTGTGACACTGATTCCCTCACCTCTGTCCATTACTGAGGTTAAAGAAAGAGTAGAGCTACACCTGTACTCCGTATCTGGGTCTTCCTGGCTTGTTTATAGGCTGAACTGGACCTTTTATACTATTATCATAAACTTCCCGTAAAATAGTACCTCAGCTAGTCAAGTTATGCAACCTGAAGATTCATTACTGTATTTAAAAGAGCTCACCACTGGTCCCTATCCACATCCAGATCAATCCCTCTCCCATCTTATTTCTGGAAGATCTATTTTAATATTGTCCCATCTATGTTTAGACCTTCCAAGTGGTCTCGTCAGTTTATATATCATCCACAATTCTCCAAGATGGAGAAAATGTACACTATATATCAACAGTTCATAGTGAAAGGTTACTTCTGTGTGACATAAGTACTGTGCACTTACATTGCAATAAAGGTAAAGTCACTTCTGTCCATGCCATGGAGGCATATATGGGGAGCAAACTTTTAACTTCACTCACTTTCAACCACTGTGCTGGATGAAGATGAATGGACAACATCACACCCTGACTGCTTTACTCCCAGGAAATAACCCTGGTACCCACTGAATAGGGGGCTGGGTGGGCCCCACAACTAGTCTGGATGTTTTGGAGAAAAGAAACTCTGTTCCCCCTGCCAGTACTCAAACCACAGACCATCCAGTCTATAGCCTAGTGTTCACACTTTTACAATATCCAGGCTCCACTTACATACATAATGTAATGGAACATAAAGCTGAATATCCACTTACCTCAACAAATTCTGCAAAAATTCTTAAATTATAATAATGTACTATCAAGTGCCACGTTGCACAAAATAATTCATTCCTCTATCCAGAATTACTCCAACTTCTTGAAACATCACCTGTGCTGTTTCCAGCATACTCCTGAGGACAAAGAACAACAGTTACTGCTAATTCATTGATGTTAAATAACGGTGCATACGTGCGCGCACACACACACATGCACACACACAAACACACACACACAAATATATTAGCCAGAAAATAAATTTACCATGCATACATTTTGGGTTCTGCATTTTTGGCTCTAACAAGAAGTGTCCCACTACTTTTGCACTAAGTCCCTGCCACAACTGAGGCATATATCATATTGTGGGATGAGCTTTCCTATAGTTATGAAATTATTCATCGTGTGAACTTAATTTTTGACTGACAATCACATAACAAAATGCCAGTTTGACAACTGTGGGCAAATTAGGATAGTCTAAAACAAGAGTTAAAGTAAAAAGTTTGACAACTGTGGGCAAATTAGGATAGTCTAAAACAATAGTTAAAGTAAAACAAGGACTGTTCCATGAAGTCCAAGCTACCTAACAACCTTCAACTGTGCTTTCTGAATTGAATCTTATGTATCACTAAATTTATAATAGTACACATAGCATAATACCGACGGTTGCAAATGAACCACTTAGTTCCTAATCGCAGGTAGTTAGATATGGTGTGTTGCAGCACACTATCTGTACCTTACCTGGTACTTTCTGTGGTGCAGAACTTCAGAATAAGTTCAGGATTAATTTTTTTTTCTCCCTCTTCTGATGGAAGAAAATTTGTCAATGTCAAGAAAAAATATTTTACTGCCTCATGATCCACAGTCAGGACTCTCGTGGGTAGCTCCCGAATTCTACATATCAACAAAATATAAATATGTGAAATAATATTTGTTATCAATTTTGTGTGTGAACACTCTTCACATGCCAGAAATCACATAAAATAATCACACACAAATCATGTTCACACTGGTCCTTGTCCCAAACGAGATAAATCCAAATCCTCACACCCAATTTATTTTTGTTGTCTACCTTCATCCTCCCAGCCATGTCTATATCTCCCACATAATTTCTGTCCTTCTAGTTACTGTTATCTTGATTGTTTACTGTAGGATTTAGAAGGTCTTAACATGACTCAAACTGAGCTCCACTAACCAACAGACTCTGGAATTCATCATGAACAGCTAATTGTACACAAAAAGATTTAAAAAAAACGGTGCCACAAAAATTTGTACATTTTTTCTCATGATCTTACTACTGTAAATGAAACCCACTGTAATATTCACAGCTTAAGTTATTAATACAGCATGCACAACAAATAATTTTATATTAACAGGACACACAGCATGGAGAGACAGCTTTTGTTTCAAACCTTGAAAAACATTACTCAATGCTGATTATTATTCTAAATGCTTATACCAAAAGAAAATGAATTTTTCATACTGGCAATAACATTTCATAACAGGGCACTGACTGTAAAATATTCCATAAAAACTAAAATCATTACAAACCTTATAATATTCTTGATTAATGCATGAATGCTATTACAGTAATACGGCAGTTTCTCTCTTATAGTGTCTGGCGTAGGAAATATTTGTGGTCTATTGTACGCCATGCGATGTTCAAACCCGAGCACATCACACATGACTGCACTGAAATATAAACACACTCCACAAAATTAGTTATCCAACAACCATTACTGATTAACCTGTTTATAGCATCTCTAATGAACTCCCACCTACAGAATCCTTCTGGACAAGCAGTCATTCTGCCCATCAAAAAGTTCCCACATTTTATGAAACCCCATACTTTCAGTTACCCTGTTCAAAAGAACCTACCACTGAAACATACAAAAGCCAGTACATGATTTCACACCATATTTCTTTACAAATAATCTGAATATTCTTCCCAACTACATCCAGACTTGCAAATGTACTCTTCACTTTATGTTACCAAATTTAAAAATTTTGTATGCATTCATCATTACCTTCACATTACAATCATCTCTCCTCCTTGATTTAATGATCTTAATGGCATTTTGTAACATATCCATTTACAAAAACTGTACTCATTTTTAAGTCATTCATTCTGAATATTCATACGAATGTTAATACTGTCATTCTAAGACCTGCCAGATGTTGGAATAAGTACAAAATCTCAACCAACAAACCAACGCTGTTTAAATACACTGATCAGCTGGATTGTCTGTGCTGTGCACTTCAGGGGTAGTAATAGATGAGTACAGAAACGCTGGCATTACAAATGGCACAGTAAAACCACCGAATGGCCCCACTGTTAGTATGTCCAGTACAAAACTCACACAGAATTCCCTGCACTGCTAACTATGTCCCATCTATCTAGAAATTCACTATCAATCAAAACTGAATAACTGAGAAACTGAAATATTGTTCATGCAAGAGGTCAAATTTTTGCATAAATTTTGTGTACTATTTTTACTTTATAATTGTTACCTTAATTTCTAAATTCGTATTCGCCAAAAAGTTGCACATTATTAAGTAAAGGTATGGGTTTGAGATTAACACGTGCTTAATGACGTGGTTAGTGTCTTTCTTTGTGTGTTAAGCATGGCTTCAGTCAAGCCATGTTAGTTCATCACATGACTCCAGGCCGCCATAGCACGTAACAGCTGGTGTTCTGTATAGGACAGACACAACCTCCCACAAACCTTTATTGTACCATCAGGGCAATAATTATACAAGTTAAATTGTTATATTCAAGTGTTCTACAACATTCAAAGTGCACAGTGCACAACAGTGCAACAGTTACACAGTTTCAAAGGGAAACAAAATGAGTGCAAAATGTGTTCTTGTGCTTATTAATTAACTTGTGTCATAAATTAAAGAACATATTTTCAAATAATTGTTAACTGCATGGGGCAGTGTACATTTGAAGTTAGGTTCAACTACAGCATATGCTTACCAATACTGCAAAGGGCAGTTATTATTAGTACGAAGTGCATTGAATTGACAAGAATTAAGAGTGCTTATTGCAGTGATTACATTATTAACAAGTCAGTTCGTGTTACGCAGGGTAACAAGTGACAAACTACATTTCACAGTGAATTATCAAGAAGGGAGTAAGTGTTGTAAATCAAATAATTAACCAACCACCATATCAATAAAACTAATCCTTGTTGAATCAGCATTTACGATGAATGAAAACCCTGTTCATAGCTGTATGTTCCCTGAACCAGAGCAATGCAAAAAATATAATATTGTCACAGTTCACTGCAGCAGAGCACCAAGTACACAGATCCTTTGTCCAAACTTACAACGGGACCCTTCAGAACAGACTGAACTAAACTAACAAAACCAAATTGTCTTTGAGTGACATTCATTTCACATTATCTAAATCATGAAGTGCACAATATGTTTCTTCCCAGATGGAGAATGAGGCTTCCAGCTGGGTGATAATTTTACCCAAACTTTATCTTAAATTTTTGCAGATGGTTTATGAAAAATGTTATTATTTGAACAGGAAAATATAAAATCATGAAATAAATGACATTTTGTGGATAAACGAACACAGATTATGCAGCATGTCTTAAAAATGCAGTAAATCTCCTTGTTCTAAATATATAAAATGAATTTCTGAGGCTGTTTTCCTATGTGCATTTGCATCACAGGTCTTGAAAAGGTAACAGTGAATTAATGAGGTGTTATTGCATTAGATTTAACAAAACAAAGCCCTTGTGATGATTTACTGAAACTTCTTCACAAGTAAGATTGGTTTCATTGGAAACAGATTACATGTGCAGTAAAAAAGATATGTAAAACATAAAATACTCAACACTGTTATGTAACAAATGTTTTATAATACATACCAAAAAAAGTGCACTGAATTCCAGCACTCTTTCAGAACATCTATCACACTCTGAATGTCCCCATGCTGTGCCTCATTTTTAACAAGAGATTTTTCTTCTTTGCTTTTTTTCGCCAATGCTGACCCAGTCACTTCACAGTGCTTTTGAAGTATCTGAAGAGAATAATTGCTGCACCTTACTACGACTGTCACATGTGCCATAACATACATATGTTGGAGAGAAGATATAATCTTTATTTCCATGTACACATTTCAGTTACCCATGACAGCCTGCATCATACTCAAAATACAAGAGTGCTGATAAGTCCTTAGCCCAATATACTTCCTGATGTATTTTGTTTGATGGTTAGAATATTTCATTTGATGCTAGTCTTGTTATATATATATAAATAGTACTAATATTCATCCAATTACGATTATAAATAGGATATACGAAACTCAAAATCTTCTGTCACTGTAGCTTGTTTCCTGCCTGGTTGGGCTAAGGACTTATCAGCACCCCTGTACAGGTATAAATCAACAACAACCCAACAACAATCATTCAGGCTGTTTTAAAATGTTCCACAAGAGCTCAGAATTTATGTCCAGAATATTTGGTACTTGATCTCAAAATTTCACCTACCATACACTTTCACTCAACAATGAAAATTCCAACAAAGGAAGTGCAGTATCTGTTCTGCTGGGATGTAACACTGTGCCACATCAAAGAAGAACAAGCACTTCATAATACCGCTCATAAACCTTAATACTCGCAAATTAAATGTCCAATTTTGAAGTTTATAGTAGTCCACACCCTACTTTAATAATGTTTGTAATTTGGCTGTAAAGGCAAACAGACTTTATAAATCATCAGATGCATTAAAAACAAATAATGCCAACATCTGCACTTTAAACCTGCATACCTCTATATCTGTAACACATCTTGACACCAACTCAAGATAATCTTCAGACCGTATCAGCATGCAAAGACGCAAGCTTTGTTGTAATACTGCTTTCACATCAGATAAAGAATGCCCATAACCTGGAACAGGAGATATTAATTCTAAAAGCCCCACCGACAGAAGCCATAAACTGTAACTCTAACTCTGATGTAAAAAATAGTCAACACAAATGAGCCATATATTTTTATACACCCTCTGATGTGGCCAGCAAAGAAAAAGATCACTTACAATGCCACTTAACATTTAAGAAAGACCAACCCTTATACCAACTGTGTTGCACCATAGTTCAAAAAGGCAAAGTGTGCAGGTACATTAAGGAGTACAAGTTATGCACATGCAAACATGTTTCTAAACAGGTCTCTCTATGATTTTGTGGCAAATATGAGGTGGTACATTTAGACATGTGCATAGAAATGCAAATACCTTACCAGTACAATTTACTGCACTCACAAAATTGCAGCTTTCCAATCTGTCTTGTAGTTTCAGCCACCTCAATTGCAATTCAACTTGTATTTTTCTATATACAGAATAACAGTACCAACAAATGCACACAAGTACACTGAAATTAGTTTATAAACACAATGAATTCCTGCATGTCTTGGCCAACTATGTGGCCATATTCAGGGTGTAAAATATTTTTCTTTTTGGAATCCTCACTTTTAACAAAACTGAGCACCAAAAACACTTCCCATTCTTTGCTTCTAAGCACTTATCAACATATACACTTTATACAAGTCAGTATTACACATTCTCTAGCAACAAACTTTATAATAGTGTGACAATGTTGAGAAAGAAACTGTTATCAATCTACAATGACTGTCTGAGAAGACATATAACAAATGGCAATATAAAGTAACTAAGCTCACACTGAAGAACAAAGGGTGCCAATGTAAAATATAGTGTTTCTAAAAGGATTCCATTGTGAATAACAATGTTTTATGGACCAATACAGCCTCATCGACAGCACACTGGATTACTGATATTCAGTTCTGTGAAATGTACTTTTCACGCTATTTGCAGAAGGTACTTCAACAATTCAAAAATAAATGGATGCATTTTGCTTACCTTTACTCTGTGTTATATTACCAAAAAATCCACTCAGACACTCCAGGATGGGCTTAGCTTCTGCAGGCATAACAAAACCAAAAACCACTATCCAGTGTTTGCGCATACAAATTAATATGTCTGACAAAGTCCATGGTGGTTTGATCACAACAATCCGCATCCATGAGGTACCATACACTTTAATCATCTCATTTTCCACTACCTAAAAAGAAAAGTACGACATTCACAAGCAAAATAAAGCTAGCGCTCAATCTGTGGTGTCTACCATCACAAGCATCTATGATATGAAGATGCTTATCATACAAATAATATGCCACTTATTTCAGACAGTACTGTTTTATTTAGGGTATCTTTTTGCCAGCATGAGACAGGAGTAATGTGGAAGAGTATGGTAGTGTGATCTGAAGCTAGCAGCAGAAGATGAAGGGGTGAGAATGCATTTATGCATTTCATTGAAATACGGGCCATTAATTAAAATACAATTTATTGAACATTGCTGTTCCCCTAGACTTCTTGACTGTCCACTGTGCTGTTTGGTTGTTCATAAGTTTGGCTTCTAGGTTACTTAGCATAGGTAACATATAACAAGAAAGGCAACGTATATATGACATTACACTAAGGCACATTCACGTAACCACTGTTGCCACTGAAAGGCAATAAGTATTACATATTCTGAGTGTGTGTCTGTAGCCCTGGTCACCCAGCATGCAAAGCGCATGCACGCTACTACACTGCCATCCGTAGCCTGTCTAGCTCTGCCATATTTTTCCACATTACCTAAAAAATGGCACCATTTTCAGAAAAAAGTTATTGAACACAAAATGTGTGTTTTGATTTTCTCTACAACAAGGTGTGAAACATTTCTCATTCTAAGAAGAACTAAGGGAGATATGATCACAAATGCATATACGCCTTCAAGTAAAGTACCTGTTATTCCTGTCAGATTTTAATCAACTCTGAATTTTCTTGACATATTTTCAAAAAATGCTCAACATCAAATTCCATGACAATCCATCCACTAGGAGCCAAGTTGTTCAATGCTGATGCAAAGAGAAATATTATGAAGGTAATAGTTGCTTTTTGCAATGTTGTGAAACACACCTAAACACCAATGTTTCTACTGTCAGTAATCACTATGTTAATTTCTTGATACTTATCCCCTGCTACACACAACAATCAAACGCCCAGCAAGATATGTTTGGCTGTGAGAACTACATGAAAGTAGACTGGTAAAAATCTACTATTTTGGAGGAATCTGCTTCCCCTTTGTTCTACTGTGCAGATGAAGGCAGCAGGTTCCTCCAAAACTTTTATAAATTTCTACCAAACAATATGGCATCACATCCCATAAGACAATGGTCTTCATAGTCACCAACATAAGA
>Ga0209737_10002502_pt1 | contig 12873 bp, 7 predicted proteins | sample TergutCu122P3_FD_187284 | JGI IMG/M metagenome (GOLD analysis project Ga0209737, IMG submission 187284) | Cubitermes ugandensis P3 segment gut microbial communities from Kakamega Forest, Kenya - Cu122 P3 (SPAdes) (version 2) | ecosystem: Host-associated > Arthropoda: Insects > Digestive system >... | reverse complement strand
AATCTGCCGCCCGTTACTACAGGCCGATAGCGGCGCAGGGGGCGTTGCCCCCGCAAAAACATGCACTGTAGGGGCGACCGTCCCCGGTCGCCCGCTAAACCGTCCTCGGGAGGACGCATGACATCAGATTTCAGAAGTTTGCTTCGCAGTTTTATGACCCATTTGGTGGCCGAGCGAGGGTTGTCAGAAAACACGTGTATGGCTTACCGGCAGGATCTTGAGAAATTTATTGATTTTTTAGAATTGGAAAATTGTGCCGGCATGGCGGCAGTATCGGAGGATCACATCAGGCGCTACCTCATGTTGCGGATGGACGACGAGCAGTCTCCGGTAACGCCGCGGACGCTTGCAAGGAATCTGGTCAGTCTCAGGCAGTGGATGGTTTTTCTGGTGGGTGAGGGAGTGCTTGAGATCAACCCATGCGAGCACATCGATTTGCCGCGTTTCCAGAAGAAGAATCCTGTGTACCTGACCGAGCGAGAGGTGGAGGATTTGCTGCAGGCACCGAATGTGGAGACGCGGGAGGGGCTTCGGGATCGGGCCATGATCGAGCTGCTGTATGCAACGGGGCTTCGCGTCACGGAATTGGTCAATGTGAATGTGCGTGATTTGGATCTGGCGCGGGGGTGTTTGATGGCCCACGGCAAGGGGAGCAAGGATCGCCTGATTCCCATGGGAGAGTTTGCGCACCTGTGGATTTGTCGCTACATGGATTCGGCGCGGGGGTCCTTGCTTGAGGCGGCGAAAATTTCATCGCATCCCAGGCTGTTTGTGACGCGGCTTGGGGATAGCATGACGCGGCAGGCGTTTTGGAAGAATTTGCGAAACCTTGCGCACCTTGCGGGCATTCGAAAGGAGCTTTCACCCCATAAACTCCGGCATACTTTTGCCACGCACCTGCTGACGCATGGTGCAGATTTGCGGGCGGTTCAGGAGATGCTCGGCCATGCCAGCATCTCGTCGACGCAGATTTACACCCATGTGTCGCGTGAGCGCCTCAAGCGCATTTTTATCGACTGCCATCCGAGGATGGGCGGTGATTGAGCGGGTATAGTGTCCGGTGACCGGTGACCAGACTGGGATTAATCCAGCTGCAACTGGCAACTGGCAACTGCCAACTGCCAAGGAGAGAAAACGGCGGTGAATGCAATCATTTTGGGTGAAGTACTTTGGGATTGCCTGGCATCGGGAGAGGTGCTTGGGGGTGCGCCTGCAAACTTAGCCTGGCATGTGAATGACCTTGGCGTTGGCGCGCATTTGGTAAACGCGGTGGGCGAGGATGAGGCAGGTCTTCGCCTCAGAGCGCGGCTGGATGCGCTTGGCATCGATCATGCGCTTGGATCGAGTGCATACCCGACCGGAGCCGCCGTGGTTGAAACGGGGCCTTTGGGAAACACGCATTTTACGCTGCGGACACCGGCGGCATGGGATACGATCTCGCTCTCCCCGCGCTCGGAGCGCATTTTGTCTCAGGCGCAGATGATTTACTTTGGTACGTTGTGCCAGCGCTCGGAGCGTTCGCGAGAGACCATTCGTGGCGCTGTGCATGCTTTCAGAGGGAGATTTCGCGCCTTTGACGTCAATCTGAGACCGCCTCATGATGCTGATGAATTCTTATCGTGGGGGCTTTGCCATTGCGATGTCCTCAAATTCAGCTCGGAAGAGGCACCGCGCGTTGGTCAGATAGTTCTGGGATCGACGGATGGTGAAGGGGACGCAGTGGCACAGGCATGTTTTGAGCAATTCGGCATGGCAGTGATCATCGAAACGATGGGGGCAAGCGGCGCACGCGCCTGGTCTCGCGAGGGCAAACAGGCGGTGGCCAAAGCCATTCCGGTCGACATCATCGACACGGTTGGTGCGGGCGATGCCGCTTTCGCAGCCTTTATGGCGGCACTTCTCCACGACAAACCCCTGCACGAAGCGCTTTTTGCAGCTGTCACGCGAGGAGGGCAAGTCTGTGCCACACGAGGCGCCATTCTTTGCAAATAGGGGCGCCGCCGGAATATGCAAGACACCGCATAAGCGCGATTTATCGCGTCCATGCACGGGCAACATCACAGGCGCAGCGACCTGTTGTCTTCACAATATTTTTACAAAAAAGTTCATTTCAAAAAACAAAGCACCATTTGAATGCTGTACCAACATTTGATAAGATGTTCTTGGCAATTGGATGTGCTTTTTTCTTCAACGTGTGGATGCTGCTTCCAATGAGGACATTATGATGCAACGATTTTTAAGATTCCTGCGCCTGGGCCTGCCCCTGGCCCTCTGCCTTGCCCTTGTGGCCTGCAGCGACGATGCTTCAAAGAAAAACAACAACAATACCGAAGACCCCTGTGAACTGGACGATTCCTGTGAAGACAAGCCCATCGATCCCAATGACCCTCTTAAACCACCACCTGGCGGTTTCACGATGCTGCTCGTCCCCTTCATGGCCACCGACGTGGACGTTAACCTCAAAGGCAGCGTTGTCCTGAAAGTCATGCTCGTTTCAACAGAAAAGGACACCATGGGCAATGGTGTCGCCGACGAGCGCATCAAGTGGTCTATCAGCAGCGGCAGTGACTTCGCCAACTTGCGGGCACAGAATTCCACCACAGATTTCGACGGCTACGCCTCCATCACACTCACCGCAGGTGCCGCTTCCGGAAAGGTCGTTGTCGCCGCCGAACATTCACATGCCCCCAAACGCGTCATCTTCAATATCAACGTCCTCGACCTGCCAACCGGCAATCTCACCGTCTATGCCAACTATACAGGCATGGCCCCCGTCAGGCACTACAGCATCCGCCTGCACGACTATGATGATATCCCCTGCTACAACTTCGACCCTGCCTACCCACCCATCGCCGAACCCCTCGACAAAATCGACGACTCAGCCGCCCGATTCGAAAAACTCTCGACCGAACAAAAATACTCCCTCATCGCCTACGGCTATGCCGAAAACGGCACCGTCGTCGCCGCAGGCTGCCTCGACACGGGCCTAAACATCCTCGCCAATCAAACCATCGAAGCCATCATCAATCTCAACACCATTCGCCTCAACCCCGTCACCACCTACCACGTCCGAAGCTACTTCGATTTCGGCGACATCGTCAACTCACTCGGTCAGGTCGGGCAGATGATCAATATGGTCACAAACTTCGCAGACAACCCCGGGCGCTTCATTTATGACCAAATTATTGGGCTCGTCAAAGCCGCTGTCGGTGGCCTGGCAGGGGCAGTCGTCGATTGGATCATGGGGGCTGTTAATCTTGATGACCTGATTGCAAACACCATCGACAATGTTGTCACTTCAAGCCAAACAGGATGTCAGGTGGGGCTTTTTGCCTGCCAGTTGCGTTCACTCGTCCGAACCATGGAACTCATGGGTGATCTGGACATTCAGTCCGCTGGCGCCATCACGCTTACCGGCAAAAATTCCTACACAGGCCTGTCAGTCTACTGGCGCATCGGCTGCGATGGCACCGACCCCAACTGCGGACGCCTCCCCGTTGATACCAATGCCCTCGGCGCCTCACTCGCCTTGCTCGAAGGCAGTTGGAACGGCTCCCTCTCCAATGGCTACGACCGCATTTCTATCGAAACTCACGAACTCAGCCTGCAATACGGAAAAATCGCCGTCTTTCTCATAGAAAAAGTTCTATTGCCGCGTATCGCTGGCGGCGCAACAACCTTCCCTGCCGCCATTGCCTATTGGATCAACTGCAACACACTGGGGCAGTCCATATCAAACGCTTTGTCGTTTAGTCTCCCTTCGTGGCTATCGTGGATCTACGGCAGCCAAATTGTCATCGTCAATGCATCTACCGCCACTGGCTGGTGTACCGGCGCGGCCAACACCATTGCCGGTGTACTCAACTTCGCTACCGCCCTGGGCTCTCTGCAATCGGCAAATTCGAATGTCTCGATAAGCGGGTCAGCAATCCTTAATGAAACGAATGGCGACTACGTCATCGACCACATCGACAACGGCAAGTGGAACGGCAGCCTTACCATGCGCGCACAAGACGGAAGCACGTCCTCAACCGCCGTCATCGGCATTTGGAGCGGATACAATAAAGCCAATAACCCCGACGGCTACTGCTCATTCCCCAAAACCTCCACCGATTCTGCCGACCAAAAATGCGCTTACCCGCCCATCGACACAAACGCACTTGTCACTTCGAATATGTGTTCGAAATACGCAGCATGCGCTAAATAACCGCCTGCTTGTGCACACTAAAGCCTCACCTCAGGGTGAGGCTTTTTTTATGAATGGGGGAAGTCTCCCCCTGCGCCGCTATCGCACTCGCCTTATCACTGACGGCAGGGTCGCGGCGTCGAAAGGGTGCAGATTCCAGGAAGCAGGGAGGCGTGGGGGAACGAGTTCCCCCACGTAAAAAAATGATCTAAAAAGCTATCCAATACCCACAAACACTCAACGCCAGTGTATGCTGTCCCACGGACACATCGGGCGGCACCCTGAAACGCATTTCAAGCCGTCCCCGCGCATCCGTTCTGGTTTCTCCCAGGGAGACAGAACGGCCGTCACTGTTCTGCAGCACGAGCTCGGCCTGCACAAAAGGCACAGGCCGCATCGACATATCCAGCAGCCGGCCGGCAAACCGCACCACCCCATCTCTCACCCAAGCCGCCGGGAGGGGCCCGTCAGGCACAAACAACCCCCAACGCGCCAATCCATGGGCTTCATGGCATCTTCGCTGAACGCCGCGATGCTGCAGTACTGGCTCTTCCTGGAAATCCGCAAGGGCCATCTCCAAGCTGGCTTGAATCTGCGTGGTGAGCGTCGATTCCGAGAAATCGACATTCGCTCGTGCCACGGCGCTGGCCTCTGGCGCATGGCTTGAGGTCAGCACCAACGATTCTGCGCGTCCCCCAAGCTCGACAACCTGCCACTTTCGGCCATCGAATACTTCGACAAAGGCATGTGCCTCGTTTGCCACAACCCGCACTTTAACCCCATAGGCCGAAGCAATGGCAGCAAAGGCGATGGCTCGATGACGGCATAATCCCCGGCGAGCGGCCACAATGGCCGATAACACATCCCCTGCCGCGGGGCTGTTGTCTAATGGCTGACTCTCAAAACCAAGAAAAAACTCCGCCAGCTTCGGTACGGGAAAAGCGCCGGCCATAATAGTTTTCAGCGTCGCATCCTCCGAAACCTGCTTGCGAATGGCCAGACAGAGCTCGGCATTGAGCCGGCAATGTCCAACCCGAAGCGTGCCCAGTCGTTCGAATACCTCAGACCTCGACCCCAACGGCGAACTCAGAGTTTCATAATCGACAATATAGCGTCCCGCCTGACGCGCCCGAACTGCATACGTTTGGCTGTCCAGATCGTAGCCCAGCACCAAATCGTCTTCCTGCCCCCCTCCCTCCGACCGCTGCCAGCGAAACCGAACAACCACCATGTCGGCACTATCTCCCGGGAGCACTCGCCAAACACCTGTCGCAAGCTGCACCACCGCGCGCCCGCGCCGTTGTACCCGCTCCCCATCCAGAGAATCAGCCTGTGGAAGAGGATCCTGGTAAAACCGTTCTTGAGCACGCCAAAGCCAATGCCCACTGACCCGATCAAGAACATCGAAGACCTGAACGCGTTTATATACGCCAACGGGGGGGGTAAATACTTCATGCAAAGAGACGCGCTCAGGCATCCCCGTCGAGGCATCCAGCCCAATCTTATCTGGGTTTTCCCGTTCTGGTTGAGCATCCATCCCATGCGGCAGCATGTCGGCGGATGTCCTGGACGGATCACCTGGTTGACCATCCCCCCCACGCATCAGCATACCGGCGGGCGTCACATACTGAATTTCAAAATACTCGTGTGGTGTCTGTCCGCACAAAAAACAGCTCAGACACAGGCAGAGCCCCCCCCGGCCTGCTCTCCCATGCCAGAGCCATCCTAAACTACGAGAGAACCGCCTTTGCCAATGCATTCGCTGAATCCAAATCGAGAATGCGACGTGCTGTCGCACGACATGCCTCAACGTCTGCACCTTGAGCCTGCTCCAGGCGCAGTTGCTGCTCCAGGACGAGAACTTCCATCGGTGTCCCACGGACCCCCTCAAGAAGCCGTACAAGTTTCGCTTCGGCGTCGGCATACTTCTCCGCATCCACATCATAGCAAGCATTCAAAAGCTGCATTCTGTCGCCTTTGACGCCTCGCAAAACGAGCGTTTGCCAAAGTTTTTTGGCTTCCACCAACAACTTCTCTTCGCGCATCAAAAAGCACGTATCGACATCAATCTCTTCCCTGGCTTTCGCATCTGCCTGAGCAGATGCCTGCTTGAGGGCTTCTATCGCGCCAGGCAAATCGCCGCTGGAAGTCAACAGAGCGCCGCGTCTGCGAAGCAGCGCAACCCAAACCGACTTCTCGAACGCTTCTCGTCCTTCTTCCAGAAGTTCATCCAAATTCTTCAACGCATTGCCCACATCCCGAAGCTGCTCGTATGCCAAAACCATATCCAGCTTCACGGCCACTTTCACCTCAGAAGATACCGACTTCGCAAGCTTGAACTGCATTATCTTAAGCGCCTTGCGGAATTGACGCTGACGCTTATAAAACTCCAGCAACTCAAATGACTGAGTGTAACCAAAGGCCCGTTTGTAATACCCTTCGGCAGCCGCAAGCCGTTGATGCTGCTCATACAGAGCTCCCAACCGTATACACAGACTCGTGGCTTCATCAGGAGAGAGCGATTTTAAAGCATCATCCACCGCATTGGCACACCCCTCATCATCAGGGTTTTCTGCACAACGCTCAACAATAGCATCCAACGACAAGCCTCTGGGAGGCGTGAGAGGAGGCACAACATCCGCGCCAGCCTCCGACCATAGCTTCAATGCCTCACTCTCGCCCGGAACACCCTTAAGCTGCTCGACAAGCGCTCTTATCGACTGTGAATAGTCAAACACACCTCGATGTGCCTTCACAAGCGCAGCGGTCGACGCATCCAGTACCGCCAATGCGTCCTCCCCTCGCCCTTCCCGCACCAGGCACCCTGCTCGCGCAACACGCAGCGCCAACAACAAAACGCCCTCTGCACCAGCCTCAATCGCCTCAAAGAAACAAACCAGCTGATCATTGCCAACAGATGCCTGATGTGCTTTTTCAACCATAAACTCAACGACACCCGGTATCAACTCCACCCCTTCACGACACAGCGCCTCAAGAAAGTACGCCATCACCTGGGCGTTATACAGATAGATGAGCGCATAAATCAGAGACTTCTGGCAATACGCCACCCTTTCTGCCGATGTCAGCCGATCCAGCGGGAATTTCTGACACAGCTCTGTACACTCAAAGTAACGCTCAAGCCGTTCATAACTCGCAAAGCAACACTTAAAAGCCGCCACATTGTCTGGCGCCACCTCAAGAAGTTTCCCGAACGCCGCCGCCGCCTTCTCATAATCTTTCAGGATGTTTTGGTAGCAATCGGCAAGGGTCGTGTAGATCCTGGCGAGCTGGCCCGTGTCAGCCATATCAAGGTCATCTTCCAAGTATCCGGCCCAGAGCAACACTTCATCGGTATTGTCGCCAACAAAGGTCTTCAGCATGCCAAAGAGACGTTCTGTCGGAGAAAGTGCATAGAGCTGCGCAAGCGCACTCAAAAATACATCCCGGGATATGGCACTGCCCTGCCCCATCAGGAAGCCAATGTAGCGCTCCAGCAAGCCCTTTTTCAGGCTTTGCGATATTTCCCTCTCCAGCACACTTTCATACAGCCCGCTGACCAGGTCGGCCATGCCATTGGTTACACACCTGGCCTCGACGCGCTGCAAAAGCGCGATGGCCTTGTCATCCGACATGCCGGATATCAGCTCACACAAACCATCGGAAACTTCCTCGCGCAAATCCGTGAACTGCAAAAAACTCTCATAGACAGAAACGAGTGCATCCTCATCATCGCCAAGTGCCAGCTTCAAATCAGCACACAACGCCTCCATATCGCTGCGGGCCTTATCCTGTTTCTCGCGTGCTGCGGCCAATGAAGCATAGACAAAGGCTCGATCCAGACATTTAATCCGCTGAGCAATGCTCAGGCACAGCGCCACGCCTTCGTCATTGTTTTCATTGGTTAAAACCGCACGCTCAGCATAATCAAGTGCCTCAGATTCGCGATTCGGAACGCGAAGCAGCACTTTGGCAATGCGCAGCCAAACCCCGCTCAGGTCTTCCGCCGAAATCGATTCCGACTCAAGATCATTCATGACCTCCGAAAACTCAGAAAAAGCATTGAGTTTTGGCACAATGCGCAGCAAAATCCCGTCAGCAAGCCTGTTGTCGGGACACAGCACCAATGCCTCCCGCACGAGCTCCAGGGCACGCGGCTGATCCCCGCGGAAACTTTCTACGCCTGCATCCACGAGCATCGACAGACAACGCACCAGCGAGTCCTTCGATGTATCGAACTGTGCCTGCAGCTTCGTGACCTTGTCGCATTGTGCATAGCTCACAATGTGTGTCGTCAGAATAACAAGCACGCGAAGCTTCTGGTTGTCCGTCGCTTCTTCCATCAGGCCAAAAACAATCTTATGGAGGTCATCAAAGACGTGGCCGGGCATACCCTCAAGCATGCAGCGCTCAAACAGGCCAATGGCTTCGTCAACATTGTGCAGGCGAAATGCTTCGATCTGCGCAGCCTCCAGAATCATGGCACAGCGCTTCGTGACATCTTCTACGCCATCCCAGTGATTCGACAATAACTCGACAAGATCGCGCCAGTGACCAGACTCCCGCAAGTGGCGGCTCACCTCACCAAACGCTTCGCGATGGCCGGAATCATACTCCAGCGCCTCCTGAAAAGCCTCTGCCGCCCTCTCACTGTCCTTCAGCAAATCGCCATAAATATGCCCCAGACACACACACAAAGAAGCATGGCGCTCGACCTCTGTATCGAACAAATGCACGTGCGAATCATAGAGATCAACCAGTGCCGAATACTGATCTTCAATCAACAGGCGATTGCGGGCTCGCATGAACTCCGAACGTTCCTCCGCCATCATATCGCGGGTAGGCGTCGTCAAAAACGGCGACTCAAGCGGAAGCAACAGCGACTTCACATGCTTCCTGCGCTTGTCACGATCAAACAGATACTGAACATTGGGGATATCCGCACCCGCACCACTGGCCATCGCCACCAGCGTACCAATCTCTGACTGCATCGCTATCAAATCCTGAATGATGCGATACATGCCATACCCATCGTCATCCACCTTCAGCGTCTCGTAAAACCCATGAGGATCCAACTCATCAAGCGTCAGGTCGATAAGCGCTTTGGAATGCACCGCATCACCAATGCCGAATGACAAGATATCTTCCCCCCAAAGCCAGATAAACAGCTGATGCACACGTGACGCGTCATCACGAACATCCTCTATCTCCTGCTCGCATACCATGGCACGGCGCAGCACAATGTCTTCAAAATCATAGTGTGACATGATGCCAGCCTCAAACGGCATCACACTGCTGCGAACCAGACGAAGCAAAATCAACAAATGCCCGCGATGAAAACGCTGCTTGTGGCTGATTAAAAGCGGAACAATCCAGCCATCCTCAATGTACCGCTCCAGCGACTGCTCCACTTTATCAAGGCCACGGCGCTTCAAAAACGCAAGAAATTCCTCCAGATCATACGTCTCGCATAACCCCCGCGTGCGCTCACGCACGCTCTTCATCAAGCGATCATCGGTTCCCATGGCAACCTCATCGAGAAAAAGTTGAACCACACAAATGTCGTAGAAGAACGGTCGCGTAACTACCCGACGGCAACGAAAATTCTACGGTCATACGATCCTCACTGCAGCGCTCAAACAGCAAATCCTCTGGACGAACCCATAACGCACGGCGCGCACCTTCGCCAAACTTCTTCGCACCCTCAAAATCGTCCCCACCCGCGCTCTCTCCCTCAGGACGCAAACCAAAATCCCGAACACAGCGTCTCTCAAGATCCGCTGTGTAACCAGAACCCTGCATCACCTTACGCCCAGGCAAAGCGCCCGTCACCACGACCTCTCCCTGCCTGGCCCTCACATCATCCGTCTCGGGATCCATACAAATGAAACACCCCGCACCCAGCTTCTGAAGAACATCTCCCTTGCAAACCTCATACCCCTTCTCGGCAATACGTCGCCCGGCATAGAGGTTAAACACTGCCGACTGCAGCGCACTCACATAAAGCTTCTTCATCTGATGGCGGGCAAATTCACCGCGCAAAACCCCAATGCCGCGCGATACATTGCCAAACTCATAGCCAAAACGCTGCTTCCCAAAATAGTTGATAAAACCCTCTTCCGAAAGACGCCGGCACTGCGACTCTATCACAGCCGCCCCCTCACGAACACCATACAAATTAACCCGGAATCGGTTCCCCTTCAAATGACCCATTCGAAGCTTATTGTGATGACGCGTTGCCTCAAGCACCCGAAGGCCGGGTGTCTGTGACAGCGCCGATACACCCTCACTCGGATCTCCCGCAAAACGGACGCTGTACCATTGACGCGTCCTGGCTCGCACATCCTTCTTGCCGGCATACCCAACATCGATCTCCCTGACCCCAAAGGCTTCCTCTATCCTCCGAAATACCTCCAGTGTCGTCAGCTCGACTTTTTCTATCCACAAATACACATGCTCGCCGCTGCCGCTCGGAAGATATGCCGGAATTTCCGTCACTTCAAAGTCCGAGACCAGCTCCCCCATATCCCCCCCAATCCCGCCGCCATCATTCCCCCACGGCAGATCCTCACTATAACCCCACGAAATAACCTCTCGCTCCCACTTCGATATCTCGCCAACATCCAGCATCAGAAAATCCCCCCACATCAATCGTTCGATTCATCAAAATCAACCCTGCGCAGCACCACGTTAAGATGGATCGAATGCTCTTCCTCATCCTTCCAGAAAATCACACGGCTCTCTCCATGGTAGCCCGGCAAATCAATATTGATCATGTGCTCGCCCACCATCTCCACACGCCTCGTCAGCGGCGTCAGACCAAGGGCCCGGCCGTCAATAAAAACATCTGCCGAAGGCGGTGTCGAGTCTATGTTGAGCCAACCAAGCTTTGGCTTCATCTCGACCATCAGGGAACCCTCCGCCGCCTCCGAAAAATCTACCACCCTGTCCTCATAAAACGCCTGACGCAACCTCACCGATGCTTCCGTGGACAACGTCACAGGCGTACGCAGCTCCGTCTCGGCGCCATTCACAAAAACCCGCGCACCTGACGGTATGCTGTCCAGCTCGACATGCACAACCTCCGCCTCAGCGGCAAAACGGTTCTCCCCATCCCCCGTCAAAACAAAAACCAACACGACCCCCAGCACAAGCGTCAATGCCACCACCATCAGGACAAGATGCCGATCCGTCAGATAGGACAAGCGTCCAATAAACCAGGACGGCGCGCTCCCTTTCTTCTTCGAAGACGACGCCTCAGTCCCCACCCTGACCATCACCGTCACATCCGCCGTACCCGGTGGCGCCAGACTCAAATCGACCACACGGTTGAGCTCCGTCACATCTCGCTTCTCCCCGCGATCCGCAAACAGACGCTCTATGTCCGGCTTGTCAAACACACTCGTCACAGCACCTTCGAAGTGATGGATGCCTCCCGAAAACCTATGTGCCTCCGAAGCCTCCATCACTGCCGTATCCTGGGAATCCAGCAACAGGGGTTCCTTCGATTTCGATGCCCCCGAAAATTGACCAGAAGAGAATCCCTTAGGCTGCTCCTCCGACAGACATCGGTTCACCATCATCGACATGCTCAGCGAATCATACACCTTGCACGAACTATGGAAAAACTGCGTCAGAGCCAATAAAAACTCCCGCGCCGTTGCAAACCGCTGCGTCATATCGCGAGCCAGCGCCTTGGCCAAAATCTGCTTCAGCACCAGCGGAATCGCCGGCACATACGTCTCGACTGGCACAAAATCCGCCATGCGGGCCTTGGTCCTGAGCTTCGCCTCATCCAGCGACAACGGATACAGCATGTGGCCGCTCAACATCTCATACAAGACCGCCCCAAGCGCAAAAACATCGGCACGCTGATCGACCCGATCACCCCGTGCCTGCTCCGGGCTCATATAGTTAAACTTGCCCTTAATCGTCCCCGCCTGCGTCTCCTGAGAAGCCAAACGCGCCTTCGCTATCCCAAAATCGATGAGCTTTACCTCGCCCTCACGGGATATACAGATATTCTGAGGGTTGACATCGCGATGCACAATACAAAGCGGCTCACCCGAATCATCCCCCATGCGATGCGCATACGAAAGACCCGCACAAACCTCCATCGCCACATACACCGCCGCCTCAATCGGAAAACCCGACCGATTCGCCTGCACCCAACGCGTCAATCGCGCCAAATCCACGCCGTCAACATACTCCATCACGAGGAAATACGTTCCGCTGTCATCGTGCTCCAGGCCGTACACCTGGCATATATTCTTGTGAGACATCCGAACCGTTATCCGAGCCTCATCCAGGAGCATCTCGACAAACGAATCCTCCGCCTGCATCGACTCACGAAGACACTTCAGCGCCACAATCTTGTCAATGCCACCCATCCCCTCGGTTCGGGCACGATAAATACGCGCCATCCCCCCTTCCGCAATGAGAGCATCTATCCTGTACTTCCCAATTCGCCCCGTCATATCTCCCTTCCGAGAAAGCAGCCGGCGACGGTTTTAGCACACCACAGGCGACATTGCCATAACCTCGGCTTAAAAACACACCTGCAAAGCTGCCAGATGCGATTTCGCCGCCTCCTGCGATTTTGGCGGGGGCAGCCGCCCCCTGCGCCGCTATGCTCGCCCCTTTCGCCACCATAAAAGGCGCGGCGTATCTGCTTGCAGATAGCCGCGCCC
>Ga0209737_10002501_pt1 | contig 12875 bp, 15 predicted proteins | sample TergutCu122P3_FD_187284 | JGI IMG/M metagenome (GOLD analysis project Ga0209737, IMG submission 187284) | Cubitermes ugandensis P3 segment gut microbial communities from Kakamega Forest, Kenya - Cu122 P3 (SPAdes) (version 2) | ecosystem: Host-associated > Arthropoda: Insects > Digestive system... | reverse complement strand
CCTTTTATCTCTTTTTCAAACAAAAACAAGGATTCTTGAGTGGCGGTGTTTATTTATCTATCTGCTGTCTGAAATGTCTCCAGTTAGATTGATATACACTCCATTCGGTTACATATTATATGGAGAATTACAACATCACCAACCGTGAAATGGTGGAACTCAAGCAGACCATGGGCTTCAGGGTGACAGATTCGCATTGGAATGAACTCGTCCGCTCCCACCCCGACGGTTGTACGAGTTCGGAGATGATAGAATTCGTTAAAAAGTGGATGGATCCCCCGTATAAGGTAGACGGCGACCTCGATTCATATCTGGAAAAGATACTGAGGTCCTTTGTCGGTTTCGTAAGGGAATGATCTTTCTAACGAGTTGAAAAAAGACCTCATACAAAGCAGTTTCATGCATGGATGATGCTGGCTTGGTAGTTTTTTTTGTTAATCTTCTTATACTTTAGTGAATGATACCTCAGTCTAAGGTTAGGGTGACGCTTTGGAAGTTTTGAAGGTGGTCGTTGGCTCCATTCTCGCTGGTATCATCCTTAGCATCGGTGGAATGGCTTTCCTTCTGACCCTTCCGAACTTGAAATTCGTCGGGGCGATGTTATTCACAGTAGGCCTTTTTGTGATAATGACCTATAAGCTGCGTCTGTACACCGGGAAGGTAGGATACGCACTCGAGAATCCTCCCATATTCTTAGCGGAGATATTATTGATAATCGTTGGTAATTTCATAGGAAGTCTCGCAATGGGGCTGGCGTTCCCTCTTGATCAAGCGGTCATTGTGTGCCAAGATAAGCTGGAGGTCCCCGCGCTGACCGTCTTTTTCAAAGGCATATTGTGCGGCATTCTTGTTTTCGTCGCCGTGGACCAATATAAAACGAAGGGAAGTCTTATTGCATTGTTCGTCTGCATACCCGCTTTCATTATGGCCGGGTTCGAGCACTCCATAGCGGACATGTTCTTCTTCTCATCAGCCGGGATGTTCGATCTTGACTCGCTGATCTTCATACTGATTGTGATACTGGGAAATGCGATCGGATGTCTAACCATCCCAGCCTACAAGAAGTACATCGATAAGCCGGATCCTGAACCAAAGGTCTGATCATCTAAGGAAGAATTAAGGAAGGCCCGGGCGGACGCCCTGCCTGTTTATTTTGTTTTTTACACCAAACGATTTTTTCTGAAGCTGAAGAAAATGAAAATCATCCCGCTTACACAACACACTATTGCTATGAGTAAGTACAATCCGTCATTGTTGCCGCTTTTTTCGGTTGTTTCCTCATCTTCTGCTGCTGCATCGGTGTTTATTGGGACAATGCCCTCTGCTGTACTTTCCGCTTCAGTATCCGCATCTGCCGCTTGATATTCTGAGTTGAAGGCTCCACAGAACCCTATGAGGGCAGCGAAAAAAAGAGCTAGAACGATCACGGACGCAAATGCTCGAGTACTCCTTATCTCAGCCGAGTGCATCATAATGTCAGTTTTCATTTTGTTTTCCTCTTTTTGACATTATGCTTTTTTGACCGCTGCCTTCGCTTTTTCTATGTAGCCGTTCCATACCTTCTCAAGATCGGGTCTCTGAACAGTGTCCATCACGTACTGTGCGAACTCGTCGCCGGTGGCGCCGTTGCTCCTTCCGGTCATGATCAATTTTCTTTCGAATTGGACGCAGACATCGAGGGCCATGTTCAGCCTTCTTCCTTTTTCCGTTTCTCCGATGTGATCCATCATCAGCGCAACGGCTTTGATCATGCTGCATGGGTCCGCATATTGCGCTCTCCCTTCGTCCACCATCCTCGGTGCCGATCCGTGTATGGCCTCGAACATCGCATATCTCTTTCCGATATTTGCGCTTCCTGCCGTTCCTACGCCGCCTTGGATCTGTGCCGCTTCGTCAGTAAGGATATCTCCGTACAGGTTGGGTAGAACGAGCACTTTGAAATCCGCCCTTCTCGCCGGATCAATGAGCTTTGCCGTCATGATATCAATGAACCAGCTGTCCCATTTCACCATGGGGTATTCTTTGCCGATCCTCTCCATGGTGGAAAGGAATTTTCCGTCGGTCGTCTTGACGATGTTCGCTTTTGTTACAAGTGAGAGATAGTTCAGTCCGCTCTTTTTGGCGAACTCGAATCCTGCCCTTATGATCCTGTCTGTTCCTTGGGTAGTGGCAACGCAGAAGTCCATTGCAAGGTCATCCGTCACATCTATCCCGTCGCTTCCGAGAGCGTAGCTTCCTTCGGTGTTCTCTCTGAAGAAGGTCCAGTTAATCCCAAGCTCAGGGACCGAGACGGGCCTCACATTCGCAAAGAGATCAAGCTTCTTCCTCATAGCGACGTTGGCGCTCTCAATATTGGGCCACGGGTCCCCTTTGCTGGGGGTGGTGGTGGGCCCCTTGAGTATGACGTGGCATTTCTTCAGTTCCGCAAGCGTATCGTCCGGTATCGCTTTCATGACCTCTACCCTTCTTTCGATGGTCAGCCCGTCGATGATCCTAACTTCAGCTTTTTTTGCTTTGATCTTGTCTGCCAACAGGAACTCCATCACTTTCTGGGCGGATGCGCAGATGTACGGCCCAATGCCGTCGCCCCCGCAGACGCCGATGATTAGCTTGTCGACTTTGGAGTAGTCGATCCAATCCCCTTCCTTTTTGAGTTCCTCGACCCTCAAAAGCTGTTGTCTGAGCAGTTCGCCGTACTTTTCCTGTGCGGCCTTGATTGATTTTTCATCTACCATTATATCGCCTCCGAATACACTCATATTAATAAAATAGTGATGCGCAAAGCCCGCCCCTGCATTAACGCCCCTTATATCTTTTCCTCAGTTCCGCCATGACGTCGGAAGGGTTCGTTGCCTGCATGAAAAGACTTCTCATACAGACGCCGGCGCATCCCGTTTCCATCACCCTTCCGATGTTCCCTATTCCGATCCCGCCGATGGCATAGACCGGTCTGTCAAGGACGCTGCATGTGTAACGAAGATCATCGATGCCCTTCCCCCAAACGTTGGGTTTGCTTGTAGTTTCAAAGATATTCCCGTAGATGAGATGGGTCGCTCCCATCTCTTGAGCTTGGATCGCTTCCGTCAGCGAATGGACGGACACCCACCTCTCCTCGAACATGCTCAGTTTATCTTTATTGATCTTAAACAAATCGAATGGGACCTGGATACGCCCGTTGTTTATCGCAGCCGCCGTTCTTATGAAAGAGTTGACGCAGAATCTTACATTGTATGTGCCGCATATCCGCATACATTCAATAGCCAGATATTTGTATTCCACATCTGTGAGATCTTTCTCTCTGAGTATCAGCATATCAGGCGAAGCTGCGGCCACCTTTTCTATCTGTACCAAGAAATCCCCGTGAACGATCTTTCTGTCTGTTACCGCGATTATCATGCTCTTACACTCTCACGTAGTCGTTGAACACGGGCTGCAGCCCTTTATCGATCAAAGCCTTTCTGATCTCTTCTACACTTCTGGGGTCTGAGATGTTGAATTGTTCGTCCCCCTTCTTCTCTTCCGCATGCCCTCCTATCCCGACCGAAACTCCGGCTGATATCCTTGTTGCACTTAGCGTAACGATAAGGTCCCTGAACACAGGGCCTTCTCTGGAGGAGATCGTTTGTCCGGCGAAGGGCATGAATATTCGGTAGGCCAAGGCTATCTGGAACAGATTCTTTTCCGAGACCGTTTCTGCTGAGTATTTTCCGTTCGCGAACGGCCTCAGCCTGGGAAGGGAGAACGAGATCTCCGCATGCGGGTACTTCCTTTGCAAAAGATATGCGTGGATCCCGCAAGCCAAAGCATCCTTTCTGAAATCGCCGAGTCCAAGCAGAGAACCGAAGGCAACACCTCTCATCCCTCCCATCAGTGCTCTTTCCTGAGCGTTGAATCTGTAAGAGAACACTCTTTTCGGTCCGAACGGATGCAACTCCGAATACTTCGCTTGGTCGTACGTTTCTTGAAAGACGGTTACATAATCGGCTCCGCATTCTCTTAGGAATCGATATTCGTCGGTGTTCAGAGGATAGACCTCGATCCCGACCGTCCTGAAATGTTCTGTTGCTTCTTTCACACATTCGCCGATGAACTCCACGTTAGACATCTTTCTTGATTCGCCGGTCAGGATAAGTATCTCCGCAAGCCCCGTTTCGGCGATCTTCTTCATTTCTGTTCTTATTTCATCTTCGGACAGCTTTGCTCTGTTTATTTTGTTGTTCCTGCTGAACCCGCAGTATACGCAGCCGTTATCGCAGTAGTTGGAAACGTACAGCGGAGTGAACATGTTCACCGTGTTCCCGAAGTATCTTTTTGTATCTTCGCAGGCCCTTTCCATCATCTTACCGAGATGCGATTCGGCCGACGGAGAAAGAAGGGCCGCAAGGTCCTCAATACCCAGCCGCTCTTTGCTCAGGGCGATCTTGACGTTTGTCTCTGTGAACGAATTAATGTCGATCTCAGACAGCTTCGATAAGGTCCTCTCCATTACATCTGACTTGATCTGCTCCATGCGGTCAAGTTGTTCCCCGGTATCGGACGGCGCCTCTTTCATCACTCATCCCCTAGGAACCCTTTCAGCGGGCTGGAGGCTTCACCCCTGTTCTGAAGGACCCTGCCGGGTTTCGACAGGAATGCCATGCGCCCGGCATCGATCGCCAATTTGAAGGCGCTCGCCATCATCGGTATGTCGCCGGCTGTCGCTATTGCTGTGTTAGCCATCACCGCCGCGCATCCCATCTCCATGGCTTCGCAGGCCTGCGACGGCCTTCCTATGCCTGCATCTACAATGATCGGAAGGTCCAGCTCGTCCACCAGTATCTTAATGAAATCTCTTGTGAGCAAACCTTTGTTGCTTCCGATGGGTGCGCCCAGAGGCATTATCGCCGCCGCTCCGGCTTCAGCCATTGAACGCGCCGCTGAGAGATCCGGCATCATATACGGCATAACGATAAAACCCTCGTCCGACAGTATCTTCGTGGCCTTGATGGTCTCGCAGTTATCCGGAAGAAGGTATCTGGCATCCCTGATTATCTCTATCTTGATCATATCGCCGCATCCAAGCTCCCTTGCCAGCCTCGCTATCCTTACGGCTTCGTCCGCATTCCTTGCTCCGGATGTATTGGGAAGAAGCGTCAACCCTTTCGGGATATAATCCAGGATGTTCCCTTCGCCTCCGGCGTTCGCTCTTCTTACCGCTAGCGTAGCTATCTCAACACCGCCGTTCTCCATGACCGATCTTGTCATCTCAAGGGAGAACTTCCCCGAACCAAGTATGAACCTTGACCTGAATCTCTTGTTGCCGATCACGAGATCGTCGTTCATGATCACGGTTCCTTCTTCATTATCAGAGAAAGGACTAAATTGGCCATATGCGCAGCGCAGATGTTGATCCTCGGCGACATCAGCCCGTCCTCGTTATCGGCCATATCGATGCCGTCGCCGCACATATACAGGTAATCGAACACCCTTTCCGTCTTGATCTCATTGGATCTCCCGATCCCCGCCATTCCCGATCCGGAAATTACGTTCACTCCCCTGCGCTTTTCCATCATGGTGTTGATGAACATCGCTTTTTCTGTAGCGGCATCCAAGCACTCGCACACTATAGTGCATTCTCTGAACACATGGGGGATGTTGGTAGGATCCAATCTTACATTATGTTTCTCAACTACTGCGAATGAGTTGATCTTATTCAGATTTTCTTCCGTCGCATCTACTTTTGCCATCCCTATCTGCTCTAGGTAGTAGTTCTGTTTGTAGATGTTGCCCATTTCAACTGTGTCGAAATCAGCTATCGTTATGTTGGAAACACCGGACCTCATCAGCATCTCCGCCACGTTCGATCCAAGACCTCCAAGCCCTGCGACCCCGACCTTTACTCTCCTTACTGCGTCACGTATCTCCGGCGTCAGTTTGGAGTAAAGCACATTATCGACATGGACCTTGCCCAAGACGACCATTTCATCCACCCCCGACAAAACTGACGATCTCGACCGTATCGTCTTCTTTCGGGACAACGCTCGCATACTCTGACCTGGGGACTACGTTCCCGTTCAATTCTACCGCAACTCGATCCGGCGATAGGCCCAAAGCGGTAATAATGGCCTCTAAATTCGTCGACGATGCTAAGTTCTTAAGCTTACCGTTAACCTTCATGTTACACCCGTAACCGTTCTCACTTATTAGGTCTTACTTTCAGGATCATGTCCCTGAGCTCGTGTGCCGCCGCCGCAATGTCTTTTTGTGATACGACCGCGGATACGACCGCTACGCCGTCGGCACCCGCTCGGATCACATCCTGGACATTGCCGCGGTTGATCCCTCCTATAGCCATCACAGGGATCTCGACAGCCTGCCTCACAGTGAAAACGACATCGAGCCCTCTGCCGTGCTGCGCATCTTGTTTAGTGGATGTTCTGAAGATCGATCCCACACTGACATAATCCGCACCTTTCGATTCCGCTTCGATAGCCTCTTCAGCATTATGGACGCTTATCCCGATGATCTTATCATCACCCAGTATCTCTCTCGCATCCTCGATGGGGATGTCCGATTGACCAAGGTGTACCCCGTCCGCATCCGACAGGAAAGCAATATCCACCCTGTCGTTCACAATGAAGAACTTTGCATATTTATCAGAAAGTACCTTTATCTTCCTGGCCTGCTCGAGCATCTCCTTTCCGTCGGATCCTTTCATTCGAAGCTGCACGACGTCAGCCCCTCCGGAGAAAGCAAGCTCGGCGACCTCGGCCTCTGACAAACCGTTAGACAGGGCCCGGTCAGTGATCACGCAGAGTTCGAACATGAGACCGAATGGCTGAACTTTTTTATTAAGTCATTCTCTGATCGCAAAGTACTTCAGCCATTCTCGGAAAATATCCTGAGCGAACAGACATGTCTCCAACAAATATCCTCTTTCTTTTTCCCATTCTCTGAGTCCGCGGTAATAGTACCATCTGCGCCCTTCATCGATAATGAAAGGAATGATATTGTTGGCAAGGCATTCTTTGAACATGATAAGCCGGCCAACGCGCCCGTTCCCGTCTTGGAACGGGTGGATCTTCTCAAACCGCTGATGAAAATCAACGATATCTTCCAGTGTCTTATTTTCTATCGTATTATACTGCTCAAGCAGATCCTTCATTCGTTTGCTTACTTCAGCAGGCGGGCAGGTCGTTTCTCCTCCGATCATGTTACCTCTGAGCTTATAATCGCCGACCTTGAACCATTTTATCGTACTGTCGGAGGTGCCCGTTTTCAACATAAGATGCAGTGTTTTTATCATTGTTTCAGATAGCGGTTTTTTTGCGTTGTCTATAACATAATCCACGCAGCGGAAATGGTTCACGGTCTCTATTACATCATCAACACCCAATGAGTCATCTTCCGCGCCTATTGTATTCGTTTCGAATATCCGGCGCGTCTGGTCCTCCGTCAGCTTGCTTCCTTCGATATAGTTGGAGTTATAGGTCAGACTGACCTGCACTTTGTGATATATCCCTCCTCTTACCTTTCCGTCTTTTTCATATTTCAATAAGTTCAGAAGATCGTTGTCGCTGAATCTTTTAGCGTTCACCCTTTCCGGCGGCAATGCGTCCTCCGGTATATTCCAGGTTTTGCCGGTCAGGAATGCCCCGGGGATCTTTCCGTCAGAGCAATATTTTCTGACCGCTCTGTCGGTCAATTCCCATTTTTTTGCCGTCTCAGCTGTAGAAAGATATTTCACGACCCCATCTCCATTTAGAATACTCTTGTTCCTATAACGGAATAATATCAACTATTTATTTAAATTATTTCTCTTTTTGTTCCGATAAAGGAACGAAAAATACAATTATTTCAAAAATATATGTTTTTGTTCCTTTGTTTTATTCGATCACCGTCAGTTTGTGTTTAGAGCAGCTAGCTCTTTGACCTTGGTCACACAGTCCCCGATCCTCTCGAGGCTGCATGCGCGCCTATCCAGCCTGAGCTTCAGATTGTCCGCGAACGCCTTTGACCTTTGCATGTAGAACTCATCGTTGCCTACTCCCGTATCAATGAATAGACACCGCTCATACGAATCGAACATCATTTCCAGAAAATACTGCGGATCTGTACCTTCAACGGAATCCAGATGGAACTGCTCGATAAGCCCTTCCGTGCCCTGTACCGCCCATCCGGGCGATATGAACCAGGTTCCTATGCATTTTTTCTTCTCCGCTTTGTATTCATCAGGGCCGAGGAGCGCATCGATGCAATCATCGCCGGGCAGCATCACTGTGGGAACGATCATCGATGACGTGACGTTCTTCAGAGATTGACATGTCGCATAACCCAGAAGAACGGCATCCACTGACCCCTCCAATGCGTTCACCTTTTCGATCAATAGCCTTTTCATTTCTTCCGCATGTTCGTGCAAAGCAAATTTAAGATACTCTCTGCAGACAAAATCAGGATCATCCTTTGTGAGGAATTCGATCTCATCCTTCAGAACTTCGCATGCAACTATTCCGATGCGCATTTTCTTCCCTCCTTCTTACCTTGCTGTATCAGCAGCACGAGCCCGAACTTTTTGTTTCGATCATCTCATTATTTCCGCATTTCTCAAACGCACCGAAGTGAATTGAACGGTCGCCGATCACTTTGAAGGCCTTTGCATATCTTGTTTTGGAGATCATTGATGCGGTATTCCCGCAAACAAGCATCGGCTTGTTCGTAAAGAAGCGGTGATGATCATCGAGGTCAAAATAATGAGGGTGGTTCGGGATGCTGCCGTTGTACCACGCAACTTGACCGTAATCCTCGCAGATATCTTCAAGGTCATCGAGCTTGAATGCTCTTACAGTCCTTGACGAAAAGGTCGCGAAACCAAGTTTCTCTTCGACCTCATCGTTATCGAAACCGATGTTCCTTATCTTCGTATAACGGAAATCCGCCCATCCGACCTTTGCCATCAACCTTCGGTAATCCTCGACGTACATGGCACCGCTCAGACACTCGCCCCTCAAGGCAGGGTCCGAGCTAAATGAATCAGGGATGCGCCTGTCAACGAAGATATCCGCGAAATACAATTCTCCTCCCGGCCTCAGCACGCGGTATATCTCTTTGAACACCTGTTCTTTTGACGGAGAGAGATTTATCACGCAGTTCGAGATCACAACGTCTACGCTGTTATCTTCAATTCCAAGCGATCTGAGGTCTTCGATGTATCCCTGCAGCAACTTCACGTTCGATGTTTTGTGACCGAAGCGCTTGCGCTGTTCTTCCTGATATTTTTTTGCCGTTTCGATCTGTTCGGTGGTCATATCCACGCCGATCGAACATCCAGACTCGCCGACCATCTTTGATGCAATGTAGACATCCCGGCCGGTCCCGCAGCCGAGATCGAGAACCGTCATGCCTTCCAGAAGCGGAGGCAGAGGCGAGCCGCAGCCGTAGAACCTGTTCTTTATCTCATCTGCGATCATCGGTAAAATAGGAATGATCTCTACCGGAGGCTTGCCTGTTTCACAGCAGGAGCTGGTCTTGAGGTCATCTTTGCTCTGTAGTTTCTTCCCGTAATAATCCTTTACTTGCTCTATTATTTTATCCATTTTCCTTCCTCCTTCAGCCGCTGCAATCGCACTCTTTTATGTCGCAGATGCAGTTTTCTTTTTCTGTTGTAACCAATTCCAAAAAGAGCCTGAGGACACTCACTGTGTCTTTGTTCAGAGAATAATGCATCCACTTGCCCTCTTTGCGGCATTTGACCAACCCGCTTTCGCAAAGCGTCCTCATGTGATGAGAGAGCGTTGGCTGCGTAATGTTGAACTTCAGCAATATCACGCATGCGCAAAGCTCGCCGCAAGACAACATGTCCACTATCATCAGCCTGTTGGGGTCTGATAAAGCTTTGAACTGCTGGGCGTAATGTGAGTAATCGATATCCATGTTAATACCTCATATAGATGAATTTCTATCTGATGGACATATAGATGGTCATCAATATATAAATCTTATGTAACTGATCGACGGTATTGAAAATTATAAAAAGCGGCAATGCCGCTTATTTTGTTCAGAATTCGCAGCGTTTGCTCAGATCGGTAGGAAGATACATGGGGCGGTTGGGGAAGCCCTCGGTCTCCTTCTTGATCCGTGCGGCCAGATCGTCAACGCTCATTTCTACGTCTTTATTCTCGGATCGTACGTAAACTTTCAGCTTTCCGCTTTTCATCTCCGTCTCACCGATCACCGCAAGATAAGAACACCAATCCTGTTTTCCCTTTCTTACTTTTTTGCCGACAGTCGCATCGGTATCGTCCACAGATACTCTGATCTTCTTCGATCTGAGGATGCCTGCGATCTCTTTCGCTGCTGAAACATAGTCTTCGGACATGGGCATCAGGCGCACCTGTTCCGGTATTATCCACGTGGGGAGGTATCCCGGTACTCCTGTCTTTTCTATCTGAACGGCAGTGTCGAGAAGCGAGTACATGTATCTCTCTATTGAACCGATGACAGCACAGTGCAATATCACAGGATACTGCTTCTCGCCCTTTTCGTCGGCGTAGGTGATCCCGAACCTCTTTGCGTTGCCCACATCTATCTGAACGGTCCCGATCTCTCTCGGCCTCTTCATCAGGTCCAGCAAGTGGTACTCGATGTTCACCGTCCAATAATAGTTGATGCCTTCCGGATAGATGTGGATAAGAGCATCTTTTCCGTGCTTTTCGCAAAGCTTTCTGATCATTTCTTTGTTGTCCTCAAAGGCTTTCCTCGAAGAGAAATTAACAAGCATATCATAGTCGCGGCCGATCTTCTCTATCTCATCGAAGATCTTTCCGTCGAGGAGGGTGAAATAATCCTGCGCTTCCGGTACCGTTGAACATAACACATGGAAGTCGGGCATGTTCAATCTCCTGGTCCTGAAGCATAGCATCGTTTCTCCGGACTGCTCGAGCCTGTATGAGTCGGCAACTTCGAAAGCTCCGAAAGGCATCTGCTTGTAACTGATGTTCCAGTTCCTGATCATTGCGAACTGCTGGTGGCAAGCCGCATATCTCATGATGAAGCTTTTTTTGTCTGTTTTAATGGTGTACAATCTGTCTCCGAACAGGTCCGCGTGCTCTTTGACCGCCGGTTCGTCCAGCGAGAACATGTTCGTCCCTTTCACGTGGTATACGTCGATACCGGAGTTGTTCACGATGTCCGTCGAGTAATCGGAAATTAGATCGAACATCATCGCCCCCGGAGGAGCGAGGTTCATGTGTCCCACGTCGGACATTGATTCCCACTGAATACCGAACTTCTTGCACAATCTCAGATATTCGGGTTCGCCGCCGGAAGGAGCCTCTTTTCCGAGAGCCTCCTTATCGATCATGAACATCATGCAGTCGGACCCGCCTTTGTAATCTTCGATCGACACCTCGTCTCCATTGAGCCTCATCACGAAGTAGGTGTCCTTCTTTTTCTGTTTCTCGTCTTTTTCGACACCTTTGAAATCTCTTGACAGTTCGGAAAGCGGATGGCCTTTGCATTTAATCTCGAACGCCTTGTACCACCCAAAGGGTGCGCGGACTACTTCAGCACCGGAGGATCCGATGATCTTTTTCATCGTATCAAGCATCTCGATGCTCGCTTTCGGTCTTGCTAGATTGCTGCTCAGGTGTGCATACGGATAGAGCATGATGCGTTCCGCACCTACCTTCTCTTTAGTTTCCAGAATGTCTTTCGACGCTTCTTTTGCGACCTGCGCGATCTTGTCCTCGTCATCGCTCTCTACAGTAATGAAAACAACAAGCACCTCTTCCATCCTTCCGTTGTGGAAGCCTGCTGGTATTTCTTCTGCGACCTTCGTCTTATCCTTCGATTCGAACTCCATCGAGTCGGCATGAATGTACAATGCTCTCATGTGACCAGTGTTCCTTTTTATTTTTTGGCTTCTCCACAGAAAGAGAGCCGCTTATGTTCTATCGCATATCGAGGGTAATATAAAAAGCTTTGAAGAAAACCAAAATCCTTTCGGAAAAAAGAAGAAGCTGCATGACGCAGACGAGAGGGGGGATAGTGTTTCGTTCATCTCCAGAAAATGCAGTGAAAATAGAAATTCTATCTCCAGAAAATGCAGTGAAAATAGAAATTCTATCTCCAGAAAATGCAGGCCAGCAAAATCATCATCGAACAATGCAAAAAAAACAATAAAATTCAGGGGCAGCGTTTATTGTTTTCAGATGTGAAATTTCATCTGTTTTTAGACAATGACCGAAGAGAACGCTCACACAGGATAAAACAAAACGTTGGGTTCACCGCATATATTTTTATAGAGAACATACATTGCAAGAATCGGTAGAATGGCTGAGGATGAGATCAAGGTCAAGAAAGAAAGAGACCCGATAATGATGGTCTGCTTTGTAGTGTTCCTGCTGACGGTAGCTGCCATCTCGGGAGCGACGGTCTACAACAACTATGTGAGAGCGGACACTACTACTGCTGTGGAAGGGAGTAATGTTTCAGTGAATTACATAGGAACATACTTCGACGAGTTCGGAAATCCTAATGCAGTGGTCTTCGACACCAGCAGATGGTCTGTCGCGAACGACGAGAACATCCTCAAGAGCAACGATTTCACCAAGAATGAACAATCAGCGTACAAGCCCCTCAGCTTCAAAGTAGGAGCCGGAACGGTACTGACGGGATTCAGTAATGCTGTCCTTGGCCATAAGGTCGGGGATAAGATAAGAGTGGTGATACCGGCCGGCGAAGGATACAACGCACCGGAGACAACAGTAACAGTGAACACCTCTAACATAGTTACAATCCCCGCAGTGGAATCTCTCACCCAGGCGCAATACAAAGCGGCCTACGGCCACGAGCTAAGAGGTTTCGAATCGATAGAAAAGTCAGTGTACGGATGGCCT
>Ga0209737_10002500_pt1 | contig 12878 bp, 8 predicted proteins | sample TergutCu122P3_FD_187284 | JGI IMG/M metagenome (GOLD analysis project Ga0209737, IMG submission 187284) | Cubitermes ugandensis P3 segment gut microbial communities from Kakamega Forest, Kenya - Cu122 P3 (SPAdes) (version 2) | ecosystem: Host-associated > Arthropoda: Insects > Digestive system >... | reverse complement strand
AATAATAATAAATAATAAAATTCAATGAACCCTGATACACAAGGTACAACAAATAAAATCAACTTCCCTAAAAACATTCTTAATCCCTAATCTCAAACCCTCACGGCACAAATAATCAATCAATCAATCAATCAATCACCCCACACCAACAGCTAGCAAGAAATTTGGTTATTACTACAGGCATCCATCAACTCTATAATCTGTTCCCTTACAAAGACCCTAAATGATTCCAGCCATGTGTTTTCTTGTCAGATGGCCAGCAGCATCATACAAACACAACTGACTTCTAATAAAACATCCTAGAAGAATGAATGTTACAACATAAACAGTGACTTACAGAACAGGTAACTAACAGCTGAGACTTACCAATATACAGGAACTCCTACATTAGATTTCTGTTTTTGTCACAGTACATGATTTATGCACTTTCTTAAAGTCCTAGTCAAACATCCATAAGAACAATGTTAAATTTCAAAAGATTTTATATTACCTTAACTTTATATTCTTCCAAAATTCACATGACATTCTCCTAGTCTTTAACTACAAAAATTTACCCACTGTATGTCTCAGTTTTATTTTCAGAATTTTTATCTCAGTCAACAAATCCTGCTTAATGTGCATCAAATGCATACATGCAGTTCTTCTAACGTCCAGTAAAAATGATATCTAGCAGTCTGTGATGGTATTACCAAAACAGATGCACAGATAGCAATATCTCACATTGGTTCCACTGAACTATTTGTTCAAGTAGTTAAGACATCTTTTGTACAGGCAGCTCAATAGGATACACATTGGACTTGAACTCAGTGACTGCAATTGATGATCGACTGTGTATTCCAGTGCTTTACCTCATGTTGCTTGTTGATCCCTGTGTTAGTTCTATGATTCACATTTCTCCTGTTTGTCATAAGCAGGGAATATGTAATCAGTCCTGAAGAACAAATTCTACGTTAAGCACAAAAAAATTCACACATTCAAAGTGATACGGAAAACAAATGCAATGAAGTTAGAATTTCACCCCTACATTAGCTGACAGAGAAACCCTCAAAGCTTGATTTACACCTCACAAAGGCTTGCTACGTACTTAGTGAGTCACATAGCATATGTAAGATGATAATCCAACTCACCCCAAACTTTGTGCAGCATCCCCAGTAATGGAAGCTATGCCAGCTGTGATTCTGCTGCCACAACAATAGCAAAGCATGTAGTAGAGGTAGGATAAACATTGAATTTTACAGAGCCACCCTAGAAGTCACATGGCATTAGGTCTGGCAGTCTTGCCTGCCATTTCCACTACAGTTCATTCACTTCCTGCACAACCAATCCATCTCCAATGATAATGCACATTCAGGTGGTTCTGAACAGCAATATGGATGTAACATGGTGCATATCTTATTGGAAGGTAAAAGAATCTAGAATCCTCTTAAAATTGGGGTTGAAACCATAAGGTAAATATGTCTAGATAAGAGTTATATGTGATTGTGTTTTACATAAAAATTGCATAGAACGCTTTCACTTTTAGTGCATCTCCTTTGTGTTCAGCAGTGTCATCAAGATTTTATATTTCCAAACACAGACATTATGCCACTTCACTTTCCCACTGACATGGAAAGTCACCTTATCATTAAAAATGCACCTTGTAGACAAGTAATTGTATTAAATCCTGGCTACATTCTCACTACCGAATTTGTATTTTATGGCCAGACCTGCTGGAATGTGTCCAGTTTTGAAAGTCCATGCTTACACATAATTTTGGAGATGGTTGTCTGCAGTAGGTGCTACTAATAATCTGCTCCATGCATTGATTTTTGTTGGCTGCACTGGAAGCAAACCCAAACATGGCCAAAAGATGCATATGACCAAAAGGACAACCATGACTTGCCTTTGTGAATACAACTTTTCTGCTCAACATCTTCTACCAGGTGCAAACAGACAATGAAATGGGTAGCCATATAAAACTGTGTGCGAAATGGATTAGGCAAAGCTGTGATTGACTCCATCACCAACCGTAAAACACACCAACACTTCTCTTCTGGGGTTACAATCTTCACAACCAATGACATGTAGCAGTAGCATCTTGCAACAACAATCTCCCAAGTCATTTAAAATAACACTTGTTTCTCTGTTGAAAGATGTACGTGTGTGGGTATAAAGTTCTAAGCAGTATATGGTATTTGTTTTCTGTATCACTTTTAAACCTTAAAGTTCTGTACTCTTAAATAACCTTACTTTCAGAGCAGCGTAAATATGCATGAAGGAATGTGGAAACATTTATGGCAAGTGATAAATACATTTTAGCAAAGCTGTACACACACTGGAACAAGTGCTGACTTGGTATCACAAGTAGGGCTTTCAGTGTCTACTTCCAACACTACTCCAAAAAACTATGAGGCAATTGGAGGACGTTACAAATCACTGGCAAGCCTCTCTCCCCAACTCAAATCACTTAAACACAACTGGAGAAACTGGAATCTGCCCTTGATGCATGATTCACACACACACACACACATGAGTAAGGTATTCATAGATGGCTACCATTAGTGAGAAGGCCTCTTGTATCACTGCTCATTTGGAAGTAGACAATTTCTCAGGTTAAAAGAGAAGCGCTGATTCATACGTGGCAGATGACTAGAAAATCGGCCAAATGTCGCAGGAAATTAAAGAATATGACCTCTGTAACACATATAATGCTGATGCTACATCCTAATAAGAGTCTAATTTTTTTTCAGACACACCTACCACTGCAGAATAAATCATAATGCACGTTACAATGCACAACACATTCAGTGCTAATGGTAGTGACAAACTATCACCACTCTTAACTGGCACATTATAAAATTACATGCTGTTTTAAGAATGTTACAAAACTTCCCACAAAATGTGAAGCTAATACAAATTCCTTGATAACCATGACATCTGATAATTACCTTACAAAAATGAGAGAGAAAATGAGTGATGAAAATAAATAAATCCTGCTTTTCAGTGATCAGGGTGCTGCACTTGAAAGACACAACATTTTTGAGTGATACACAGAAGCTGTGTTTCTCCCAGCTTACTGAACCAGCCAGCTACACACAGACTTTAGATTTGGGCATCACTAATGCATTCAAGGGCTATTATACGAGGGTTGGGCAAATATGAATTGTAATTCATAAACAGAACAAAAACACCGATTTATTCTCCGAAACTGAAATTGTTACTTTTCAACATAATCTCCCTGGTCTGCGATACACTTGCGCCAGCGGTCCGGAAGCTTGCAGATGCCGCTCAGGAAGAGGTCTTTTGGTTGCCCATGTAGCCACTCCTGAACATCCTGTATCACTTCCTCATTATTGCGTAAAACTTTTTCCGCCCAGATGCTCCTTTAGGGGGCTGAAGAGGTTATAGTCTGAGGGAACAAGGTCCAGGCTATATGGAGGATGTGGTAGAACGTTCCATTTCAATTTCTGGATGGTGTCCATGGTGCGAGCAGCCACGTGTGGACGGGCGTTATCCTGGAGAAATGACACATGTTTGCGCCCCTTTTCTCTTGTTCCTGAAGGCCTTCGAGAAGTGCCAAGTAATATTCAGCGTTTATTGTGCGACGCTCTGTGAGGAAATCCACGTACAGTATACCTTTAGAGTCCCAGAAGATGGTGGCCATAACCTTCCCAGCAGAGAACGTGGTTTTTGCTTTTTTGGGTTTTGGAGATTCTGGGTGACGCCACTGCATTGAAGAACATTTGCTCCCAGGCGTGAAGTAATGCACCCATGTCTCGTCCGTTGTCACGATAGAATCCAAAAAAATGTCCCCTTCCTGCTCGTACCGCAACAACGATTGTGCCACTTGCAGCCGTGTACTCTTGTGTTCGTCCGTCAATAAAAGCGGGATCAATCGGGCACACAATTTCGAGTATTGAAGGTGTTGTTTGATGATTGTTTTCACACTACCATCACTGATGTTCAGTATTCCAGACAACTCACGGACAGTTATTCGCCTGTTCTCCCAAATGAGTGCATTGACGCGGTCTCTGTTCTCGGCTGTTATGGAAGTCCTCGGCCGGTGCTCATGAGGTTCATTCTCCACCGTTTCCTCTCCCTTTTTGAACGCACTGCTCCACTTATAGACACTAACATTTTACAGTGTCTTCTCACCATACTGCCTCTTCAATCTTGAACAGATTTCCGACGGTTTACAACCTTCTTTCGTCAGGAATTTGATTATAACGCGCTGTCCACACTAACGTGTACCTTCACTTCGCTCATCTTCCTCACAACTGACAAAACTGCACAGTAGCAAACACCAGGTCCGTGAATGACCTTGGAACAGTGCTTCCACCTTCCACATATTACTACTTTCAATGGACCGCGCTACGTTTTTGAACTACGAACAAATTATAATTCATATTTCCCCACCCCTCGTAGATGGCAAATTGATTCAAGATGCTGCATGTATGAAATATGATGTACTGTCTGGTATGTAATTCATAGAAAAAAACCTCAAGATTCTTAACTCTACTACCAAAAAATTTTTTGTAAAATTTTATATGCTAGTTGAACATATCAGCAGCAATGAAATCCCCACTGGAACTTATGATGAAGAATATGGCTCACATGTTTACAACCTCTTGGAATGCAGCTCATTGAATACACACATGATTCCTCTCAAGGTCTGTGGAATCCACACTGTTGACCAAGTGCTGCAACAGCAGCTGACCAACCAGAACAACCAGGAGAGAAAGAAGTTGAAGTTACAGAAGATTAACCCTTTAAAGACAAATGGCAGACTGCTTTATTTAAAGGTCCAGTTTGTACCGCGCAGTAAACACTTTTCATCTCGGTTATATAAACCAATCAGTTTATGGCATAAGTGGCACTAGTCGCTGTTTGTTCTCAAATAAATACAAAACACATTAATACAGTGTGAGCAGAACATACAATTGATGAATGTTTAACCTGTTGGTGCATCATGCAACCAGTAGGCTTTAAAAGGTTAAGCAACATTCTTGGAGACAATGAATAGTATTTAGCCTCAGTTTTATTATTATGTGACTTACCGTCACCTAATAACAGATCTGTTTTTATGGAATATAATGATATTCACATGCTGTGAATCTTGTTTAGATGCAATGTGCGTCGTCACTGGGTGGAGGGCTGGCCAATTGTCTACCTTGATGAAACATACCTCCAGGGCTCTCATACTAAAGCAAAGATGTGGGTGACGACAGCAGAGAGGGACTGCTAGAACCAGCATCCAAAATCCCAAGGGAATTACAGTCCACACAGGTGGACAGAAAGGTTCAAGAATGAGGCATTATTACTTTTCAAATCACAGCAGAAGTCTGGTGATTATTGTGATAATATGAACTATGCCAATTTTAACACATGGGCATGACAAAACCTGATATTCAATCTTCCACAACAATGTGTCATTGTTACAGATAACGCTTGCTCCCTACTACAAGAGCAGCTACACTACCAACCAACATCCAGTGCTAGAAAATTGGACATGCAAGAGTACCTAGGGGCATATGACATCCCACACATCAACATCAAGGCATTAGGTGGGCACGGAAACTCGTGCTGTTTGCTTACCATCACATCATGCACAGAGAAAATGAGCAGAGCTGATTAGGGTTACCGTTAAAGGACAAGGTGGAAGCAAAAATACTACACTCCACTGAATGATGTAACATATATGTCTATCACACACTGAACTGTTCTTCTAGATGTCATCACTTTATCAACAATGAAACAACTATTTAAAATTGGATGGTGTGGCAGGTGGAAAACAACAAGGCCCACTGTTGCTGCTGACAACAGCCATGAGAGTGACTCTGATATAGCCGACTTGAATAAAACATGGTCTACTTATGATGGGAAAGTACACGCCTTATAGAAAAAGTTTCAGGATTGATGCTGAAAAACTAACATTACTAAAACTACTTTGATGACAGACTAATCCCTTCTGAAAAACAGTCCTTCAGCTTGGATACACTAATTCCATAGTTCTCACACTGCTTAAAGCAAACCCAATACTCCATTTTTTGGGATCTCTAGAAGTTGCTTCATTGTGTTAATTCTGATTATTCCCACATCACATACCATTTAACTTTCATGGTACTTATAATTCAAGGGAAGAGAAAAATGTCACATGGGACTGTCTTGGGAGTCACAGGCATTGATGCACCTGTAGAATTTGGTGTTTGCCTAAAAATGCTGAACTGAGTGAGCTCATATGTTCCAATCACGAATTTTCCATGCACCTGACTACCAAACTGTATCGAAGACATCTCATTCCCGCCAAATAAAAATGATGGTTCCCAGTTTTACCTTGTACAGCATCTGCAGAGTGCAAAATAACTGCATCATCCATAAAACCGGTAAGCATAATTTCTGCATCTACTTTGGTGCATTTACTTTGGTTATGGTGTTGAAGATGTTTTCCATGTGACAATTGTTGTTTGAAGGCCATAACCATACACCCATGTTACATCAACAGTTATGAAATTTCTATTGAAATTTTCATCTGGTTCTGCAAATTAAAGCAAATCAGAGGCCAATGAAAGGCAACAGTGTATCTTCAACTCTGCTGTGACTGGTTGCAAGATGAAATTCACTGGCACACATGTAATGTCCAAATATTTAGCTAAAATTGCCTGGCATGGACCAAAATGTTTCTAGTTGCTTGATTACCACCCTAATGGTTATCTTCAATCTGCTCTCACCATATCATACAACTTTGCTTTCACTCCATCATTTGTACTCAATGAAACATCTCCAAAATGCTCATCATTCATAAGTTTTGGTTCCCATTTTCTCCATTCTTGCACAAAATTTGATATATACATGTCATCCTGTACTCTGGGCCATCATCAATATGATGCACAACACAAACACTACTGTTGATTTGTGATGACTGCATCAGACTAAATGGCTGCAGGAAGGTTTTGCTGATTTCAGAGCATGCAGGAAAAGGTCCAGGAATGCTTGTAAGGTCCCATTGCAATGACATATGGTACTAGAGAAATGAACTCAGTCCGGATACTTTTTGATCAGGCTGGTACATTGTGATTTTGAATTGTCATTCTTTTTGTGACTAGTTAAAGCTCCTGTGATTTCATATGCTCAAACATTCTACTAATATGCTTATTTAACAACAGACCCTCTTTGTAATTGTACAACAAATTATGTAAGTACCATCATCAGCACCACTTTTAAAGTTCCTTTGGATATTGCTATACATTTTCGCTGCAAGGAGACATCATCAAGCAAAACCCCTCTGGAATGTAAACTTGCATTACCTTGCAATTTTCTTTTATAGTACACACTAGGGATGCAAGACGAAGGGAAGCAGATCATAGCAGTCCAGACCACACAAGTCACATAGACACGACAAAAAGTGCATTCATTCTTGGTCACAACAATCACATAGACACAACAAAAGGTGCATTCATTCTTGGTCACAACAATCTAACACAAAAATCACAGAAACCAGTTTGATGCTACATTTCTGCCAGCATGCATGTGTATTCCACTGTACTAACTTTAACGGTTGTATGACCCCCCCCCAAAAAAAACTACTTTCAAATTATCCCATAAATGGAAGAATGCTAGAATTCAGTGTCTTCCCACATTTACACCTAGCTCTGTTCCAAAACAATGATAAATTCACAAATTAGTTTATAATTAACTTAACAATGTTACAATTAAACACTAATCATTGCAATTCACATCTTCTCTGATGTTAATGTGTTCAATGGTAAATGTACAGCATACAAGGCAGTATCTTCAGAGTCCTTCCAGCATTTCTCTTGAACTGCTAAGCCCTGGAGATGGAGGCAGTATACTCCTCTGAAGCATCAGTACCTATTTACGAGTCAACATGAAGTAACATCCCAGAGGACTTGGAACTATATCAATACTGCTGTGAGCACCTCAAATCCCACAATAATGATGAACTTAATATCCTACTCCCTCCTCGTACATTTCCACACCTTCCATAGAATGTCCCTGTTGCTCTGCTTTCTATCCTTTACATCATACAGAAGAGATCATGACAGATTTATCCAGCACTAAATCAGTGTCTGTCAAAAATGAATACATTTACCATTCCACCACATGTACTGACAGGAAAACAACGGCACATGAGGCAATGTGCTAAAGACACGCCGTACAAGAGCTTCAATGCCTCCCTGTAGCTTGTGCAAATGGAATGAAAGCATTTAAACCTGCTGAAATTTCAGTCTCACTGTACTAGTCTATTTTGGACTGCTTCAGTGTGTACACATCAAAATTTTAGATCCAAAGTGTCTACATAATCAATTAATTCATACAGGCAAAAACATTCAAACACTGAAAAAATGTTACTCTGTAAATTGTTATGCAATTCTAGCAACATCTATTAAAAAATTGAAAGGATATAATTATTAAAAAGCAATCCCATTATAGGCCTGGACAGGCTCTGAGGGTTCCAGGAGGTTGAGGCTCCCAGATTTCAAGAAAATTGGCACATGAAGGTGGTAAGGTTGTCAGCCCTACGTACCGACTGCCTTTACACCCCAGGAAATATTCTTGGTTCTCATGTCTGTCAGAGGCTACATTTACTATAAAAAGTGAAATTATATAAATGCATTATTTTATTTATCAATACATAGGTTAAAGTTTTAAGGTGTGTCATCCCCATTGTGTTTTCAAAATAACGAGGAACAAGCTAAATGGTATATATGTATATCGTCAAACACAACTATATTCTTGGTAGTATGTTTACTAATACTAAAGCACAACTCCATGTTTCGGCCATCTTCAGGTTGTACACCCTACTCACTATACTGATCACACACTATACCAGCTCCCATACAATAACAAGCACATACAAATTCAGTATTAAATGTAAATTAAATGCCTCAGTATGTCACTTCCCATCAAATTATCATCAGTCCCTCCTGGTTCTAGAACCAGGATAGTGAACTTGGTATAATGACCAGGCTACAAGTTAAACAATCTGTGGTTCAATTCGTGGCATCGGTAAGAAACCAGTCTCTTCTCCAAAATTTTCAGAATGGCTCTGGGGCCCATCCAGCCCTCTGTGAATACCAGGGGCTCCTTTTGTCAATGTTTCAAAATAAGCACAGCTATACATCCACACTTCTTCATGGTGTGGACAGTGACAACTTCGTTTTCCCCATTCTACATGGACTCTACTGGAGGATGAAAAATATGTGTGGCACCTTCTTGAAACTACCATACATGCTCCTTCATTCCAAAACAACCAATTTTCTTTTATCTTACATGAAATTCATACATTTCTCTATGACATTATTTTGCACTGAAAAATATTACTAGGTAACCTCTCCATCAGCCATTAAAAATGTTTATGCCAGGAGTGCACATATTTTCCAAAAATCTAGCAGGAACCTCAGAATTCTAGGCACCAAACAGGTGATATGTGGCAAGTTCCATACTGGACCCACAATTATTAGACATTACCATGCAAAATTTAGGTAACCAGAAATTGTGCACACTAGGTTCAAGCTATTATGTGCTAGATATGTTGCAAACTGAAGAAATAAAATAAGAGTGAGATTTTCAATGTATACTTCCCATTGTAAATCAAACACAGAACAACTTAAAAAGTTAAACAAACAACTTAAAAAGTTGTAAACAGTATACTTACCCGATGCCCATTTTTTAATTTGACAGGAAGGCACATATTACACGTCTCACAGTGAAAGAATTTATCTCGTCCACCAATACGGCATATCCCACAGCCATCACAATGGTACTGATTCTTTTCTTCATCATCAAAAAGCTTACATTCCAAGCATGTGTACTAAAAGTAAAGATAACTATGCTGACTTTTAAATCGTGTCAAATAACAGTTCCAAAATTAAGTTTATGAACATTAAATTCACTTATATGAGGCAAGTGCTAGGGCTCAACTAATACGCTCATATGGAGTAGGGCCATTAATACATGATTATATGCTGAAAGTGGTGTTATATATGAATGATATTTTTAATCACGTTCCTGAGCAAAGCAGCAGTCATGGGAGCTTCATTACATAGAAAGAATGTACCTGCTGGGAATTTAAAGTCCACTTTACCCCTGCACCCAAATCTCAAAGTAATGACTCCACCTTCTTATCAGACAACCTGCACATCTTCTGAAAATACATTTCAAACCATGCGACAGTTCTTGAAAGAATTATGGACAGTTCACATAAACTAACTCTTTCAGAGTGTTACATAAATAATCTACAACACACAATACATTGAAATCTGAAGAGTGAGGAGGTCACAATCTGCAAGCTATTCAACGTTCATCAAATACCTCTGAGAAGTTTGTTGTGTCAATTGTGGGAAGGTTCTGCATGCAGTAACAACATATTTTCTCTCTATCCATTAACTCTCTATGGAATGGGTATCAGAATCATATAAACAGTGGTTATAATCTTTTTATTAAAAAAACAGACTCTGTGATTTTGCCTGCACTCACTACAGAACAAACTCAAAATTTAGGCCATGGAAAGGAACATCACAACAAGCATACAAATACAAGGGTGAATCAAAAAGTAAAGGCAATTTTTAAATTACACGGTAACTGGGACAGAGAGGAGCTGGCGCATTGCGCAATATTGGCAAATTAAATTGGGTTGAACGCATGTTACTGATGAAGGTCGTTCTGGTCGGCCATCAACATCAGGCACACAAGACCACATCGACAGGGCAGATGCCATGATTAGAGAAGATAAACGGATAACGGAGTCTGAAGTGGCTGCACATTTGGATATCAGCTATGGATTCGCATATGCCATACTGCATGATGATCTGGGATAGAGGAAAGTCTGCACACGGTGGGTTCCCAAGGAGCTTACTGTTGTGCACAAGCGACAGTGCGTGGAGGTTGCGACCCAGCTCGTTAGATGGTATGAAGAAGATCTGAGTATCCTGGAAAGAATTAACACCGGTGACAAGACATGGATGCATCGCTATGATCCAGAGAGCAAAAGACAAAGCATGGAATAGAGGCATCCCTCCTCTCCAGCGGAGAAGAAATTCAAAAGACAGTCTTCTGCCAAGAAAGTCATATTAATGCTCTTTTGGGACATGCATGGACCTATTCTGGTGCATTTCCAAGTGCATGGGCAAACAGTGAATGGCGCTAATTACTGTGCAATGTTGCGAAATTAACTTAAACCTGCAATTTGCAAGAAAAGAAGAGGAACGCTGTCCAAAAATGTCTTACTGCATCATGACAATGCACATCCTCATCCAGCAGCAGCGACAGTGGAGACAGTGCAACAACTGGGCTTCGAACTTCTTCAACATCCTCCTTATAGCCCGGATTTGGCGCCAAGCGATTATCACATCTTCGGTCCTCTGAAGGAGGCATTGCGCAGTTGCAGATTCACTTCTGATGAGGAAGTGAAGGAAGCGGTGCACACCTGGCTTCGAGAGCAGCCGAAAAGCTTCTCCTCCGCAGGAATACAGAAACTAGTTGAACGATATAACAAATGCATTGTGTTGCAAGGGGACTATGTAGAAAAATGATATGTAAAACTGCTCACAGTTACTTCTATTACAGCCGTTAAATGTATTTTGCCTTTACTTTTTGATTCTCCCTCATATTGTAAACACCAATATCTCTCTCCCTGTTGCTGTTTACATCACTATTTACTGTAAGCCATGTCTCATCTGAGAAAAACACAAGTTCTGGATCACAAAACAGTTCAGAAATACTGGCCTCTTGTTTCAAAGTCCAGAGAAAGGCGATGTTGTACGGCTTTAATTGCACAGGGGCCTGGTTTTAATTCTGTCGCCATACACGGCACTGCTGACTCAGTGTAAATTTTACAGAAATTTTGATAACATTTTTTGCATTATGCATATTTGGCAGAAGTATTGCAAATGGGCACTCTTTGCTCAACACATTATATTTCTCACACATACAATGTCCATCTGCTTTGCATGACTTGTAACACACTGAAAATGCCCATCACATGCTTCACTGCCTGTAAGATGAGGAAAGTCCACATAAATTCCCATTAACAAGGTGAGATTGTACTTCCTTTCACTCAGGGACATAATTAAAGGTACCCTCTGGATATCTACATGTTTCAGGTGAACCATTTACTAATATGGTGGAGTAAAATATGACTTACTGGCACCTTAATATATCACACAGACCAGACATGTCTTCACATGGGCTTTCACTGGTCCCCTGAAAAAGTTCTTATGAACATGGTATAGTCTCAGTGTTCAGGATTTCTACCTTCATTGTGTCGAACTTTGTGACCAGTTCCACTGAACTGGAATGAGATCACATGGTTAGCAAGTCAACTTTACCTGTTACCCTGCCATTTGGCCCATTACCCTCAGGTCAGTCAAGCCCAATCTTTCATTAAGAGAGGTCAATTACTTTTGTGCTTTAGTTATGAGACTCTCCTTCAATAACACTGTTCAACACACAAAATGTTATGGAAACAAGACTAGCTAAACTTTACTAATTTGAGGCCGCTGAATTAAAAAATGACAGAAATTTTCAGTTTAGCTCTAGTTTTCAAGTTACAGTTATGACCTGAAATTTCACTTTTTTTCAACTAAATACAAGGCCTATTCCAAAACCAACCTCCAATTGGTTGGTAAAAATAAACGCGTTGGCATAGCGCCAAATCACAAGCTCAGTCATAACAAGCAACGTTTGTTCTCTCTGAACACAAACCCTCATGCATTTTCGCTGTGTAGTGTAGGAGTAATTGCTGATGAAACATGGACACTACCATCGCCGCTCCCGCCAGCTGTGCGGTACATGCTGTGATCCGTTTTCTTCATGCAGAAGGACAAAGCACAGCCGAGATTCATCGTCAATTGTGCTGTGTGTATGGTGATACTGTTATG
>Ga0209737_10002499_pt1 | contig 12880 bp, 18 predicted proteins | sample TergutCu122P3_FD_187284 | JGI IMG/M metagenome (GOLD analysis project Ga0209737, IMG submission 187284) | Cubitermes ugandensis P3 segment gut microbial communities from Kakamega Forest, Kenya - Cu122 P3 (SPAdes) (version 2) | ecosystem: Host-associated > Arthropoda: Insects > Digestive system... | reverse complement strand
TGTTTGAAATCAAAAATCTTGACGCATTCCAAAGTTTATTTGAAAAATTTCGCCCGATGTCAAAACTATCTTTTCCGATAAAAATATCAGTTCCTGCTGCAGTATTCATAATCATTGAAAAACGAAGAGAATCCGCTCCGTGAGTTGCAATAATTTCAAGCGGGTCAATCACATTTCCAAGCGATTTGCTCATTTTCCGCCCTGTTTTATCTCTCACAGTTCCGTGCAAAATCACATCGCTAAACGGCACTTTTTTCGTGAAATACAAACTCGCCATAACCATTCTTGCAACCCAGAAAAATATGATTTCGGGTGCCGTCGCCAAAACATTTGTCGGAAAAAATTTCTTCATGTCGGCAGTTTCCGCAACACTTCCGTCCCAACCCATCGTTGAAAGAGGCCAAAGCCACGACGAAAACCAAGTATCCAAAACATCGATTTCTTGATTCAAATGTTTGCCGTGACATTTCGGACATTCGGTCGGGTCAATTTCGGCAACAATCACTTCGCCACAATCCTGACAATACCAAACCGGAATTCTGTGCCCCCACCAAATTTGCCGTGAAATACACCAATCTCGAATATTTTCCATCCATTCAACATAGATTTTTTTCCAGCGTTCAGGGTAAAATTTCACTTCTTCTTTTTCGGCAACTTCCTTCGATTTTTCTGCAAGCGGTTTCATTTTCACAAACCATTGGTCAGAATAATACGGCTCAATTATCGTGTCGCAGCGATAGCAATGCCCTACTTTGTTGTCGTGTTCTTCTATTTTTACAAGCAAACCCAATTCATCCATTTTTTCGACGATTTTTTTGCGTGCATCAAAGCGGTCAAGACCGATATATTCGGTGGGAATATCACCCATCATTTCTGCGGTTTCGTCCATAACGACAATCGGTGTAAAATCGTGGCGAAGTCCCATTTGAAAGTCATTCGGGTCGTGTGCAGGAGTAATTTTCACCGCTCCCGTTCCAAAATCTTTGCTGACATAATTGTCGCTAATCAGCGGAATTTCACGATTTACGAGCGGCAAAATCAGTGTTTTACCAACCAAATTTTCATATCTTTCATCTTTCGGATTTACCGCAACCGCAGTATCGCCAAGCATTGTTTCGGGGCGAGTTGTAGCAACCACAACAAATCCAGAATTATCAGCAAACGGATACTTAAAATGCCACAATTTCCCTTTGCTTTCTTGGTGTTCAACTTCGTCATCTGCAAGTGCGGTTCTGCATCTCGGGCACCAATTCACAATATATTTTCCGCGATAAACAAGCCCGTCTTCATACAATTTAACAAAAACTTTCCGCACCGCTTTGCTCAAACCTTCGTCCATAGTAAAGCGTTCCCGTGACCAATCGCACGAGCTTCCCAATTTCCGCAGTTGTTTTGTAATTGTAGCGTGATATTCTTCTTTCCATTCCCAAACTTTTTCAACAAATTTTTCACGCCCCAATTTGTGTCTGCTTGAGCCGTCTTTTGCAAGTTTTTTCTCCACAACATTTTGTGTAGCAATCCCTGCGTGGTCAGTTCCCGGAATCCACAACGCTTCAAATCCGTCCATTCGTTTGTAGCGAGTCAAAATATCCTGAATAGTATTATTGAGAGCGTGTCCCATGTGCAAAATCCCCGTAACATTAGGCGGGGGAATCACAATCGAATAAGCAGATTTTTCAGATTGATTATCAGCCTTAAAAAAGCCCGATTCTTCCCATTCTTTGTAAATTCTCTCTTCAACCGACTGCGGCGAATATTGTTTTTCCATATTTTACTCCTTAATTTACCCTTTATTTTACGGGGAAAATACTATTTTTTCTTTATATTTAGCGGATTTTCTACTCAAAAAACGACAGCATTTTTTTATATACTTCTAAATTTTGAACAATCACTATTTCGAGCCGCTCTCTGACTCTTGTTATCGCCTGAACAAACATATTTAATTTCGGTCCTGTAAGTTCGCCGTTTTCGTCGTAGTAAAACGAATTATCAATCACGGCAATCACATTATCAAACTCCTGACCTATCGTGCCGACAACATTTGTTTCCAATTCATTCGTGTTTTTATATGTAATATATGACCAACCAACCCGTGAATTTATATATTTCGTTGCAGCATTTTCATTTTCAAAATAAACAATATTCGCATTTTCACTCAACCTGATTTGCTTCTGGCTTTTGCCCAAAATTGCATAAATAAAATCATTTATTTCCTTATTTGTTCTTATTTTATTCGTCAATTCAAATCTCAAATCCGAATGTTTTTTCAAAAAATCATATATATGTGAATGAATTTCTCCACCAAAAAGCGTTTGATTTTTATCGTGAGAAAAAACACACAAGCTATTGTTTTCTTTTGCATAAAGGACAACTCTGTCAAATTGTTCTTTACTCATTCTCTGCGTTTCATCAACTAAAACCACCGAAAATCCGCTATTTATTTTGTGGTTTTCATCTAAATCTTGCGACGAAACAATTTCCCAGCCCCGTTTTATGAGTTCCTTATGCCCCGAATTTAGAATTCCGCAATGAATTATCAGCACTTTTTCGTTTTCTTCCCGCAATTTTCGTGCAATATGATACAAAAGCAAACTTTTTCCTGTTCCCGCTTTTCCTTTTATTGAAATAATCGAAAATTTATGCTCGCCGAATTTCGCCATAATTTCTTTTGCGATTACTTCCAAATGAGATGTCAAAAAATACTCAGTATTCAAAAATTTATCGGTCGAATTAAACGGCGAAACCAAATAATCCGACGGATTAAACAATCCCGCAAGATTTCCCGTAAAAATGTCCTTTTGCGTTCTCAAATCTTCTATGAGTTTTGCAAATGCAACCTTTTCAAGGTTGCCATCTTTATCCAACGAAAACAGCGTTTTTTCTCTTGCACAATAGGTATACAGCGAAATATCTTTTTCCAAAAACTTAAGATAATAATTATTTCTTTTAAGTTGATATTGAATTTTACCAACACTTGTAAATATAGATTTCAGTTCAACATTGATTATTTTTTTCTTGCCGATTCTCAGCAAATCAAACTCTTTAGAAATCTGCGGAATTTCAAATCCGATATAAAAATCATTCAAATCCGAAATTTCCGCTCCGCTTTTTGCCAATTCACAACAAAGCGAATTTATAGTTTCAATTTCGAGCGGCTGAAACTTTGTCGACAAAATACTCAAACATTTTTGCGCAACTTCGTCGTCCTTTATCGAAATCAAAGAAAATAAATTCATCGTCCTAATCATAATTTTGCTTTCCGCAGTTTTTCACAAACATCATTCAAAACTTCCAAATCCTTCGCAAAACACAATCGGATATAATTATCGCCCGAATTATCGTGATAAAACGCACTCCCCGGCACTCCCGCAATCCCTGTTTTATCAAGGAAAAGTAACGCCCGCTCCTTACTATTTTTCGCCTTAATTCTCGACGCATCCGCCAAAACATAATACGCCCCGCTCGGCACAAACGGATTCAGTCCGATGTCCGACAGCGTTTGGCAAAAAATTTCTCGTTTATAAAGATGCGTTTTCTGTAAATTTTCATAATATTCAGGCGTAAGCGTTTGCATCGCTTCGGCAACTCCATATTGCAAAATCGACGGCGAGCAAACATAAACCAAATCACTGAACTGTGTAATTGCATGCGACACTTCTTCGTTTGCTATCGAATATCCAACCCGCCAGCCCGTAATGCTGTAACTTTTTGAAAATCCGCCGACAATTATCGTTCTGTTTTTCAGTTTTTCAATCTGCATAGGCGAAATGTGTTTTTTCCCGTCATAAACGAAATACTCATAAATTTCGTCTGAAATCACAAACATATTATACCGCTCACAAATATCGCCAAGCAGCTCCAATTCTTCCTGCGAAAACACTTTTCCGCTCGGATTTGACGGCGTATTTATGATAATCGCCCGTGTGGTTTTGTCAATCCGAGAAATAATATCATCGACAGAAAACGACCAATTATTTTTAGCGTCCATTCGCACATATTTAATATTTATATCGGCAAAAGCAAGTGTAGCAATATGATAACCATAATACGGTTCAAAAACAATAACGCTGTCCCCCGGATTTAATGTCGCCAAAACCGCCGAATAAAATGCCCCCGTTGCCCCGTCCGACAAAACAATATTTTTATTCGCATCAAGCACAAGTCCTTTTTCACGAAATTCCTTTTTAGCAATTTGGTCACGGATTTCATAAATCCCTTCCGCCTGCGTATAAGTATTTTTATTAGCATTAAACGCCTTAGCTGCCCCGTCAAAAAGCACACTCGGCGTTTCCATATCGCAAACCCCCTGAGCCAAATTTATGCCGCCTTTTTCATAACAGGCAATCGACATAGCCCGAATTTCCGATTGAATTATATTTGCACTTTTTTTGCTTAATGTTATCATTTCTCTGCTCCTTTTTTGCAAGAAAATACTTTTTTTCAACACTACTTACGCTACAAAAATTATTTTAATGATAATGCTTTCATATATAAAATTTTAACAACAGGAGTTAAAAATGAATGACATGACAAATGTTAGAGATTTCGGAGTAACCGAAAGTGAACAATTGGTTCAATTTTACAAAAAAACATACCAAACTGCCGGCGTATGTTTTGTTGCGTGGCTTGGTGTATTGACTTTACTTTTTTATTCAGGTGCAATGGTAAGTATTGCCGGTGCATTATTATCTGTAAATTGGCTGATAGTTCTCGGCATATTTTTCTTGGCAACTTGGGGAGCAAATATGCTTATGGCAAAAGGTGATGGCAGTTCGCAAATGCTCGGAGCAGGAATTTATGTTGTAAGTTATGCAATAATATTCTGTCCGTTATTGCTTCTTGCCGCGCATGTTTCAGGCGGAATGGCAGATGCTACAGATACTATATTCTTGCCGGCATTACTCGTTACTGGAATCATAGCATTCGGACTTATTATCGCAGGACAAATGATAAAATCCGACATGAAAGTATTACAACCGATAATAGCAATAGGAAGTATAGCTGCACTTGTTGCAATAATTTTTGCAAGTTTAACATCATTCACACTCGGCTCGTGGTTTGTTATCGGAATGGTATTGTTAATGTGTATTTCAATATTCTACCAAGTAAGCCGTTTCAAATATCAATATTCAACAAACCAATACTTCGCAGCAGGCGTATCACTCTTCGCAAGTTTCGTAGTTTTGTTGTGGTATGTTATCCAACTATTTTTAAGCCGTCGATAAGAAACTAAAACAAAAAAGGCGGTTATCATTCCGATACCGCCTTTTTATTTCTCACAAAAACTGCTTATTCAGCCGCTTTTTCTTTTTTCGTTCTGTCTACAAACTCAATTATTGCCATTTCGGTATAATCGCTTCTGCGGGGACCTACTTTAAGAATACGGGTGTAACCGCCGTTTCTGTCTTTGTATTGTGCTGCAAGGTCATTCACGATTTTCATAATGATGTCTTTGTCTTTAATTGACTTAGAAATCAAACGAATTCCGTGCAAATCGCCTTTTTTACCGTATGTGATAAGACGCTCTACAAAACTACGAAGTTCCAACGCTTTTGTGTGCGTAATCGTAATTCTTTCGTGCTCAACAAGTGACATTGCCATATTGATATACATCGCTTTTCTGTGGCTTGCTGTTCTGTTGAGTTTTCTTCCTGCTTTCAAATGACGCATTTTTCTATTCCTTTACTTATTCGTTGCCCATAATCTGCTCAACATTCATTCCGAATGACAAAGCATGATTTGCCAACACTTTATTAACTTCAATAAGCGATTTTCTGCCGAAATTTTTCAATTTCAAAACTTCTGCTTCCTGATACTTCACAAGGTCTGCAAGCGTTTGAATATTTGCCATTTTCATTGAATTTTGAGCACGAACCGAAAGTTCAAACTCATCAATTCTCTGTCTGAGCAAATGACGCATACGAGTTGTTTTGTCATCAATAATATCTTCTTCAAGCGACTCAAATTGCGCTTTAACATTGATAATCTGGTCAAGATGGTCAAACAAAATTTTCGCCGCATAACTCAACGCTTCTTCGGGAGTGAGCGAACCGTCTGTCCAAATATCCAAAATCAATTTGTCTAATTCCGCTCTTTGTGCAACACGAGTATGCTCAACCGAATAATTCACCATTTTTACAGGTGAAAAGATTGAATCAACAGGAATAACGCCTACTTCAGCGCCTTCGGTTTTGTTGAAGTCAGACTGGCGATAACCAACGCCGTCACCGATGTAAAGCGTAATTTTCGAGTTTGCTTCTTCGTTAATTGTTGCAATTTCAAGTTCCGGATTCAACACAACAACATTTGGATTTGAATCGATGTCGCTTGCTTTTACAACGCCTTTACCTTTAAGGTTAAGTGTCAAAACTTCCGGCTCGTCCGAAACCAATTTAACTCTCAACTTTTTAAGGTTAAGGATAATGTCGGTAACATCTTCGCTCACGCCTTTAAGCGCAGTGTATTCGTGTTGTGCTCCGTCAATTTTTACAGCCGTAACTGCCGCACCCTGAAGTGACGACAACATTACTCTGCGCAAACTATTACCCAAAGTATCACCCCAGCCGCGTTCAAGCGGAGATACGATAATTCTGCTGTAATTAGGCACATTCTCGGGATTTTCAACCTGGACGCCTTTAGGCATCAAAAGTGCTTTCCATTTCATTTATTGCTCCCTTATTTTATTTTTTTCAACTATTAGATACGACGTTTTTTCGGAGGACGGCAACCATTATGCGGTACAGCCGTAAAATCCTTAATAGCCGTTACTTTAAGTCCGGCAGCAGCAACTGCACGAATCGCGCCTTCGCGTCCGTTTCCCGCACCGCAGATATGCACTTCAACTTTGCGCATTCCTGCGTCAAAAGCTGTTTTTGCAACTGCTTCAGCAGTAATCTGAGCCGCAAAAGGAGTGCTTTTTCTCGAACCTTTATATCCGTTTTTACCCGGAGTTCCCCAACAAATCACATCGCCGTTCATATTTGAAATATTAACGATAGTATTGTTAAATGTGGAACGCACATGAACAATACCTTCAAGCGGTGCTTTAACTTTTTTTGCGTTGTTGTTCGCAGAACCTTTTACCATATTAAATCACTCCTTATTTCTTCTTATTCGGAACTGTTTTCTTCTTACCCTTACGAGTACGAGCATTAGTTTTTGTTTTTTGACCACGGCAAGGCAAACCTTTTTTGTGTCTGTCACCGCGATAGCAACCAATATCCATAAGGCGTTTTATATTCATACGCACTTGTGTTCTAAGGTTACCTTCAATCACATACTCTTCGTCGATTACGGTACGAATTTTATCAAGGTCTGCTTCTGAAACATCCTTAATCCGAGCATTCTTATCAACACCGGTCTTTTCCAAAATTTTAATTGCGGAAGGGCGACCAATCCCCAAAATGTAAGTCAATGCGATTTCCGCACGCTTGTTATCAGGTATATCAACACCAGCTACTCGAGCCACAACATACTCCTTTTTTAACTTTCCTAAAAAATTATCCTTGACGCTGTTTATGGCGTTGGTCTTTGCTACAAATTATGCGAACTATTCCTTTTCTCTTCACGACCTTACACGCTGTACACATCTTTTTTACTGAAGATTGAACTTTCAAAGTATCTCTCCTTATTTATTTTTTTCCAAAACTTTTCTTACCGCCATTTTTATTATTAACGGGTGCATTGGGATTTTCATCCTTCACTCGATAATAAATTCTGCCGAGAGACAAATCATAAGGAGAAAGCTCCACAAGCACCTTATCTCCCGGAATGATTTTCACATAGTGCATTCTCATTTTGCCGGAAATATGAGCATCAAGAATATGCCCGTTATCAAGCTGCACTTTGAAAACCGCATTCGGAAGCGCTTCAAGCACTTTCCCTTCTGTTTGTATCAAATCCTGTTTCGCCATTTATCCGATTCTTCCTTTAAGATGACCTTTTTTCATAAAGCCGGAATAATTGTGACTTTGAAGTTTTGCTTCAACTCGCTGTAAAGTATCAAGTGCGACACCCACAACAATAAGAACACTTGTTCCGCCAAAGAAGAAAGATACATTCATTTTGCTCATCATAACAAACGGAGCAACCGAAATAAATGCAAGGAATATTGACCCCGGAAGTGTTATGCAATTCAACACTTTTTCAATGTAATTCGCCGTATCTTTACCCGGTTTTACTCCCGGTATAAATCCACCCGACTTCTTAAGATTTTCCGAAATATCAATCGGATTAAAAATAATAGCCGTATAGAAATATGTAAAGAATATAATCAGCAATGCGAATGCTGTAGCATAAGCCACTCCACCCGGAACAAACGTCATTTGCATTTGCTGCGCCCAAGAACTTCCCGGGAATATTCCCGTAAGCATAGACGGCAACATCATCAAAGACGATGCGAAAATAATCGGAATAACACCTGCAGAGTTAATCTTAAGCGGCAAAACCGTGCTTTGACCTTGCTGCACGCGAGAACCGATAGTCTTTTTCGGTGTTTGAATCGGGATTTTTCTGACTGCCTGATAGATATAAACAATGAATACTATCATAGCCAAAACAACGCCCAAAATCAACACTTCTCTGAAAAGTGTATTCGACCCCTGAACCAACATAACATACTCATTATAGAGTGCTGTCGGTATACTGGAGACAATTCCGAACAAAATCAAAAGCGACATACCATTTCCGATACCTTTGCTTGTAATTTGTTCGCCGAGCCACATAACCAGCACACAACCCGTAGTCATAGCAACAACGCACATTACCATAAACTGCCAACGAGCCAAACCTGCAACCAAGACCCCGTCTCCGCTTGCCGTTTGAATGCTGTTTAAGAAAATCGCAACGCTGATTGACTGGAATGCCGCCAGAACAATAGTTCCGTAGCGGGTAATCTGCGTTAATTTTTTGCGTCCTTCCTGTCCTTCTTTTTGAAGTTTGTGCAACGATGGAATGACACTTCCTAACATCTGTACAATAATTGATGCGCTAATATAAGGCATCACACCCAAAGAAAAAACCGACGATTTCGTGAAAGCTCCGCCTGTAAACATATCAAGCATGCCGAACAAGTTGTTTGGCGACCCGAAATATTCCTTTAAAAGAAGCGGGTCAACACCCGGCGTCGGGATTTGTGCTCCCAAACGAAACACAACAATAATGAAAAGCGTAAAAAGAAATCTTTTACGAATTTCCGGCACTTTGAACATATTTTTAAGCGTTTCAACCACGATTAACTACCTCTGTTTTTCCGTTAGCTTTCGCAATTTTTTCTTCAGCAGTTTTTGAAAACGCATCAGCTTTAATCGTTACCGATTTAGTGATTTCGCCGTTTCCTAAAACTTTTACCATTTCATCCAAGTTATAGATTTTTTTTGCATCAAACAAAAATTTAGCATCTACAACATCTCCGTTTTTTGCAACTTTATCAATATCGGAAAGATTTACAACTTGAAAAACTTTCTTAAACACATTCGTAAATCCTCTTTTGGGAAGACGGCGAATAAGTGGAAGCTGTCCGCCTTCAAAGTATGCCTTTTCAGAATAACCGCTTCTCTGTTTTGCGCCGTTGTTTCCGCGACCTGAGGTTGAACCCCAACCCGAACCGCTTCCGCGACCGACTCTGTGTTTATGGTGTGTTGCGCCAACTGCTGGTTTCAAATCATTAAGATTCAACATAATTTATCCCTTCACCTCTTCAACTTTTACAAGATGAGTAACTTTCGTTATCATTCCGCGAATTTCCGGTTTGTCGTCTTTAATAACACTCCCGTTAAGGCGTTTGATACCAAGCGCTTTAATCGTAAGTTTCTGCGACTCTTCTCTGCCAATCGCCGAACGAATTTGAGTAATTTTTAATTTTGCCATTATATTACCGCCTTACTTCGACCGAATATTTTTTACATTTTCTGCAGTTCGCAACATTTTTAAACCTTCAAGTGTTGCTTTTGCAGAATTGTGTGCATTTCGTGAGCCGATACATTTGGTCAAAATATCTTTAACTCCCGCAAGTTCCAAAACCACGCGCGCAGCACCGCCGGCAATAACGCCCGCACCCGGAGCCGCAGGTTTCATAAACATTTTACCTGCACCGAATTTTGCATTTACTTCGTGCGGAATAGTTCCGTTCACAAGATTAACTTTCACAAGATTTTTCTTTGCGTTTTCTTTTGCCTTGCGAACCGCTTCCGCAGATTCGTTTGCTTTGCCGATACCCAAACCGATAGTTCCGTTTTCATCGCCAACCGCAACAAGCGCACTCAAAGAAAATGTACGTCCACCCTTAGTTACTTTCGCAACACGATTTACCGCAACCAAACTATCTTTAAGTTCGCCGTCTTTTTCCATATTTTCTGTATTCGCCAAGTTTTTCTCCTTAATTAGAACTCAAGTCCGTTTTCACGAGCCGCGTCTGCGAAACATTTAATTCTTGCACCTTTGTAAAGATAGCCGTTTCTATCGAAAACAACCGTCTTAATACCACACGCCACTGCTTTTTCAGCCAACATTTTCCCAACTTCTTTGGAAATGTCAACCTTAGTTTTACCTTCGGTTACAAAACCTTTTTCATAACTGCTCGCAGCACACAAAGTTTTTTGTGCGGCGTCGTCAATAATCTGAGCCAAAATATTGGTATTGCTTCTATAAACGCTCAAACGCGGTTTTTCTGCAGTTCCCGATATTTTTTTTCTTATACGAAACGCTCTTTTATTGCGAATAGTTTCTTTATCTGCCTTTGGCATTACCTACCCCTTATTTTTTACCGCTCTTTTTGCCTTCTTTACGAACAATAACTTCACCATCGTAACGAATTCCTTTGCCTTTATAAGGCTCAGGTCCTCTAACGCTGCGAATTTCCGCCGCCACTTGACCGACAACTTGCTTATCAATTCCGCTGATTGTAACTTTGTTAGTTCCTTCAATCGCAAATTCGATTCCCGCAGGAGCAATATAACGAACTGCGTGCGCATATCCCGCCGCTATCGTCAATTTATTTTTTCCTTCGAGCGCAAATCTAAATCCCGTTCCTTCTATAATAAGACTTTTTGAGTAACCTTTTGAAACACCTTCAACCATATTGCTGACAAGCTGTCTTAAAAGTCCCCATTTTGCCCAATGTTCTTCACCTTCAACATTCAGTTTTACAACAACCGAATTTCCTTCTTTTACAACAGAATAGCCGTCCAAAAGAATTGTGCTTAAAGCACCTTTGGGACCTTTTACGTTAACTACTCCGTTATTAACTGCAACTTCTACTCCGGCAGGAAGTGCTATCGGTCTTTTTCCAACTCTCGACATCTTTCTCCCCTTACCAAACTTTACCGATTAATTCACCGCCAACACCGGCTTTACGGCATTGGAAATCAGTCATTATTCCGTGTGAAGTAGAAACTATGCAAGTTCCCATACCATTCAATACTTTCGGGATTTCGCTAACCGGCGCATAAATACGGCGGCTCGGTTTGCTGATACGCTGAATATCTCTAATCGCCGATTCTTTTCCGTCATACTTAAGAATAATCTTAATTTCGCCTTGCAATCCGTCATCTACAAACGCATATTTCGTGATGTATCCGTTTTCAAAAAGAAGCTTTGTAATGCTCTTCTTAATATTTGAAGCAGGAATCGTAACAATTTTCTTGTTTGCCCGAACGCTGTTTCTAATCACTGTGAACATATCCGCAATCGGATCTGTAATCATAACTAGTTCTCCTTCTTTCTTACCAACTTGCCTTAACTACGCCCGGAAGCATACCTTGGCTTGCCAAATCTCTAAAACAAATACGACAAATTCCAAATTGTCTGATAAATCCGCGAGGACGACCGCACTTGCTGCATCTGTTATACTTACGAACACCGAATTTCGGTGTTAATTTTTGTTTTTCAACCATTGATTTTTTTGCCATACTGGTCTCTCCTCTTACTTACGGAACGGCATTCCGAATTTTTCCAACAAAAGACGAGCAGAATCATTGTCATCGGCTGTCGTACAAATCGTAATCTGAAGTCCCAAAATGTTAGCAATTTTATCTCTGTCAACTTCCATAAATACGATATTTTCTGTGATACCGAAGGAATAATTTCCTCTTCCATCAAACGCTTTTCTCGGAATTCCTCTAAAGTCCTTCACTCGGGGAAGGGTAACAGAAATCAATCTGTCAAGGAATTCATACATTCTTTTTCCGCGAAGTGTAACCATTGAGCCAATGGGCAAACCTTCACGAAGTTTGAAATTTGAAATCGCCTTTTTAGCTTTTGTAACAACCGGTTTTTGACCTGTAATTGTTGTAAGCGTATAAACTGCGTCTTCAATATAGCGTTTATTACCGACCGCTTCACCCACACCCATATTGAGAACAATTTTCTCAATTTTCGGCACAGACATAACATTTTCGAGTTTCAACTCGTCTTTCAACGCCGGAAGTATTTTTTCTACATACTTCGCTTGAAGTCGCGGCATAGTATTTTTAGTCTTACTCAATCTAACTGCTCCTTCGATTTCTTTGATACTCTTACTTTTTTGCCGTCAGCAAGGAATGATACTCCAATACGTGTCGGCTTATTTACCTTCTTGTCAACAATCATAACATTAGAGATATGAATGTATGCTTCTTTTTCAACGATTCCCGCTTGAACATTACGGCGTGCATCCGCTTTGTTGTGGCGTTTCACGATGTTAATTCCTTCAACCAAAACAAGGTCTTCTTTTGGCTTAACCGCAAGAACTTTTCCTGTTTGACCTTTATTGTCGCCGGAAATCACCTGAACAAAATCATCTTTTCTAATTCTATAAGACATTTTTTCCCCTTTACAGAACTTCCGGTGCCAAAGAAATAATTCTCATATAACCCTTATCACGAAGCTCTCTTGCGACAGGTCC
>Ga0209737_10002498_pt1 | contig 12881 bp, 17 predicted proteins | sample TergutCu122P3_FD_187284 | JGI IMG/M metagenome (GOLD analysis project Ga0209737, IMG submission 187284) | Cubitermes ugandensis P3 segment gut microbial communities from Kakamega Forest, Kenya - Cu122 P3 (SPAdes) (version 2) | ecosystem: Host-associated > Arthropoda: Insects > Digestive system... | reverse complement strand
TAAGCGCTGATTCCACCGTTTCAAAAATAACTTTCTTGTTTTTATTCTGAAGAAAACTAAGCCCATATGAAACATTGTCAAAAATCGACATAGGGAGCGGAGTCGGTACTTCAAAAACCATACCAACCCTGCGCCGGAGCTGCGTTATACTGTCATGCTCATTAAATATACTTTTACCATCAAGTAAAATATCTCCGTCATATTTAGCTTCATGATCAAGATCACATAATCTGTTGAGGGAACGCAGCAGGGTGGTTGTTCCGCTGTTTGCGGGCCCAAAAACAGATGTGATTTTGTTTGCTTCAATATTAAGATCAAGATTATATATAACTTGTTTCTTCCCGTAGTAAAAGTTAAATTGCTTTATTTCTATTTTATTGATTGATTTCACATCACTCACTCTCACTTCCCTCTTGCCATCCGGTTGATGAGCAAATTAGCGATAATATTAATAAATAATATCAAGATAATCAATATGGCTGCTGTACCGAAGGCGTTATTCATGGCGATGCCTTCCATGGCAAGTAAATAAAAATGAAGCGCCATTGTCCGTGATGATGAAAAAACCGAATCCGGCATACTGAGAACTGTTCCCGCAGTTAACATAACAGCGGCTGTTTCCGCGACACAACGGCCTATACTGAGTATAATCCCGTTAGCTATCCCCCGAATAGCAGAAGGTGTAACAGCTCTGCGTATCGTCTGCCATTTTGTTGCGCCTAGTGTAAAACTGACTTCCCTGTATGTTTTCGGAACGCTGCGAATCGCTTCCTCTGATGTTCTGATGATCGTTGGTAAAATCATTATTGCAACCGTTAATCCCCCGGAAAGAATCGACCACCCTAATCCAAGTGTTGTAACAAAGAAAATCAGTCCGAAAAGCCCATAGACGATCGAAGGGATTCCGGCAAGTGATTCTGTGCAAAATCTTATTACACGGGTCACGGCGCCGCCTTTTGTGTATTCGGCAAGATAGTACGCTGTTCCTATACCGAATGGCATTGCGATAAGCACAGCTAACAGTGTAACCGAAACAGTGCCGATTATCGGGGTCAGTATGCCGCCCTGCTGTCCCATTTCCCGCGGAATTTCAGTTAGAAAACTATAGTTTATAACCCGTAAGCCGCGAAACAGGATAAAAACGATGATCGCTATCAGAAGCAGGATTATTGTCATTGCGATTATCCATATCAGTGTTTTTGCAATTTTTCGGGAAGTTTTAGGATTTATTCTCATTTCTAATTTTACACCTTTTTAGCTTTTTCACGGGTAATATATTGTGCTATCGTATTTAAAACCATTATGATTACAAAAAGAACAATACCGGTAGCAAAAAGAGCCTGTCTATGCACTCCTTCTGCATATCCCATCTCAATACCAATGTTTGTTGTCAGTGTTCTGACAGGGTCAAGTATTGAGGTTGGAATTGCCGTTGCGTTTCCAAGCACCATAATTACTGCCATTGTTTCACCGACAGCACGCCCTATACCCAGTATGATCGCAGCAACGATTCCTGATTTTGCGCTTGGCAACTGTACGGATACGATTGTTTGCCAGTCGGTCATTCCAAGCGCATAAGCACCTTCTTTGTATGTTCGTGGCAGCGCAAGTATAGATACCTCGGATATGCTGATGATCGTAGGCAGCATCATCAACGATAGAATTATTGAGCCGGCAAGTATACTAAGTCCCATTCCGCCAAAAAAATTGCTGATCAGCGGAACCACAAACAAAAGTCCCCAAAACCCATATACAACGGATGGGATCCCGGCAAGTAACTGAATTGCCGGTCTGAAAATATTTCTCATGCTTGAAGGTGCATACTCAGCCATAAAAACAGCACAACAAATCCCGATAGGAATACCAATAAGTGCCGCGCCAAGTGTTACAGCAATTGTACCGATAATCATCGGAAGAATTCCAAATTCACCACTCGACGGCTCCCAGCTTGTACCAAAAAGAAAACTAAATCCAAACTCTGCAAATATGGGAGCTCCCTGTACCAATATAAATATGGTAATAACAGCCAGAGCGGTTATAGTTGAAAGAGCTAATATGAAAAATACAGAACCTGTCAGGTTTTCTTTTATTTTATTCATTTGTTTTATCCTCTCGTATCCCCCGAGGCTGTCATAATACGTACAAGACCTCTTTTTTCCAGTATTGATTGCCCGTCATCTGATAGAATAAAATCAATAAAATCCTTTACTGCATCAGATTGAACGGAATCTGTTACGATCAGAAAAGGTCTGAATAATTTGTAGCTATGATTTATAATGTTTTCATTTGTGGGCTGGACACTATTTATTGCAATTCCTTTAACAGGATTTTGACCGGGCAACTCCAGTAATCCCAATGAAATATATCCGATTGCCTGTCTGTTTCCCCGTGCATCTCCGGAAACAAGTGTTCTGATCGTACCGTTTGTACTTTGAATAATTGCTTTGTTTGTGATCCGGTGTTCATCCATAACGAATTCTTCAAAAAAACCTCTTGTACCCGAGCCCGCTTCACGGGAAATCACATAGATTTCTTCTCCATGTTTTCCGCCAACCTGTCCCCAATCGGTGATTTTACCGCTGTATATATCACGAATTTGCTCTACAGTTAAGCTGTCTACAGGGTTAGCGGGATGTACAATCAGAGCTAATCCATCCCTTGCAATTTCAACCGGTATATATAACTCTTTTTCATGTTCACTTAACGAGCGGGAAGACATTCCAATATCCGCAATACCCGAACCGACAGCTGATATACCTGCTGATGAGCCTCCACCTTGAACATCAATAGCACTACCGGGAAAACGCTTTGCATAGTTTTCCGCAAGAATCTCCATATACGGCTGAACCGATGTCGAACCTGCAATTACAACATGGGCATTTTCACCGTGACCTTGCGCGTTAGCACAAGAAACTGTAAAAAGCGTGATCAAGACCCCCATCATTGCGAGGAGCGTCCCCTGTAAGCGACGTGGCAAACCAATAGGTGAGACCACAATTTTCCTATCCATATCCATTATCCGTATCTCCCGGTAATATAGTCTTCTGTACGTTTATCCTTCGGATTGGAAAACATATCAAAGGTTGAAGAATATTCAACCAGTTTCCCGACTTTTTTATCTACATCAGCTTCATCAAGGTCAATCATTAAAAATGCCGACATATCTGAAACCCGTGCGGCTTGCTCCATATTATGCGTGACAATAATGATTGTATACTTCTTTGAAAGCTCCGTCATTAAATCTTCAATTCTCATGGTTGATTCAGGATCCAAAGCACTACATGACTCATCCATTAAAACAACTTCCGGTTCAACAGCGATTGTTCGTGCTATACATAAACGTTGTCGCGCTCCCGCAGAAAGGTCTTGCCCGTTTTTGCCCAGAATATCCTTGACCTCATCCCACAAAGCAACCTTGCGTAAACTTTTTTCGGCAATTTCATTTAATTCATTTTTATTCCTGATGCCATGGTGCTTTGGCCCGATAACAACATTATCGTAAATACTCATGGGAAACACATTAGGTTTTTGAAATACCATTCCGACTTTTTTTCGTAAATCCACAACATCAGTATTTTCACCGTAAATCGGATAATCTCCGATATAAGCCTCGCCCTCGACTCTGGCAATAGGTATGAGATCATTCATACGGTTGAATTGCCGCAGTAATGATGTTTTCCCGCAACCGGAGGGTCCGATTATCGCAGTTATCGCATGCCCCGGAATATCCATGGTAATATCTTTGAGAGCATGTGAGTTGCCATAATACAAGTTCAGATTTTTTGTTGTTATAGCCGGTTTATTCACTTTTATAATATTTGATTCTGACATTTATTCACCAAACACTGTAATATCCAGGAAGAGTATTACAGCACCACCAAAGTCATTAGATGTAAACACGGGACTGAAATATACATTGTACTTTTTAAATCCCCGTATAAGCTCTGCAATAGATGATGTACCGCTAAGACATAGTTTGACGCTTTTTCCAAATTCAATATCACGGCAAATATGTGTGATTTGTTTGCCCGTCATGTTTGTGTCATTTAGTACTTCCGATGCGCAATGATTGGCAATTAACACAGTTCCGGCTTCATCAAGCAGAATAAGCCCTTCTTTCATATTACTTGTGATTGCTTCTATGGTATCAGCTCTATGCTTTAACATACTTAATTGCTCATTGATTTTTAACTTTTGTTGCTCTATCTTTCGAGCATAAGGAATTAATTCATCATAAGGAGGCAACACGTCAGTTGTATCTCTTTTGTTATTACTGTCAAGGCTGATATCATTAATTGGTTTAATAATATTTTCGGTAAGACGACGGGCTGCAATATTTACGGGAATTAATACAATCATCATAATCACGATCAAAGTAATCAAAATCGCCGAAGCCACTCCCGATATGTTATACATAGTTTGAGAAACACGCAGTACATTCCCGTTGTCAAGGCGTATTGCATAATAATATGCTGTTGCTCCCAGCGTTTCCGAATATCTGATTGTGTTATAGGTTCCGTTTAATACAGCTTGTGTAAATTCAATACGATCTGCATGGCTATCCATTGTAAGCGCGTCAATCTTATTATCAAGTAAAACAGTACCGTCGGAAGCGATAATTGTCAGCCGGGCGATTCCCTGAGAACGCGTGTAATAATTCGTGAAGTAATCATCCGTTATGTTTATGCCTTCATTGAGTAAATCTGCGATAAGTATAGCTTTATCTCTGATAGCTTCTTTTTGCTGATCGATCATTCTTTGGTAAACGACAGCACTGATAGCTATTGTAAGCAGCAAAGAACATATGATTATTAACCCGATAAAATTTAAGTAAATACGCTTTCTCAACTTATTACTCCTTCGTTGTCACTAACTTTGCAACATACACCTTCGCAAGTTCATGTAGCCACTTCCGCTATATCTTTGTGCCCGGTTATCGAGTAAACGACCCACTCCGCGATATTAACAGCATGGTCACCGATACGTTCAAAGTATTTAGAAATCATTTGTAAATCCATGGCTAATTCGGCACTTTCATTATCGATCCTTGTCAGGTCAATTAATTCCCGTCTGACCGTGGTAAACAAATCATCAACTATATCATCACTTCTTATAACAGCTTCGGCAAGCTCCAAATCTCTTTTTACATATGCGTCTATACTGTCTGTTAACATTTTTGTTGTTGCTTCAGCCATAAGTGAAATATTGTCAAGCTTATCCAGATACGGTTCCCCGGCAATATGAATTGTGATTTCAGAGATATCCGCTGCTTGATCACCGATACGTTCCATATCGGTAATCATTTTTAATGCAGAAGACACAAATCGTAAGTCACTTGCTACCGGTTGCTGTTGTAAAAGCAAATTGAGGCATAGTCTCTCAATTTCTTTTTCTTTTTCATCAACCTCAATATCAAACGCAATAGCTTGCTCGGCAAGAAAAATATCCTGCTTTTTCAGTGCTTCAATTGCCAGGTTTATTGCTTTTTCAATCAAGGCTCCCATTTCGATCAAGGTTCCGTTAAGTATAGATAATTGTTCCTCAAATCTGTTTCTCATATCGTCATCCTCCTCGTATAATTATGTGCAGATTTCATTATACCACTAATACATATTATTAAAAGAATGAAATTTTACCCAATTTTTGATGTCATTATATACTTTTTATGTTATATTTATGTAAAATTATATAATCGAAGGGAGAACACAGATGGAGTTATTAAAGCAACGTATCTTAAAAGAAGGCAGGATACTGCCGGGTAATATTGTATCGGTGAGTAGTTTTTTAAACCACATGGTTGACCCTTTTCTCATGCAGGAAATAGGAAAAGAGTTTGCCGCGATTTTCCGTGGGCAAAAGCCTACAAAAATAATGACAGCCGAAGCATCCGGTATTCCAATGGCTGCATTTACGGCTTTAGCTCTGGATATCCCGTTTATTATCGCTAAGAAGTATTCCACGATAAACCTGACAGAAACATTTTACAGTGCCGAGGTGTTTTCGCAAACGAGGCAAGTGAGTGTGTATATTCGCGTATCAAAGGAGTTTCTCAACGAAAATGACCGCATACTCATAATTGATGATTTTCTCGCTTTCGGCAGTGCTGTGAACGGTTTATATAAAATTATTCAGGAAGCAAAAGCTACCCTGATCGGCGTTGGTATCTGCATAGAAAAATCGTTCCAGGAGGGCGCAGCCGACCTGGAAGCAAAACATATCAATTTACACAGTTTGGCACGGGTAAAATCATTAGAAAACGGTGTGATAACTCTATTCTAATATGCTGATTATAAATACAGCATGCGCCGGATATAGTATTAATGAAATCCATGCTTCGAATTCAAAAATGGCGCAAACAGACTCTTAAAATGCTTGAAGCCATAGAGCAGCATCTGTTATATGGCGATATTGAGGAAATAGCTCTGCTGACGGATACCCTGTAAAGTGTGCAAAAAAGCGGTTGACACGCATTATTACCTTGTGTATAATGTCGATACCCTAGACACTAATGCGGGCGTAGCTCATCTGGTAGAGCGCAACCTTGCCAAGGTTGAGGTAGAGGGTTCGAGCCCCTTCGCCCGCTCCAAGTAAAACCCCTGATAATAAGCACTGTCAGGGGTTTTATATTTTTCATAAATGCGTGAATAAATCGGTTAAAATCTGAAAAAATCAGTTCTATTGCTCCCTCTATTGCTCCCTGAATGTAAGGTTTCTGCTTATCCAACCTGTAACTACTCCGGCTACCTTGAGCCAGACAGTATCACCGTTTACCGCTGTTCCGTTTGCTTCTTCAATAACTGTTCTTGTATCTCCATGTTTCAAGCGACCTATTGAGTTACTTGTATTACTCGGTGATGACCTGATATGTAGAAAGCTGTTAGGGTCTGTGAGCCTCACTCTGATCTGATATTGTTTGAATGTCGGAGCTGTTGCGGGTGGTGATTGTGGAGTTGCTTGTTTCGGAGTTGCCGGTAACGGTTCCCAGCCGGGAGCATTTCTTAATGTACCATCGTTTATTCCTCGATACCGTCTGCCTTGCCAATCTACAGCAACATGAACAAAATTCTGCCTACCAGTATATAAAATCAATTCTCCCGGTATTCCAGCCTCTCTGAGAGCAGTTTCAGCCGCTCTGCATATAATTGTATTCTCTACACCGGCAATCGTTATATCGGCTGCACCGCCTTTTACATGGTTTGATGTATCTTTACTCCCGATACTCCTGTTATGTGCTAAAGACCTGTTTGCACTGGAAATCCTTACTGATTTATTTCCGCATAATTCTCTTATGCGTTCTAAAATCGGCGGCAGTCTTGTATCGAGCATGATGACATCTGTACCACAATTAGAAGCAAACTCCCTGATAAGAAAATTCGGTGTTATCCGTGTAGTCCCATCACGAGACCGGCTAAATTGTTTTATGCTCATTATCCCTCTCCTCCTTCGTCAGAGATTTCTAAGTTATACGGTATTCCTTCTTCGTCAATGTGATATTTATTCCGAGAGTTTTTCTCAAATGCTGTTTTGATATAATACCCGGCGTTTGAGCCAAGACCCAACGCACCAAGAACAGTAGTTGCGATTTCGCTAACAGGATTTAACCCTAAATAAGCCCAGATGTAAGAGAGTGCAAAAGCGGTTGTTGCTAACGTCATTGACCAAATAGTTAGTATCATTGAAAACGTCAACTTTTTCCTTTCCTTTTTTGGCTTTATGTTCTCACGTTTACCCTTATATTTATTACTCACATCTATCACTCCCTGTTATCTCGCAATTCAGTTTCAAGGTCATGTAACTCAAAAATAGCGTCAACCCTCTTTCTTAACTGTTCATATACAAACGGTTTGATGATATAATCTACAACTCCGATTTCCATACCGTGTTCCTCAAGAATATCGCATGTAGACGCTGTTATGATGATAACCGGGATTTCACTATACCGAGCGTCACTTTTTAGTTTTCTGGCAGCCTCGATTCCATCCATGCCCGGCATGTGAACATCGAGTAATATCAGGTCTGGTATAGCACATTCCAAGTATTCAAACATTTGCTCTGCTGATCCAGCGTCAGATGTGACATAATCGGGGAACCAGTGTGCTATACCAATATGTACGCTCAAGTCATCATCAACCACTAAAATTGTTTTACCCTTCATCTTTCCGCTCCCTCATTACTAACAATCTTTGACATTCAGGAAATACTATGCCATTATCACGCAAAATAGATTTAAGCGTTTCGATATAGGCTTGTAGGATTTCACAGTTTTTTGCCAAGATTGAATTATGCTCTTTTTCATATAGCAGTTGTTTTCTGGCTTCTAAAAGATGTTTTTCACATAGTTCCAAGTGCATAGCAACATCTGAATATCTCTGATTCGATGTTTCGGAGTGTTCCATAGCAAAGGTAGACAGCTTTATTGCGTTTTCTACTACGCTACCGGCTATATCAGCCTTTGTCTTTTTTCTCCCGAAAAGACATGTTACCAATACTGCTATTACGTTACTGCCCAACATCAGCCCGGCAATCAAAACTATATTTTCTATTACGGTTTCCTCCCTTAACTAAGTGAAAACATGTTTATTATCTGCATGATTTCATCGTCAACATCGTGCCTCAGTACACCCTTATGTCTTGCTATCATGTTTATAGCAACGATAACGATAAAATCCATGTGGTCATCGGCATACGGTTTATAGCTACGCCATACCAGATGGTTTTGAAGATTTATCAAAAATGAATCAACGTCATTTACAGGAAGATACATACATGCTGATACTTTCTTGTAAGCGGTGTACAGTGTTTCATATTGATAAAGTTCTTCATATATTGTCATAGCATTTATAAAAACCTACATTGATAATATATTATTTTTGCCCTGTGTCTAATACCAATGCTCTCAGTTCTTCAACTTCCTTTTCAAGCGTCATAATGCGTTCCATTAAGTAGCTTTCCGGCGGATCGACTGTTTCATCATCTACAACTACTTCTTTTGCAAGTACAAAGTACGATGATTTACCGTCATAGGAAACATTTTGAATTAACGTCATGTTCTCAAAGATTTCCTTTTGACCATCTTCATTATTGATGATGGTCACTTTACCGAGATTGTTTTCAAATACAGTGTCCTCAATAAGTTTAGGCGAAATGTAGTTATTTCCGTTTAGTGTGAGGTTTTCAAGTTTTCTTTTATCCTCCAGAATTATTGTGTACATAGTTTTTCTCCTTCATTTCTTCAAATAATTTATTTATATTTATGCGTTGTTGTTTACTCATAATACGGTAGTGATTTTGTATCCATGATTTGTACCAGTTTGCAAATTCATCTACCGTTAAAATATATGCTAACTTCTTTAACTTCCGTCTTGCTTTGGTCATTTTCTTTTGGTTGATTTTTACAATCACTCTGCCAGTTTCCGTGAGTGAATACTGATTTTGCAAAAATCGCCAACTATCAGACAATTTACATATCCGGGTTTTATTCGGGTGTATCGTTATACCGATAGAGTTTGCTATTTCAGTTATTTCAACAAGTAAATCTTGCAGAAACTCCTTACTTTTATGAATGGCATAGGAATCATCCATGTAACGAGCGTAAAACTTCACACTCCTTACAATCTTTACATAATTATCAATCGGTGTGGGATACATAATACCGGCTATCTGGGATATTTGGTCACCGATATTCAGCCCTTTATTCATAAACTTTTTTCCTGTCAGTAAGGAGCGGTCTATGTCCTGATATTTCAACGAATTAAAGAGTACATTTATACAGTTTGCATATTCTTCATCTGTCATATATGACACATCTATTCTGGCGCGTTCAACCGTCATTTTCAATAACCGTATCGCTAAATTGTCTTTGACATATTTCTTGAACATATCCATTAAATCATCGTGTCGAATATTGTCATAGAATTTAGAATAGTCAATCAGTAGGATATAACCCTCGTTACTTTGGTTTTGCATGTAGTATTTTCTCAGGTGTGTTAATAGTCTGCCGCGAGTAAATCCTGTTCCTTTACCCTTGAGGCTTGCACCATTGTCATATATAAGGTGTTTTGTGACCGCCGGTACAAGAACCTCACTACAAAGAGAATGTTTCACAAGTCTATCATGTACTTGTTCACCAACGATAACCCGGGTCTTTCCTCTTTCGGTAGCAACAAAACTATTATCTTGTAAAAAGTGGAAGCTACCATCTTTAAGGCTATTTTGAATTGTTGCCAGTTCGAGTAAGTAGCTCATATCAAATTTTTGTACCTGAGGTTTCCATGAACTGTTCCTTTTTGCTCTGATAAGTGCCTCATATAAAGCGTTACCGTTAAATATTTCACGCTGATAATCACAGTTCTCGTAAGAAGTGATGTCGTGTTTAGTATTTACCATAATGGAAGGACAATCTCTCCTTTCTCTACCGCGAACCGGTCAAGTGCCTATTGAATCGCGGTATCGAAGTCGGGGCGAACACCATTAGAGTTAGAAGCGTTATTGTAGTTCGCATTACCGTTGTTGTTCACATTGGCAAAATTCGTGCCGGATTCAGAGATTGCCCCTTTGAATTTATTATCTGATTTTCTCCATCCTTTTATGAGGTCAATTTCGGTTTGTATTTCATTTGCGAATCGGAGATACACATTTACGTCTACTGGTAGTGTCTCTATTATATATTGCAACTCTTGTACCAGATTGTAGCAGTGACCGATAGCGAGGTCTTGATGTATTCGCCTCTGTATCAGTTCCTCCATATATAATGGATATATGCTGTTTGCTATATAGACATTCTTTTGAATCTCACGCAAACAATCAATTATGACCTTACGTTGTTCTATGATGAACCAATTACGAAAAGCGTCATTACGCTTTTTCACTTTATCATAGTGGATTTTCTCAGATTCAGTTAATTCCTCGTAAGGTTTACCGCTAAATAATTTTTGCATATACTTATCCGCTTTACTTATACTGTAACCGAAATCTCGGAGAAGTAAATCGGTCATATCACGCCTGAGCCTATTAAGATGATTAAACACTTCAAATTTTGAGGCTTTGCGTTTTCTTTTTAGCACAGACATTTATGACCTCCGAAATGAGCCGCACAAGGCGGCTCTGATTTAAGATATAGAGAAAGCGGGGCGAACACCACTAGAGCCAGAAGCGCCATTGCAGTTCGCAAAACCGCTGCCGCTCACACCGGCAAAATGCGCGCCGGAGACTACGTCTCTTAACCAATATGATACCCATGGTGAATTTTGCGCCCTTATCAAATCATGTCGGTATTGGAATAATGGTAACTGTGATTTTCCTAAAACGTGATCTAATACTAAATTGGTACCATCTTCACCCGGAGCAAATTGTTTACAGCCATAAACCATTGTTTCATTCATGAGTTCTATATCACTATCACACCATAAACCGCCACTTACTCTACCGGTTGTAACTGCGTTATTGAGATAATTTCTGTGCCTCATAACGATACCCGGGAACGCTGCATTGATTATCGTTCTCACAGCATTAAGATGACCGGCAGCCACAGCCGCACCGGCGTTACCTCTCATGGCAGAGCCGATATAAGCACCGGTAGTGACATTAGTACCGTTCATCTGTTGATTTGCACCAATAGTAGTGTCAGGTACGATTGTAACATGAGGTACTTTCACTAAGTTTGCCTCTGTATCGCCACACCCCATGTAATAATTAAAAGCGGCTATTCGATATTTTATACCGTTGATTTCCCAATAATCACCGATATACATATCTTTGAATGACCCATCTCTTATGGCTGCAAGTTGAGCCGGCGTTACTGATGAACCTAAGGATTCGCCACGATACATTGTGTAATGACCACCCAGAAAAACATTTCCACCGTTATTATTACCACCATCATTACCCGTACCGTTTTCCAAGATGTCTTTTAGTGCGTCATTGATTTTTTGGAATGAATCGTTTACGTCCTCAAACTGGAATACCTCTCCATCCCATATAGGCAGTTCCAAGGGTAAGCCTGTGTTTTTTGCGAATTTAGACATTTTTTAGTCCTCCACTTCAATATAATTATCAATATTATTTGAGGTCAGCCACAAATCATCTATCTGTATTGAGGTTAAGTTAAGCGAACTTATAAAATCCGCCCTCATACCTCTTTCAAGTAGTGCAAATGTAGCCCACCCATTGCCTATGAATATTTGTACTCTATCGCCGCGCAACCTGATTCCGTGTACACCATTTGTAGCCCTTGCCTGTATTTCGCTATGCTGGTTCAGTTGATTTTGAATATTTGCAGCCTGATTATCGTTTAACTGGTTCTGTAGGTTTGTAAACCAGTTTTCAAACCTATTGTCATTATCTGTAGTAAAACTGACAAGCCAGTTATTGAAAGCCTCAGTTCTGGTAAATTTGAAGTTCGAGAGCCATTCTGTAAAAGCAGTTTCATTATCGACAATAAATGCGTTCATCCATGCGTTAAATAAATTTGCCTTTTCGCCAGCGTCAATCTTCAGTTCATCAAACCACGCATACCAAGAATCGTACATAGCCTGAGTGGGTATGCCGGTTACACCGTCTCTCATTATCCCGCACAGGCTTTCATCAAACCTTGTATCTCTTACGCTTGACTGAGTTAATATGATTGTACCGGGAGCAATTATTATTTCCGCTACGCACAACTCCCACGCCTCTAAATCACGTTGTAGGATAGCCCCTACTGGTACGCTTGCTGCCACACCGGGCTTGACGGTTATAAAGACATCGTTAAGCGATATGTCGTAGCGTATTACTATCCTGTCAATGCGAGGCAAAGCCGGGTGTGAGGTTTGTAACTGTAGCGTCACTTCCTCTTTATTACAGAATACGATTCCCTCAAATTCCGCAAACTTCATCAACCTATG
>Ga0209737_10002497_pt1 | contig 12883 bp, 8 predicted proteins | sample TergutCu122P3_FD_187284 | JGI IMG/M metagenome (GOLD analysis project Ga0209737, IMG submission 187284) | Cubitermes ugandensis P3 segment gut microbial communities from Kakamega Forest, Kenya - Cu122 P3 (SPAdes) (version 2) | ecosystem: Host-associated > Arthropoda: Insects > Digestive system >... | reverse complement strand
TTCACCGTTACCATCAATCTGCCAGCAAATTGTTCCATCATCAGTTTTTTCCGCTAATATCTGATTTCCCAAAACTTCATATTTTTTGACTTTACCACCAACTACTTTTTCAACTCTGATTCCTAAATCGTTATACTTGTAAGTTATGTTTTCATTATTCTTCGTACCACTTGTAAGTTGTCGACCATTTTGCCAAGTAAAGTTCCAGCTATCTCGATATTTAAGCGGATTACCTATCTCATCATATGTAATTTTTTCATCGTTATATTCAGTTAATTTATCTTTCCAATTTTCATCATCGTAACTGTAATTTACTGTAGACAAAAGTACAGTTGGTTTTTCGACCTTGTATTCGTAGAATTTTTTGCATAAAATATTTCCACCTAAATCGTATTTGTAAGTTATGGTTTTTCCTAAGTATGGATTATTTTCACGAACCAGTTGATTTAGATCGTCATAACAATAGCTGGTTTCTTTTCCATTATGGTCAGTAATTTTTGTTATATTTCCAACCTCATCGTATTCGTAACTATATCTTTTATCATTAATATTTTTCCAAGATCCATTAATATATTGAGCATAAGTTATATCTTTAACCAGAAAAGTTGTCTTACTTTCTCTTAAATCTAAGTAATTGTAACAGTGTTTAAATATGTTTTGACAAATATTATTGTTTTCTGAGTTTACTGTCTGTTCAGTGTTTCTTCCTAAATTGTCGTATCCGTATTCATGTTTACATTTAATTCCGTTTGTATCAAATTCAGAATATTCGAGACAATCGCTTGGCCCGAATTTGTTATATAATTTTTGCTTTACACCTTCAATTTGAAACTTTTGATTCTCTATCAAGTTGTGTTTGTCGTACGAGCAAGTTAAAGTTGTTCCATCACTTCTCCTTCGGACAATAACTCTACCAGCAAGATCATATTCAAAAACAGTTTTTATATTATTTGATGCATCAAATGCACTGTAAAGTTCTGACTTATTGTTGTAAACGTAACTATAATCTCCGTTAGAACAAGATTTTTTTATAATCCTTCCAAATTTATCATATTCGTATTTTATATCATGTCCATTGCCGTAAAGAATACGGCGTGGTAGACCGTTCCCTTGATCATAAATATTTTCTACCAGTGTACTATTTCCGACTTTAACTTTGGTAACTTGTCCAAAAAAGTTTCTAATAAAACTATATGTTACTTTTTTCAGATCATCTATTTTATGCGTTATTTTTGAAAGTAATCCATTATCGTAATCATAGTTATTTCCAGTATCACCAATTTTTGAACTTAAAATTCGACCAACGCTATCGTACTCGTAGTCAGTCTTGACATTTTTGGCTGACATCGTTTGTTTTAAGTTTCCATTTTGGTCATCGTAGAAAGTGTAAAAAGTTTTTCCTCGGGAATCTGTGATTGATTCAGAATAGTTTCCTTGGTTAGAATAAGTGGCAGATGATTCAATTATTTTTCCATTATTTGAGTCTGATGAGACAGTGGTTTTAAGGACATTTCCAAATTCATCATGCTTGAATTCAGTTTTTGTGCGTCCAAATAAGATATCCGAAACTGATTTTATCAGTCTATGAATTTTTTTATTGTCATAAATATTATCTGTTTTGTACCCCTTCGGTGACACAATTCTATTTATTTCATTGCTTTTGACGTCTCGTTCAGTATTTATGCCATTTTTTGCCGAATCCTGTAATCCTATGACGTTTCCCCTAGAATCATACGCAAAACTATTTCCGCCCTCATCAATACTTACCTGAACATCATGAAATTCCACAGAGTTTTGATTATAATCATAACAAAGATACAAAGTAATCGATGAGACTACTTTGCTCTGGTTAAAGTTTGGTGAATAATCCACAGATGGAATATTTTTGGATGCATACTGTTTGCTTCCTGTAACTGCGGGATTGAACTCAACATCGACCCATCTTTCGCCTCCATCTTTATATGAAATTAATAGAGCAATACAAAATCTCTTATTACTTGAAAATGGAACGCTGTTAGCAGTTGCTGAAGCAGCAACTGAAAATGTTGGGTTTGTCTTATTTACAGAGATTTTTTGAAATACATTCTTTTTGTTCCAAGAAGTTCCGTAAAGTTTCATGGCTCTATTAAAAATTCCGTCTTTGCCTTCAAGATTAGTACCACTCCAATTTTCCATTCCACAACTAAAGTTACTATTTTCGATCATGTTGTAGTCATTTGGAACTTCTCCTTCTTCGACTTGAACACGATCAAACCAGGCAATTCCAGTAACATCTTTTAGACCAAAGTAAAAAATTAAACTTGAAGATCCTTTTGGAGCTGTTACAGTTAGGCTTATTCTTCGCCACTCGTTATCTGTACTCTTAAGATTTTCGCCAAAAGTTAAATTTTTAAAACCAATGCTTCCTCCCCAAGAATAAAACTGTAGCAGAGCTCCACCATTTCCTTTAAGTTCACCATCAACTTTTACATCTGCTGAGAAAGTGTACTTTTTGTCCTGAGTTAAAACCGGAACTTCTATTTGCTGAGAAACTAGGGAATGAGTTGGACTAGACTGCGATACTTTGAAAGATTTTTCGCCTAAATTTGCGTAATTAGGATTAGTTTCAATATCAACGAACCAAGTACCATTTTTACTACTACTATGGTTGTCTTTCCAATTTTCTATTTTCCAATGTTTCATATCGTCTGAAGCCGAGCTGTTTTTTAGTAAATTACTAACGTACTTGTTAGCATTTCCTGTATGTAATATTTTGTTTTTTGATTTATCTGTACCTCTTTTAGTTTTTGTATACTCAACTGTTGAAATAGACCCATCTTCGTTTAGAATCGATGTTGCTCTGCCGGCATTATCAAACTGCCAAATTTCAGTTCCTTTACCATAAGTAACCTCAGAATTGTTATTTTCATATTTTACTTTTGTTGTATTATCGTTTCTATATTCAAAATTTATGCTGTTTCCCAATTTTGTTGGGCTTTGGTACGTGTCTCCGTATTCTTCAATCTTTTTTATTTTATTAAACTCAGGAGAGTTTTCACTGTCGCTAACGTATTCATAAAATATTGAATTACCTGAACCTTTAGTAGTGTAACCACTTATTAATCTGTTTTTGCTATCATATGTGTATCCAGTTTTTAGACCATCAGGATAATTAATTTTCTTTAAGAGACCTTTTGAGTATTCAAAAGTGGTAGATTTACCATCAGGGTGAAGAATTGAAGAAACAAATCCATCACTGTTATAATTTATAGTAGTCTTTCGTCCGTTAGGTTCAATTATATCTGTAATTTGCAAATCTTTTTTTCTACCACCAGTGTTTGGCTGTTCTTTGCAAATAAAGTTTGTGATATTTCCTTCGTTATCGATAATCTGATTCAGAACATTATCTTTAAATATTATTACGTTATCACTTTTATCAGTTATCTTTACACTTTCCCCAAGTCCACTTGACTTGGGGCCCTTATCTATGGTGCTGAGTTTTAACCCTAAACCATCCTCATCAACAATTTCACCACCATCAAGTTTAAAATAGTGTACGGTTGCATCACTGTCTATGTAAACGTATCGGTAACCTTGCTTGTACAAGAAATCCGAAGAACTAATTGGCTGCAGCATTGCATTAAAACTTAGATACCAACCAAATCCTGACTTTGAAGAACGGGAGTGACCATCAGGGTTTATTTTATGGTCTTTTGAACGGATGTGTTCACATGTTATAATATAACTGTTTGCTTGTTCGTTACTGTTGACACTGTTATATGTGTTTGAAATATTTAGCGGTATTCTTAGACCTGAGTTTGAAAATACGTCTTCTGTGATAGTTAAGTTTCCGGAGTAATTGTTCACTGCTCCTGTGCCGCATGTACCAACACTGTGTTTTGAATATGACCAATGTGGTTTTATTCCATTAAAATTTCGATAATGTATCATAACTTTTGGTCGTATCGCATTAAATTCAGGTTTTGTACTTATATCTGTTCCAACAAATCTCACATATTTATCTTCACACAGTATTTGTGAGGACAATTGAACGCCGTTATTTTCATTTACATTGGGCAGTTTGTACCAATCGCGAGTCATCCTTGTTATATCCCACTTATACCACTTTCCTGTTTCGTCTATATTTGTGTAATCTGTAACACTTTTATCAACTTTTGGAGCGTTATCCCAACTTATTGTTTTCTGATTCCAAGGATCAATTACCTTTTTAACGTTTATTTTATTCAATATACTTCTATAACAAGCATCGTTGCGATCTTTCGGTACACAAAGACAAAGATAAGATTTTACGATCATTTCGCCTTTTGACAGTTGTGGCAATCCTTTAAATTTCAAATAAGTTTCAAAGATTTGATCATGTTTGGCTCTTCCAACTGGTAAGAACCACGAACCCCAGAAAGATTTATTTCTACGATTTTTTTTTGGATTTTTGCTATAATAACTATTCGTGTAGGCATCTTCAATATCCTTGTGACTTGGTTGAGAGTTTATTGGTGGATCAATAACGATTGGATAAGAGCGTTCTTGACTTTCCATCCATTCTTTATCAGGAATTATAGAGATTATGTACCCACTTTCTGCTTTGCTAACCTCATATTTTATTGCATCACTAAAATTTCCGGAATTATCATACATCAAACCTCGACCAATTTTGTAAATTATTCTAGGGTTACTTGGTTCAGATCCTTCGTCTATAAATTCGATCTCATTTTCTGTGTTAATTCTAGCTTTTAAACCGTTTGTTTGAAAATTAAACTTAAATATTTCCTTCTCAGTTTTTTTATTAATAACAATTTTTTCTTTTACTTCGAAAGAGTTTATCATGTAGTCAAGATCTATGTTATCATCTACATTTTTATATTCCGCTCTAGAAATTATTTGGTTTACTTCGGTCTGATCATTAGTCCTTTCTTTACTGTTATGTACTACTCCCTCGGATTTTGTTTCTTTACCGCTTATGTAATACCATGTGATTTGTTTCCCTTCTACATTTATCGATACAGGATTCTCATTATTTAGTGTCTTTGGAAACTTTACTTTCATTGGACTATCTGTATTTACAAACTCATTTTTGTCATTTTCAACTAAAGTGTTGTCTATTTCTTTGAATTCATTTCCATCTTTGTAGTGAACTGCATCTGGATATACTACAGCACACATATACCCATCTTCCATACAAAAATGCTTTACGCTCTCTTCACGCTTGTCCAAAATTTCAATACCACTAAGTTCACCTGGATCGAATTCCTCTGTTGGTCCTATTGTAAACGAGGTGGTTGTTAAATCTTGACCAAATGTAACAGGATACTGTGTAACTAAAAAAAATAATCCTACGGACAATGCAATTATTCGGTTAAACACTTTTATAAAAAAAACACTCCTTGCAAATTTTGAATTTTTTATATTTCAAAATTTTACACAAAAACATATAAAACATTTCTATATTTATCATTCATCAACTTATGCTTTAGATTATTACCTTCAATATCTAAAAAATCGTATTGAAGACAACTTCTAACTCTTCTACTACTAGTATCTGTATTAAAAATTGTTGACAGTCCATCATTTTTCATGGCTCTAAATTCTAATATTATTATTCATATATACTTAGCATTTTTAGTATATTTTGAATTTTTTAAAACATATCCCCAAAAGATATAAGTCGCACATTTTTATTTTTTTGTGGTTTTTCAATTAATGATTTTGTAAGATTTTTTGAGAAAATTAATATCCATTCACTGCCGTTTAATTGTAAATCCTTGTTCAAAAAAACTGTCAACATTACAACTTAAAATTTTATATACAATTATTTTTTTTATTTCGAATTGACCATACGTATGCAAAAAAAAATCATAAATAATCGTAATATGTTATGGTAAACAGAAAAGGAGGAAAGAAAGCAGTTGAAATACCAAGGTCAACATTAAACTTACTTCATGACTTGAAAATGAAGAAGGTTGCGAAATATTTTGAGGAGATAAAGTAGGAACACAAAATAAATGTAATTATACAAAAGGTTATGCAATTAAACGTAAAACACCAATTGCCAGAGTATTTGATTAGCTTATATTATGTGGTATAATATAAACAAGTTTCATTTAAAATGTGCTTCTTTTATAACTTGAAAGTCTCAGTTTTTCATTTACATGAACATGTTTAACTATTTTTTTTTATTTTTGATGATTAAAAATTCAGGCAACATTCCACAAAATTATTCAAAAAGATAGGTAAGGTTAACAGATATATAACCGGTTCTAAAGGAGGGTTTATAATATTATGGCATTTTTTGGAGGAAAAAAAGTAGCATCTTTATTTGTCGCATTTTCAACTATATTTAGTGCATCGTTTGGAACAAAAGCTATAGCTAACGATACTACTAAAAAAAACAATACCTCAATTAGCAATCCGAAAAAAAAAAAAGTTGAACCAAAATCCGATAGTGAGCCATTGTTAGGTCCACTTTTTGCTGCTGTCGTTTCAACTACTGTTTTATATTTTCTATGTGATAGATATATTAAATCGGTAAGTCCTACACCACGAAATGAGGAGATAGACACCTTTTTAAAAGGACTAGGTCCACTCGGTAGAGATGGCTTAAGACGACTGGATTCTGATGATGATGATGTAATAATCGAAAGTATTAAAAATCTTAATGTGGAAAAGATATCCAAACAGTTAATTTATGAAATGTCTTTGATGTATGATATAAATGATATTCGTGCTTTTTTTGTAAGTATTGATAAAAAATTTGCAAATCTTTATCCAGATAAAGCCTTATCTTCTATAGCTAACCAGCTACTATCAATAAACAATGTTTTGTATAAAGACTTTGTTAAAAAATTGGCACAAAATGGTATTTTTTCCAAATTGGAAGACCCAAATCTTCAAGATTTTATAAGAACTGTTTTTCAAGAAGGCAAGGGTACTGATTCAACTACTAATAAACGAATTAACTATTCTTTACAGGAAATACACACAATTATGGCCTGTATTTATGGATCTGTTGAAGAATACGAAAAATCGGATGAAACTATTTCACATACCATAAGATTTGCAGCAAATATTGCTTCTAAAAGTTTCAATGATGAAAATTTGGTTAAAGATATAGTTGACGGAGAGAACAAACCCATAAGCAAAAAAAATTATATAAAGTTTTTTCAAGAATTTAGAAAAATGGATAAGAATTACATATCGGGTATAACACATAATACACAAGATGAGACAACTGCGCAAAAAGATAAACGTGAAAAATTTATTCGATCAACAATGGCGAAACAGAAATTTCACAAAAAAATAAATAGCATACCTAGAAATCAAACCAGACTACTTAAGCCTCCTTACAAGAATGCGGATGAAAGCAGCGAGGATAGTGACTAATGAAAATTAGTAGTTTTCTCCTTATAATTAGATAAGGTATACAAAAATGGATCATGGATTAAATTTTTTTAATGTAAATGGAATAAGCGATGGATGTTTTCTTATTTCTAGAGACATAGACAAATTAGTTTTCGATAGAGAATTTATGTATTCTGATATTGTTGTCTTGATCCCTGAAACAGAATCATACAGGTTAAGATTAAAAAATCTATTAAAAATTTATGGAATTCCTTTTTTTTTTAACTGTGTAGAAAATATATACAACAACAATTTGGTAAATTTAGTTATTTCCATATTAGATATTTTAATTGATTTTAAGACTGACAATATCATGAGGTTTTTAAAATCTGGATTTTCAAATTTTAGCGAAAAAGAAATATGGATTTTTCAAAATTATTATTCCATTTCTGATGTTATGTCTAAGAGTTTCGAAAATCATTTTGAATTAAATTGTTCAGATAAAAAAATTTTGATTGAAATTAAGGAAAAAATATTATCTTTCTTTTATGATATTAAAAAAAAAGCTGAAAAAAATGGTATATGCAAAACTATTTTCAATTTAATAAAATTTTTAGAAATTGAAAAAAAAATAATGTTAATTAAAAATTTAGACATTAAACATAAACAAAATCAGATCATAAGTTTAATAATTTCAATTTTGAATGAAAATAATTTAAGATACTCTTACTTAGAATTTAAAGATATTTTTCTAAAAAATATCGAATTTTCAAATATTTTAGAAAAGAATACAGAAGATACAGTTTTTGTTACTTCTTTGAGTAAAGATTTAGATAATTATAAAGTAGCATTTATTTTCGATATGTTAGAAAATTTTAGAGATATTAACGTACAAAAAAAAAATATAATTCTTTATAAAAATAACGTTGAAGGAAATTCGGCATTTTCCAAAGATTATTCACATAGTTTGAATAAATTTTTTTATCTTAATAAAAATTTGGATTTTGAAAATATCAAAGATTTAGACAGAATTTTTGATAAAAAAATTTTTCTGTCAATTTCTAAAATCGAAAAATTTTATTTATGTCCTTTTATGTATTTTTGTGAATACGTGTTAAACATAAAATCCATCAAATTAAATAATGATTTTTTTGAATATGGTTCTCTTGTTCATTTTGTTTTGGAAAAATTTTTCAGTCAGAAAATTGAAAATAGCGAACTCGAAATTAAAATTTTAAATTTGATAAAATTTTATATAAGTTCAAAAGTTGAAAACAACGTTTCAAAATTTAGCCATATTATTGCGAAATGCTTTAATAATTTAGTTTTTTCAATAAAAAAACTGATAGAATTATCAACTAAAAGTAAGTTCAAGCCTAACGATTTTGAGTTTAAGTTTTCACAGTGTATGGAATTTCACAAAATTAAACTTTCTGTAATACTTGAAGGTAAAATAGACAGAATAGATGTTTTTAAAGATAAAAATTATTTTTTAAGAGTAATCGATTATAAATCTGGAAATAAAAAATTCAATCTTGTCGAAATCATGAATGGAATAAATATCCAATTGATTGTATACCTCATTGTACTAAAATTTAATGAAAAATATAAAAAATTCAAACCTACTGGTGCTCTTTATTTTTCTACTAAAAAACCTACCATTAACAAACTAATTAATGAATCAAATGAGTCATTGAATAACAGACTATCTAAATTAACGTTTATGCAAGGTTTTACCATAGACAGTGAACCTTTAAATACAGAAATTAATATTGATCAGCTCACAGAAGAAGAGATGAATGTAATTCTAGAATATTCCAAATTTTTGATTTCAAATATGGTTGAAAAATTAATGAATGCAGATATAACTCCTAAGCCAGTTGTAATTTCAAATTGTAAAACATCTTGTGACATATGTGATTATAAAAATATGTGCCAAAAAGACATAAACATAAAAATTTTAGAAACCAAGCTTAAAAAAGAAGAAGTTATACAGAATATGATAGCTGCAATTGGTTCTAAAATAAAATTTCTTAGAATAAAACATAATAAGTAGCAATTTTCATAACTCTAAGGTTCTAAATGCGAAATCTATATTGTTTTAAAAAAATCTATAAAATGATACTTTCAAGTTATGAAAGAAGTTTGATAGTTAAAATTAAACCAATGTTTTGTGAGAAATTTTTTAAATTTTGGGTGATGTTTTGGAAAATATGAGTTTTTTTTCAGTACCTCTTTTTTTAAACGATATAAAAAAAGGTAGAGCTGATATAAAAGTAAGCAAAAATTATGTTTTAGCACATATATCGTTATCTGGTATTTCTAGTCGTAGTAAATATAATATTTACTTTTTTTTAGGACAAAATGGAAGAGAAGGAATTCAAAAAGGTTTTATAGTCACAAACAAAACAGGAAACTTCAGTGATACTATTAGATTTTCTCCACAAAATACAAACATTTCTATGAACAAGTTTAAAAGTTTAACTGCTATTGTATTAGAACCAGAAAATCTGACTCAGTCAGAAGATATAGTCGGATTTAAAGGTGCAAGATACGATTATAAACCAATGTTATCAAATCAAGTGGAAAATGTCGAAAATTTAAAAAATAAAGTATATGACACAATGATCGAGTCAAAATCTGAATATTGGCCATTCTTGAGTAGAATTGATAATATGAAAATAGTAAAAATAAACTCTGATGAATTCGAAAGTTTAAATTTAGAATTTTTAAAAGACACATTAAAAAACTATGCTATAAATAGTTTGAAATTTTATGGATTTTTAATATTTGGAAGATGCATAAAAAATCAAAGATCACTGTATATATTAGGAATTCCCGATAAATACAACCGTAATCAAGTTATATCGATGGCAAATATGGGATCGAGAAAATTTTATCCTATGGATTTATCAAAATCTCCACAAAACGGAGATTTAGGATTTTGGATTATAAATATAGATTCTTAATCAAAAGAAATATGGACACCTATACATGACGGTACTTTATGGTCTTACTTCCGTTGGTTATCAGGCAAGGAGTTTTTTACAATAAATCACAAATATTACAAACTATGTTTTTGCAAATTTCAATTTTTGGTCTTGCAAATATTTTTGCCAATTATAAAGAAATTTTTCTTCATAGGTATTAAATATTTGACTATAATTAGTTTCATCCGGCATATATCGAATTAAATTTGAAATAATTTCTGGATGATCAAAATCACAATATATCATTTCAACAACACCAATTATATCTTGAAAAAAGCATTTGTTTTCGAATAACCAGCTCAATGTTATATACATCACTTTATTTTTAGTTTCATCCTTGTTTTTTTTTGAAACGCCCTGCGCAAGCTCGACAACAAATTGATCAAGAATTTCTTGTTTAACAATTTCCGAAGGAAAAAAACATGAAAGTTTAAAAATTGGATCATCATCTTTGCTATTTTCACTGATTAACGTAGCTGCATAATCTACTGCTACGCTATAGTGAAAATAATTATTCTCAATCGCAAATAGAATATCATTCCAGTTTAAATTAACTAGTTCAGCAGCATGCATATATGGCACTTGAATGCTAAGAGTATTTGCTGGACATTTACAGTTTTGTGCCAGTTCGTGAGTTATAGCGTTAGTGACCTTTTTACCCTCCTTAATCAGCTTATTAATAACATTATCTTCTTTGATTAATAATTCCATTTACAACTCCGCCCTTCACAAACCTTTGGTGAGTAATTACGCCACCTTTACTAATAAGATATTCAAATATACCAGAAATATTGTTTACTTTACCATAAGTTTGCAGTAATACATTTTTTGAACCGTCTCCACCTGGACGAAAATAAGCTTTTCCATTTGCAAGTTGAGAACGTGACACAAAACTTGCTGCTCGATGATATACATCAACTTTATCTAAAGCAGATCCAGCTCTAGGTGCACTTAATATAAAATCAGCTACATTGCCTGATGCTAATCCTTTTCCTCCAATATCTAAGCCAAGAAACCACCGTAACATTGCAGGCATTTTTTCCAACGTGTTGGGATTAGTCAACAAAAAGGCAGCAGCCACTTTCATAACTGCCGTACCTGTGAACCACCCAACTACTGCTCCTCCAACAACAACTCCCGAACGAATTAACCAATAATTTGTTGCGTTTTGCCATCCTTTGCCACGAGGTACAAATCCAAATTTTCTTGCAACATAATCTCCAAAATACCGTCCTGCCACACCACCTATTACCGCGCAAGCCCATTGAATAGGTGTGCCATATCTTCCGTCTTCATCCACGTAATTTATAGGATTATTGTAACAGTATATGTATAAATTATTGTATTCATCAATATCGGTGTCGCTAAAACCATTTTGCTTCAAACACTCTCTATCGTCTTCGTTTAAAAATCTTCCTGTTTCGGCATCATAATAGCGCGAAAGCAAATAATACAGTTTTGTTTCAACGTCATAATAATAACTGCGATAGCGAAGAGGATTAATATAACCAATATGAGATTCATCATAAGTTACATCTTTTCCGTTTTCATCTGTGATTGAAATAAGTTTTCCCCAAGAATCGTAAGTGTAGTTTACAATAATATTACCTGAAAAATCTGCAATTCCTATAATATCTCCTAGCATGTTTTTTATATAAACATAATCCGTACCGTTATAGTTGAAATTTGCAAATTGTTCATCTTCAGGGCAGTACCATTTAATTATATTATTTCCAAATTTTTGCGAAGCAATTCCCGTTTTTGTGTATACAAATTCAGTTGTCTTTCCATTAACTATTTTTTGAGTACGATAGCCATCATTGTCGTATTTATACTGTATTTCATTATTCGACTTTGCTGCTTTTAAAAGCTGTCGACCATTTTTCCATTCAAACTTCCAGTCATTTTTATATTGAAGCGGATTTCCAAATTTATCATAAGTAATTTTTTTACCATTGTAATCTATCAGTTTATCGAGATTTGTATACTTGTATTCCATTATATTCTCTGGAATTTGATTTTCTAAAGTATAGTCTGTAAATGAATAAATTTTTTTGTTTTGAATATTTCCTCTGCAGTCGTAAGAATATGTAATTGTTTTATTCAAAATTTTATTGTTTTCACGAATCAATTGGTCTTGTTCATCGTAAAAATACCAAATTTTCGGGATATCGCCAGATTTTACAACTGAAATATGCCAATTATCATTATAATCGTAGCGTATATATTCAACTTTTTCGAATATTTTACTTAAAATTTCTTCCTGTAATGCATCTACATTTTCATTTACTAAAGCAGATGTTTGCGCAAATACCAACGTTAAACACATAAATAAAGAACATATGCGATAAAATAATCTTTTCAAAATAAAAATCCCTTATTGTTTTTTTAGTTTTTCCAGCTTTTTATAATTATAATATACTTTTAAAAAAATATATACTTTTAAAAAAATATCAAATCGTTGAGTTTCATTAATTTTAATCAAGTAAAATTTAGTATGTTTAAGCGACAAACAAGCGACAATTTGAGTAAGCTACAAGCCATGAACCTTGATTATA
>Ga0209737_10002496_pt1 | contig 12886 bp, 10 predicted proteins | sample TergutCu122P3_FD_187284 | JGI IMG/M metagenome (GOLD analysis project Ga0209737, IMG submission 187284) | Cubitermes ugandensis P3 segment gut microbial communities from Kakamega Forest, Kenya - Cu122 P3 (SPAdes) (version 2) | ecosystem: Host-associated > Arthropoda: Insects > Digestive system... | reverse complement strand
AATTGCCACCAGATATGCCAAGAACACATCATCTTTCTTGGCGGCAGTTCAAATACGCTGTGTTGCCATCTGGTTAGGCGTGCTAGTATGACTATTGTCGACAGTATCTAGTCAATCCATGCCGAGTATACTGTGCTTTGCAAGGAACCCACAGCATAAGCAAGAAAGAAGGATCTCTAGGTTTGGTAAACGACTAGTCAGTTTGGTGCTGGCACTGCTACTTTTGTTATCGTTTTCACCTGGCTTTCTCCCACTTCGCCTAAATGCTGCGCCTGTAGATGCAACAGTGTACGGTGTTGGTAGTACCTTATCCATCTCCGGTGACACTAACCTCAATGCTGTCTGTGAAGCAAAAGCTGTTTATACCCTGACTTATGATGGCAACAGCAGTACCGGTGGTACCACTCCAGTTGACGACAAAGTGTACATGAGTGGATCAATTGTGGTTGTTCTTGGAAATACCGGCAATTTGGAGCGAACTGGATATACCTTTGATGGCTGGAATACTGCTGCCAATGGTTCTGGTAAGGCTTATAATGCCAATGATACCTTCACTATTGACGCCAATGTCACGCTATATGCTCAATGGACTGTTAACTCGTATACAGTCACGGTCAATGAAAGCTATACTTCAATCACAGGCGCAGGAACCTACCAGTATGGAGAAACTGTTACAATCAATGCCGGTACTTACTCGGTTTTTTTGTATCTTGATAGTTTTGAATGGACGGTTACCTCAGGTGGAGTAACCTTGGCCGATTCCAAGAGCGCGACTACTACCTTTGTTATGCTGGCAAATGACGTTGTTGTTACCGCTGTTTGGTCTCTTATCATAGTGGACAAATTCCCTTCTTACGTGAAATATATAGATAACGGCAGTACCAGTGGTATCGCTCCGATTGATGACAAAGAATACGCGAGTGGTGCAACGGCGGTTGTTCTTGGAAATATTGGCAATTTGGAGCGCACCGGATATACCTTTGATGGCTGGAATACTGCTGCCAATGGTTCTGGTAAGGCTTATAATGCCAATGATACCTTCACTATTGACGCCAATGTCACGCTATATGCACAATGGACTGTTAACTCACATACAGTCACAGTCAATGAAAGTTATAGGTCAACAACAGGGGCAGGAACCTATCAGTATGGAGAACCTCTTACTATCTATGCTGGCACTCGCTCAGGTTATACCTTTAGCGAATGGACGGTTACGGCAGGTGGAGTAACCTTAGCCGATTTTAATTGCGTGATTACTAACTTTGTTATGCCAGCGAATGACGTTGTTGTAACCGCTAATTGGACCCAGATAGAAAGGGAGCCAGAACAACCATTGGATACTGACTATTGGGCTCTTTTTAACCTCATACTTTGTATTCTTGGTTGCGTCCTTGCTCTAGGATGTATCACCAGATTCTTTTTCTGGCGCGGTAAGAAGGAGAGGAAGAGCGGTTTTGAAGAAAAGAAGGCTAAGACCTTTTGGCTCGTTATGGTTATCTTGTTTGCTATTGCTGGTGTAGTCGTATTCTTCTTAACTGAAGACATGAAGCTTACTATAAGGTGGGTTGACGTGTGGACTATCGCCAACTTGATAATATTCTGCGTTGTCGTTGCCTGCGCTACACTTATCTTCAGAAAAACAAAGCGTAACACTCGCTAGCAAACAGGTATCAGATAATCAAGTTGGGTCTCATGGTGGTCCTTTTTGGTTACTGCCATGAGCCCTAATTATTTCGCGCTTTGTTTCTACCCAAAGTTGGCATTATGCATGGGCGTGTATTGTTCTTCTATGGTTGCCTTGCGCCAATGTAACGGCAACCATTTGCCGTTATTTTTATAATAAGCTAGAATAAGTGACTAAATCTTTTTCATTTACAAGGATGGGAAAAACTATGACAACAATGATTACGGATACGACGCTTCGAGACGCTCACCAATCGCTGATCGCCACAAGAATGCGTACGCGCGATATGATAGATATATTGCCTGAACTCGACAAGGTGGGTTTTTATTCTTTGGAGGTATGGGGTGGAGCTACTTTTGATTGTTGCATTCGTTTCTTAAATGAGGACCCATGGGAAAGATTGCGCACAATCCGTAACAAAGTCAAAAACACACGATTGCAAATGTTGCTCAGAGGCCAAAATTTGGTCGGTTATCGCCACTATGCCGATGACGTTGTGCGTGAGTTTGTTCGTCTATCAGTGAAAAACGGGGTTGATGTCTTTCGTGTCTTTGACGCCCTTAACGACACTAGAAACATGAAGATGTCCATTGATGCCGTTAAGGAATTCAAGGGTACGGTGCAAGGTGTGATTTGTTATACCACCAGCCCTGTTCACACTCTTGAGAGTCTTGCCGAAATGGCTGTGGATCTTGCTAACATGGGTAGCGATATCATATGCGTCAAAGATATGGCAGGGTTGATTTCGCCTGAGGCAGCAACCGATCTGATTACGGCAATAAAGAAAAAAGTGAGTATTCCGGTTGCCCTGCACTCACATTGTTCCAGTGGTATGGCCCCGATCAGTTATTACGCTGCCGCTAAGGCGGGAGCCGATATTCTTGATACGGCATTTTCCGCTTTTGGCTGGGGTTCTTCGCAACCTCCCACGGAAAGCGTTGTTGCCGCTTTACAAGGAACTCCGCAAGATACAGGACTTAATCTTGCCAATCTAAAAGAAATTAACGAGTACTTTTTGAACGTAAGCACTAAATATCGAATGCTGTTTACCGCCGAAGCTACTCGCCCCAACGCTGATGTCTTATTGCACCAGATTCCCGGAGGCATGATATCAAATCTGGTCAGTCAGTTGAGAGAGCAGAAGGCACTTGATCGTCTAAATGATGTATATGCTGAAGTTCCGCGTGTTCGTCAGGATTTGGGGTTCCCGCCGCTTGTTACTCCCACAAGTCAGGTTGTTGGGACTCAGGCTGTTCTTAATGTTCTTAGTGGGCAGCGCTATAAGCAGGTGACCCGGGAAACGAAAAACTATCTATTGGGTCAATACGGTGCCGCCGCGGGAAAGGTCAACGAGGATGTTCGAAAAGCGGTAATCGGAGACGAACCAGTCATAACTGTTCGACCGGCGGATCTTTTAGCGCCGGAAATGGGAAAAGCCCGCGAGGAACTCGCCAAGCTTGGCTTGGGCAAAAGCGAAGAAGATGTGGTTACATACGCTCTTTATCCGGAAATTGCCGTCAAGTTTATGAAGGGCGAAATTAAAGAGGAGACTCTGCTTGCGCCACAAGCGGCGCCGGTCGCTCAGGCACCCCAGCCCAAGGCAGGACCGCAGGAATTCAGCGTTGATGTTGATGGGGAAGTGTTCAATGTCAAAGTATCGCCGATAACCGGAGGTATTGATGCCACGCCTGTGAGCACAAACAAGGTCAGTCCGGATAGCAAAGGCGCTGTAGTCGCTCCAATGAACGGCATGCTTTTGGCTGTAAAAGTGAAGCAGGGAGACAAAGTTGCCAAAGGCGATGTGGTGGTTGTTATTGAAGCTATGAAGATGGCCTCTGAGATTGTTTCGCCACACAGCGGCAAGGTGAAAGCGGTCTTGGTTAAAGAGGGTGTTTTGGTTAGTTCGAATGATGTGTTAATGGTTGTTGAAACAGATGATTAATAAAATTTTGGTTGCAAACCGTGGCGAGATAGCAATTCGAATCATGCGCGCTTGTCGCGAACTCGACATAAAAACTGTGGCAGTGTATTCCGAGGCGGATAAAAACGCCCTTTTCGCCAAATATGCCGACGAAGCCTATCACATTGGCCCTGCCAAAGCCACCGAGAGTTATCTTTGCGTTGATACTATTGTGCAGGTTGCCAAGGAGTCCGGAGCCCAAGCGGTGCACCCGGGTTATGGTTTTCTTTCAGAGAATGCCGCATTTAGTATTGCCCTTGAGGCTGCCGGCATTAAATTTATCGGACCTTCCAGCAGAGTTTTGACTCTGATGGGTGATAAGATTGCGGCGCGATTGGAAATGCAAAGAGCCGGAATCCCAATTGTTCCGGGCAGCAATGAGGTTATTCAAAGCTTAGCGCATGCGGGGGAGATAGCCTCAGAGGTAGGTTATCCCGTTATTGTTAAGCCTTGTGGTGGTGGCGGCGGAATTGGCATGAAGGTGGCAAGCTGTAGGGAAGAGCTAAAGGATGCCATTGAAGGCGCCCAAAATATGGCCAGCAAAGCTTTTGGTGTGCCTGACGTGTATATTGAGAGGTTTGTGAGAAACCCTCGCCATATTGAGTTCCAAATTATGGGTGACAGTTATGGCAATGTTGTCCATATAGGCGAGCGCGAGTGTTCCATTCAGCGTAGGTATCAAAAACTGGTTGAGGAATGTCCCTCCGTTGCCTTATCAGAGGAAGTACGGCGCAGGATGGGGGAAGTTGCCGTAAAAGTCGGCAAGTTGGTTGATTATGAGGGAGCCGGCACTATCGAGTTTATTTTCTCATGTGGGGAATTCTTTTTTATGGAAGCTAATACGCGTGTTCAGGTTGAGCACCCGGTGACGGAGATGGTTTCCGGAATTGATATTGTCAAAGAGCAGATCCGCGTTGCCCAGGGATATCCGCTTTCCTTTAAGCAGGAAGAAATCAAGCTTAATGGTTGGGCCATTGAGTGTCGCATTAATTCTGAGGATCCCCTTTGTGACTTCGCTCCTTCCATTGGGAGGCTTCGCGGGTATCGTTCACCGGGCGGCGTTGGAGTAAGAGTTGATTCTGGAGTGCATGCCTTTTATACCGTTCCCTATATGTATGATCCTATGATTTCTAAACTGATTGTATGGGGCAGAGACAGAAAGGAAGCCATCGCTCGCATGAAACGTGCCCTTTATGAATACGCTATTGTCGGGGTGAAAACAAACATACCTTTTCATAAAGCTGTTATGGACAATCCGCGCTTTATTTCCGGTGATTTCACCACTCATTTTATTGAGGATGAAGTCAGTCTTTTTAGTGACATGAAGACTATCATGGCGCAAGAAAAAACTCTGGAAGAAAAACTATATAAGACTTCCGATGATGCTAAGCGTGTCGCCGCTATCGCTGCCGTTGCCGCTTTGACGCAGCAGTAATGCTATAATTAGGCAATGGATACTTCATCTCGTCGATTGCGACTGGGCATGGTGCAGCTGGATGTTACCGTCGGTGATTTTGCCGGTAACCACAGGAAAATGCAACGTGTTCTTAGAGAGGCTCGCCGCTTAAACGTGGATTTAGTTACTTTTCCTGAACTTGCCATTTGTGGCTATCCTCCGGAAGATTTGCTCCTTAACCCAAGGTTTATTTATAAAAACCTACGATATCTGGTGAAGTTTATTCAGAACACAGTGAACATGAATGTGGTTACTGGATTTGTGGATTACGGAGAAGAAGAGGATGAAATCTACAACGCCGCGGCAATAATCTATTGTGGTCGCCACATTGGCACTTACCGCAAAATCATTCTCCCCAACTACGGAGTATTCGATGAGAAACGTTATTTTACCCGTGGAGACGAATGTACCGTTCTTGAGGTTTGCGGTGTAAAAGTTGGTCTGAATATTTGTGAAGACATTTGGAGCGAGGAAGGGCTTGTGGAAGCGCAGATTCGTGAGGGTGCCGAAGTACTCCTCAATATCAGCGCCTCGCCGTATCATTATGGAAAAAGCAAAGAGCGGCTTGCCCAATTGTTTGAACTTGCTCGAAAGAAGAAAGTGGTAGTTGCCTACAACAATATGGTGGGCGGTCAGGATGAGTTGGTCTTTGATGGCAACAGCGTTGTGGTAGACCAGCGCGGCAAAATAATAGCCTGCGGAAAACAGTTCTCCGAGGACTTTGTGGTTGCCGATATTGTTATTGATGCCGCAAGCGGCCGCAGAGCGCAATCAAAAAAGGATTTAGCCAAGTCGAGTGACTGGTTTGTGCAGAGCATCGGGGTTGCTCCTTTCAGTGGCTATGCCGACAAGCCACACATTGATGCCAGACCGATGCAAGAGTACTCTCATGAGGCTGAGATATATGACGCTTTGGTGCTTGGCACCAGGGACTACATTGAGAAAAACGGCTTTAAGAAAGTGGTTTTGGGGTTGTCTGGCGGAATTGATTCGGCGCTTGTTGCCGTTATAGCGGTTGATGCCTTGGGCAAAAACAGCGTGGTCGGTGTTTCAATGCCATCACGTTATTCTTCAGAAAGCAGCGTTACCGACGCCGTTCTTCTTGCCAAAAACCTAGATATTAAGCTTATTTCATTGCCAATTGAACCGTTATTCCAGACATATCTTGATGCCCTTTCCGTCGTTTTCGGTGACGCTAAGACTGACACTACCGAAGAGAACATTCAGGCTCGCATCAGAGGGAATTTTGTCATGGCCCTTTCCAATAAGTATGGATGGCTTGCTCTTCCCACTGGCAATAAAAGTGAAATGGCAACTGGTTATGCCACGCTATATGGCGATATGGCCGGTGGTTTTGCTATACTGAAAGATGTTCCCAAAACCCTAGTATATAAATTGGTGGCTTATCGCAATTCTAAAGCCGGTTATGACCTTGTTCCTCAATCTGTGATAGATAAGCCTCCATCGGCTGAGCTTCGCGCCAATCAACGCGACACGGACAGTTTGCCTCCGTATGAAATTCTTGACGCCATCCTGAAAGCATATGTTGAGGACGGGCAAAGCGCTATAGGCATGATAGAAGCCGGTATGGATGAGAATACTGTGCGACAGGTTATTCGCTTGGTGGATAAGAGCGAGTATAAGCGAAGGCAGGCTCCGCCCGGCATAAAAATCACTACTCATGCCTTTGGAAGAGATCGCCGCTTGCCAATTACCAATAAGTATGACGGTAAGATATAACTTTGATTAAAGATTTTGGAGTATAAAGAAGAAAGATGCAAGGACAAAAAGGTGACGGTGCCCTTGATCAGTATTGGGAGAGAATGAAGAATGCTTACGAGGAAGTGTATTCTGAGGTTGCTGCCGACCACATGATTTTTCCGCGTAATACAGATGAGTTGATTGAGCATTCATGTTTCGGGATGGCATGCGACGACAGAAATGAATCCATGGCTATTTGGCTTAAGATAAATGATAACCACGTTGTCGATGCCTGTTTTTCGCAGTCTGAGTGCCATGTGTGTAACGGGTGTGCCAGTGTGACCACTGAATGGGTTCGAGGCAAGAGTATAAGTCAGTCCTTAGGTTTTGCTGTCGAAACTCTGGTTGGTGAGCTTCATGGTTTACCGGATGAGGATTTACCTTGTGCTGAGCTGGCTGTCAGGGCGCTACATTCGGCGATAAACAACTACGGTATTTGAGACTTTTGGTGTCCTGTTCTGGAAAAAACGCATAAGGGGGGTATTTATTTACGCATGAAGAAACTACTGTCGGGAAACGAAGCCATCGCAATGGGTGCTTATCATGCCGGTTTACGTGTGGCGGCAGCCTATCCTGGGACTCCCAGCACTGAAATAATGGAGAATCTTTCTCGCTACAAAGATATTCACGCTGAGTGGTCGCCAAACGAAAAAGTATCACTTGAGGTGGGCTTAGGAGCATGCTATACCGGTGCCAGAACGCTCGTTTCCATGAAGCATGTTGGTCTGAATGTAGCAGCTGATCCATTTATGGCGGCTACAATTACCGGCGTTATTGGGGGATTGGTTTTGGTAAGCGCCGATGACCCGGGTATGCATTCCTCACAAAACGAGCAGGACAATCGCTATTTTGCCAAGTTTGCCAAGATTCCTCTACTTGAGCCGTCAGACAGTCAGGAGGCCTACGACATGATGTCGGTGGCTTTCGAAATCAGCGAACAGTTTGATACTCCTGTTATGCTACGCAGTACAACACGTATTTCTCACTCAAAAACCGTGGTCGATATTAACAAGGAAAGAAGCACCTCTTTTCCCAAGGCAGTTTTTAAGAGAGATTTAGAGAAATTTGTAGCCCTTCCGGTAAACGCCAGAAAACGCCAATTGGTTATGCTGCAGAGACTGGAGAAGCTGTCAAAGTACTCAGAGATTTCACCGCTTAATTATAGAGTTGTCGGCGGTAGTGAGATCGGTGTCATAACAAGTGGTATTTCATACAATTATGCCCGTGAGGTTTTTCCAAATGCCTCGTTCCTGAAGCTGGGGCTAAGCTTTCCTTTGCCTGAAGCCACTATTCGTGACTTTGCCAAAAGTGTGAAGAAATTGGTTGTGGTAGAGGAACTGGAGCCATTCATGGAAGAACAGATACTGGCTATGGGCATAACCGTAGAAGGAAAGCGTTTTATTCCCAGAGCTGGCGAGCTCAATGTAGATACGCTTTCGCAAGCATCATACAAAGCAGGGTGGACTTCTGGCACGTCCTATTTGCAAGATAGCGTTTTGTCGCAAGAATTGGCCGCTTTGCCTAAGCGTCCTCCTATTCTTTGTCCCGGATGCCCCCACATCGGAGTTTTTTCTATTCTCGGGGGGGTTGCTTCGCGGCGCAAGAAGGATAGTGTCGGCAAGGAGCTTTTTATTACCGGAGATATCGGTTGTTATACGCTTGCCGCTTATCCTGTTTTAAGCGCCATGGATACATGCGCTTGCATGGGTGCCGGTATAAGTCAGGCTTTGGGGATGGAGAAAGCCGGTCTTGATGCGAGTGTGGTCGCCGTGATTGGTGATTCTACTTTTCTTCATTCTGGTGTTACAGGGTTAATGAATGTCGTTTACAACAAGTCCACCATGACAGTGATTATCCTTGATAACCGCACAACGGCAATGACAGGACACCAACACCACCCGGGCACAGGTTATACCGCTCAGGGTGAGGAAACATATGCCGTAGATATTACCGCTTTGGTTAAGAGTTTGGGTGTAACCAATGTCGCCGAAGTGAATGCCTTTGACTTAAGGGCTCTTCGCTCGGCAATTAAGTCGGCCATAGCTAAACCGGAACTGGTTGTATTGGTAGTCAAAGGCGATTGTGCCGCCATTACCAAGAAGAAGGTTTCACCAATGACTGTTGACCCGGAACTATGTACCGGTTGTTCCGCCTGTCTTTCCCTGGGATGCGCCGCCATGCAGAAGGAAGGCGAAAAAGTTAGTATTGACCCCCAGCTATGTGTTGGGTGCACTTTATGCCAACAGCTATGCGTCTACAGTGCCGTAAATATGCTTTCGCGTCAGGAGTCGACCAATGGATAATACTAATGTAATGATTACCGGGGTAGGGGGACAAGGCGTTGTCTTGGCAAGTGACATTCTGGGTGATGTCGCTATTGCCTGTGGCTTTGATGTCAAAAAGACGGACACTTTGGGCATGGCGCAGAGGGGCGGAAGCGTGGTGACCAACATGAGAATTGGAAAAAAACTGTTCTCCCCATTGATTAGTGAGGGAGAGGTGGATCTGCTTCTTGCCTTTGAGAAACTGGAGGCGGTCAGATGGAGCTCGTATCTAAAGATGGGCGCGTTTGTAATTGTCAGTGACCAGCGCAAAGCTCCTCCCACTGTAGCCGCCGGTGCTGTGAATTACCCTGATGACAGTCAAATCACACGTTTGCTTTCCTCAAAACAGAGCCAAGTAATTATGGTTGAGGGGCAAAAGCTGTCGGCAGAACTTGGAAACCCCAAAGTTCTCAACGTTTTGATGCTGGGGGTTTTATCAATGCGTTTGCCCTTTTCTTTAGATAAATGGAAGGAAACCCTACGAAACAGATTGCCGGCAAAGATTGTTGACATAAACATGTCAGCATTTGAGCGTGGCAGGGAAGTAAAAACACTGTAAGAGATTGGACCAAAGTTATCGCTATTAGCCTGTGCTTCTTGAAAAGGGTCGCCGTATGATAAAAATGGACCGCGTAAGAAAGCAGTTTGGGGAACAGACAGTTCTATTTGACGTTTCTTTTGATGTTTGTGAGCGGGAGATATTTGGGCTTCTCGGACCGTCAGGCGCAGGGAAAACTACCATTATCAACATCCTTACCAATCAACTGGATGCCGATGGCGGGAGTCATGAAATCGGGGTGAGACCTTTTGATGTCGGGTTGATGTTGGATGAGGACGGGCTGTTTCCTCGTTTAAACTGTCTTGAGAATTTGAATGTCTTCGCCCAAATTTATGGTATGCCTCACAGCAAGTCGCTTGAGGCACTGCGAAGTGTCGGCCTTCTTGAAGCCGCTAAGAAAGCGGTGAACACACTTTCAAAAGGTATGAGACAAAGGCTTGCTTTGGCTCGTGCCATACTTCACAGACCTAAGGTGCTTTTTCTGGATGAACCTACCAGTGGCATTGACCCGGCGACGGCGCGTGGCATTCATAAGCTAATCATGGGGCTGCGCGATAAGGGCGCCACTGTATTCCTTACCACTCACAATATGGAGGAAGCGGTGAAACTTTGTGACAGAGTCGTTCTGCTTCACAAGGGCAGAATTGTAGAACAAGGTTCGCCAAGCGAGATATGCCGTCGGCATGACGCCGTTAAGACTGTTTCCGATTTGGAAGCGATATTCACCAAGCAACTTAAAGACACCATAAAGAATCGAATTATTCTTATACAGTTTATTTTATTTCCAGCAATGGCCTTTATCATGACCGAGTTTGTCGCCAAGTCGGATGAAACCATGCCAAACAGTATTTTTGTTACTATGTTTGCTGCCATGTTTGCCGGTATGACGCCTCTCATGCTGACTAACACCATTATTGCTGAGGATAAAGAGCACAAAAGCCTAAAATTCTTGGTTATGGCAGGAGTGAAGCCCCACCATTATTTGCTTGGGGTAGGGGGTTTTGTCTTAATAAGCTGCTCTGTGGTTGCCGTGTTTTTTGGTCTTATCAGTGGGCTGGGAGCTATTGATGCCATAAAGTTTAGCGCTGTTTTGATACTGGGATGCCTGACTTCGGTAATTGTGGGGGCCACAATCGGTATTTACTCCAAGAATCAGCAGTCTGCCGCGGCAATAGGAACACCGATATTTATGCTGCTTGCTTTTATTCCTATGCTAACAATGTTTAATGAGACATTAAGCAAGATTGCTTTCTTCTTATACACCCAGCAAGTGAGGGAGTTGGTTCTCAGTTTTGACCTTACTTCTGGAGTTGAGGTTAGTGTTCCCCATGCGCTTTTGGTTATTGTGGGAAACACTGTCTTCATCTCCTTGTTGTTTATCCTATCTTATAAGAAGAAAGGGCTGAGGGGCTAGTGTTGGGTTCATCGTTTATACAGCAAAACGCTCTTCTTGATAATTGTTTTGCGTAGATTATTTGAGTTAAATGTGCTTGTAAAAGATACTTACGGCATGCGATAATCGGTTGTGTTGACTGTGAAGAAAGCGAATAACTGTATATATGCGAATCCTCTGCTTTGGCAAAAAAACTATGACCGCAAGTAAGCGTGATACTCAAAATATGCCCAAGGTCACAACTGAGTGCGTGAAGGGGATTATCTAGTACCCATGGACCTTCATCAAGCGCCTGAAGTGATTGTAAAGGCAACAAACTTGGATAGCCGCGCTGTGGCATCCAAAGATTCGAAGACTGAGATGGAGAGTTTCATCAAGGATTTCGAGCCCTTTTTGCGTAATCGCGTCTCAAAGTATGTCTTTCAAGTAAATGGTTTTCAGCATGAAGAGATGTTTAGCGTCGCCATGCTGGCGTTTTATGAGGCTATCAAGCACTATAATCCCCAAAAAGGGCATTTCTTCAGTTTTGCCAATCGCGTGGTTTCCGATCGTCTCATTGATTATCTGAGAAAAGCTTGTGCGCATAAGAACCGCATTGTTCCGTTGGAAGATGAAGTGGAAAGTGATGAAGACGAACGGCGTCTTGTTGCCAGCGAGGAAATAGCCATCAGTAAATACAATAGCGATTGTCGGCAAGAGCTGTTGCTTGACGAAATTAAGCAATTTACCTCGGAATTGTCGTCTTGGGGAATCACTATGGATTCTTTAGCAAAGCAATCTCCCAAGCACAAGAAACTGCGAGAGACATACAAGCAAGTTGTTTCCAAGATTGTGGAGACGCCTGATATTCTGCAAACAATACAGCTTAAGCGTTATTTCCCCATCAAAGCTATTTCAGAGGTTACCAGTCTTTCGCTGAAAAGCTTGGAGCATGCCAGGGCCTTTATACTTGCGTCTTTGATTATCAAAACCGGTGATTACCAATTCTTAGCCGACTACGTGGGAGATAGGATTACAAAAGCATGAAAGCCATAATTATTAGCCATGAGCGCGGCGGTTCATATGTAATGGATCGTGACGGATCCTTCCACTTCGTAAAGGGGCATACATCTCGCCAGTTGGGAGCGGAGATTGAGTTTAGACCGGCGTCATCGGTTGCTTTCCTCAGATACGCTATGGCTGTTGCTTGTTTGGTCATAGCTATAGTGGTTGGGGGTATGGCTATATTATGGAATTCGGAGACTTACTCTGTGCATGTCGATATGGAGCCGAGCGTGGAGCTGACATATAACCGTTTCAACCAACTGAAGAAGGCAACCCCTCTCAACGACAGTGCCGTTAGTCTTTTGGAGAAGCTGAAGCTAAGTGGCTCTCTTGAGAAATCGCTTACATCTTTGATTCAGGGTGCCGAACAACACCATATTATTTCTAAGCAGTCGGAACATCCGGAGGTATTAATTACTGTTATTCCCAAAAACGGTAAAACACCGCAGAAACAGATTTCTATCATCTATGCCACACTTGATAAGATTGGAATGACAGATGCTGTCTTTGTTCAAGTATGTGGGAAGGACTCATTAAAACTAGCTACAGAAATGGGCGTAACGCCGGGGAAGGTAGTTTTAGCAGAACAGTTGTTTGAATCTGATCGGTCAATCCCCATTGATGAATTGGTTGGCATGACAATCGGTGAGTTATTGGTGCTTGCCAAAGAAAAGGCGCTGCTAAAACCTTATTAGCGTTGCCCAA
>Ga0209737_10002495_pt1 | contig 12894 bp, 6 predicted proteins | sample TergutCu122P3_FD_187284 | JGI IMG/M metagenome (GOLD analysis project Ga0209737, IMG submission 187284) | Cubitermes ugandensis P3 segment gut microbial communities from Kakamega Forest, Kenya - Cu122 P3 (SPAdes) (version 2) | ecosystem: Host-associated > Arthropoda: Insects > Digestive system >... | reverse complement strand
TCTCTGCTCGTTCTTAATTTCGGCAATAAATTGAAGTGAGTGGTCATCTTCGTGCGTCGGCCCTTTCACCCGGAAAGAGCTCCCAGTCAGAAGTAACAGTAAAGCATCGGATGTTGGGTGAGATCCACTTGCAGTCTTAATGCTTTGAAAAAGAAAAATATCTTGTTCCTCCCGCGAATGGAACCACGATTCCGCTTATATGCATTGCAAAATTACTCAGGAACACATTGCTAAGTGGTTTACCAATCATTTTCGCAGCCCCAAACCTCTGGCGCACTTGGTGTCAGCAGTGGCTTAGCAGACAGAGTGGTCTTGATTCGAGAATCTTGGGCGGTAACTAGTGTGTATTGTTACACAGGGATTGATTTGTTCTTTGTTTCATTTTTATACTCCAGTACGTGATGCGTTTGGGGTTTCTTTTTAAATAGAACTCTTTAGACTACAATGGAACACTTTAATCTGCAAGGTACACAAGTAGATGCTGTATTACATTATCAAACACTGCAAACAATCACAAGAAACCAGCAACATCGTCAGGTGACAGTAAGATGTTGAGGACCACAATATTTATTGTGTTATTTCCAGACTAAAATTTTGACAGAAGACTGTCGTACGACGGAAAACACTCAACTTGTGATATCGCCATTGAAACAGATTAACTATGTGCGGAATACATTGTCATCGTGGCAGAGAAAACTCTTTCTTTCAGTCGTATGATTGTGTCCGACGAAGTAGATTTGACTTTACTTGTGACGGCGTCCTCAACTAACATTTCATGAATGATGATTTTCATATTTCTTGCTGTAGGCCTATAAGGCATAACTGCCCATACAAGACCTTCATTCTGAAGCTGATGGGTACACACAAGTAGCCTATTTTGTCAAGAAAAGGTTTTGAAATTACGAAGTTTAGAATTTAATCTCAATACTTTCACAAAATTCTGCCAGTCACCTTATTCTGAAGAAAGATTTGGTAATACAGCTGCTCGTTGTGTTCCCGATAAGCATGTTAAACTGCTATACATTGATCCAGATATCGAAGAATTCATGGGCATGGACTAAGCAACAGTGATAAGATATGAGATTCGGAATCTAGAAAGGCAGGCGTTTCCACAGAGTAGGTATATTAATGAACAGGGCATTTTTTCTGCGGGTGAAGAGGCTGGGACGTGAAGCTAGCCAGCCATCCCAAAAACGTAGTGCCGAGGTTAGGAATAAGTGGAGAAATACGTCCATTCCCGCCTATGTCGTCATAGCGTGGACAGGGACTACTTTATTCCACTTCTACTTACAGAACAAATATACGGCAGCGCAATGCCGCTGTATATTTGTTGTACTTGCCTGCTAATCAATTTAAAAGGTATTATGATTGTTTTGTATGTATAAGTGTTTTTCTAGGATTATATGGTCGTAGTGCCAACGTATTTAGAGACGGTTTTAGCTTCAGGACATTACTGTGCAATACAATAAGCAACGAAACAAAAGTATGCAAGTAATAGAACTGATTTCTCTAGGCTATATTGTTGCAGTAAAGATTAGCAACGGCACATTCAACAAATTAATCAAATTTATTTAAAATGTTTTTGAAAATGCGAAATACATTCTCATTGCATTATATAAAGATCGAATGAGTAATAAATCCGGATGATGGCAAGACCCAAAGAAGCATCACAACACCAGCAAAGGTACGTTGGCACTTAAATTTGCTCACACATTGAGCGAAGTCAGGCAAATGGACACCCATTCATTGTTTTGTGAATATCCTCTACATTCTTGCTACAGTTTTTATACTTGCATTTATAAAAAGCGAAAAAATCGGGCATGGTAAGTCCAGATAAATTTTTAGAAAAATCCTAAATTGTAGTCACTTAAGGAAGAATGTCCTATAAAAGGTGCAAATGGCGTTATTACCCGACAGTGAGACAAATAAGCCCAGGTGTATCTTTCATTACTTTGGATAAGTAAAAGACATTTTAAAGCACTTAAAGTAAGATACGAAACTTTAACCACAGTAAAAGCAATACATTTTAAATATAAAATATTCTGTAAGAAGTGAGCTGATGCAAAATGTACTTCAACAACTGTACGACACAGTTATGGACGCGGCCGCATTGAATGAACTTCAAAATTTGAATTAATAAAAATCTAGTTGACTTTCAGTTTTGTTCGGTTAACGAACGAATTATGAATTTGTATGAATGGAAAAATCCCGTCCACTGTCGCTAAGATACAGCTAAACATCCCCATGACAGGCCTAGACAGGCCTTTCGGGCTTGAGGAGTTTGAGCCTTACAAAATTTCTAAACAGTCGGCAAATAAATGTGGCAAGGATGCAAGCCCTACGCACCGGCCGCCTTAAACCCCAGGAGATACCACTGGTAATCATTTCTGTTACAGGCTGAGTCGAATCCAGGTCCATAGTGTGGCCGGAAAATTTAAGACATTGCAAAATCCCAATGACCCATTCGGGAATCAAAACCGCGACTTTCCGGCTTGTAGTAGAGTGCTTCAAACAACTGCGCCACCGCGTACCCGCTTTCACTTAGTGAAGAAAAACCCTCATTTCGTAAGTGACAGAGACCACCCTTTCTGAAAATATCTTTGTCGCACTTCTGGCATTACCAGACTTTATATTAAAAGCATTGATTCCAGTCATTCTTTTCGATTCTGGCGTAACACTACACCCCATTTTCACCACAATGCATGGTGTTTTTTTTTCTCCTTGACCTCATTTTTTACACTGCCATGTGGGAATTTTTCTTTTAGAACAGACGGAACAGTTCACCTATAGTCCTACACGTACGTGGGAAACCAAAACCAAAGTACTAGTGTAGGTTTCGCTTTCAGAGGTGTGGGGCAAATTGTTTAGGTTCTCGTCATTTTCTCTTTTGGAAGACGTTCATGAATGAGCTGTATTGTGATGCTGAAAATACGTTTTGCGATGGAATTGACAGTAAAACCTGAAAAATGTTCGTGTGTTGCTGTGGGTTGCTACAGACTCAAGTGGACTGTTCCTGTTCTGAGATACAGTTTGGATAATCAAGTGCTATGCTTGAGATGGAATTTGGTTGGTGCGGATAGATTCCAGTATACTTCAGACCCGAGACAGCATATTAAAGGAAACCCCAACACTTCGATGCTTCTTAGCCACGTAGTTTGACGTTCTTTTAATGATTCTTGGTTACAATTTTGTCTATTTTATGTCAATTTTCAGACTCCTGCAGTAATGGTTGATTATTTCTTGATCTCCTATTGGGTTTAGAGGCCGTGTGGCATATGTGCGTTCCGACGTTTCAGAGGAACGTACTGCCTCCATCTAAAGGGTAACTGAATCTGATTAAGGTGGATGTTGTAATGGTTAGGAAGAAATGAGTATTTCTGTTATATGGGAAATCTGCAGACAACTGGCTAATTAGACTTCAGGGTGGAGCAGAAGCACAGGGCTAATATTGAACTTATGGGTGTCCTTTCCAAGAACCGTCGTTTTAATAGTCAACATAGGGGGTTGTGCAGGTGGACAGACGAGACTCCTACACTTGTGAACGGCCATTTACAGAGTCCACAGCTGGGAGAGGGGTAGAAGGGCTGGTGAATGTGGTATTAGAGTGAGTCTATTTTCTATCCGTGAAGACGGTCTACTGCCTATTTTTTTTTAAGGGAGTGGATTAAGGTTTTTCTAGATCTAATGAGGGAAAACTCATCTTTCCAGTTTATGTTGTTTGGGTGCGGGAAACGTAGACAGTGTAACACCTTTTAGAAGAACTTAAGGTAAGAGGTTATCACGACATTAAATATTAGGTTACGTTATTCGGAGTTATAACCGGGTTTAGTCTCTTAGGTATTTAGCAGCGTTTCAGAGAAACTTGTTGCCTGCAAGCTGATAGTGGCGATGGAGGTACAAGAATTCTCCGAAAGGCTCGTGCTCAAATACCGGTATATTGGGTTCCACAAACAAAAAGACGTATCATATATTCTATCATTTATTTCTTAGTTTACCAATCAACATATTTTCAGTTGTATGGATTACATGGCTTCGAATGATGGATGCTGGATTGGAAACAACCTTCTAGTGTACTGGACGTTGTCTGTTTTTAGCTGCCTTTGCAGAATTTTCATTCAAATAAAGGCACGAAATACCATTGTCAAGACAGCGGGCGTTACGCCATATATTCATAGCCAAAACCTCATAAATACGAGGTAGGAATATAGGAGAAGATAAACCAACAGATGACACAAGTACAGATGTTTATTCACAATTAGTTAACCCTCATCATGTTTCGGGCATCATTATGCCTGTTGTCAGGAGAACAGACTGTATAAAACCGCGCGTGGTGTTAGCCTGGATGTGCTGGCTGCGGTTGTGTGGACGATGGGCATAATGGTGCCCGAAACATGTTGAAAGTTAACTAATTGTGAATAAACATCTATACCTGTGTCATCTATTGGTTCTTTCTTCTCCCACGTTAATGATGCACGGTCACACCAACCTAAAACGAGGTAGGAATATTTCATCCTATTAATGTTACGAGTATGTCAAATTAGAGGCGTCCAAAACCCTACTAACACCATTGATGAGGTCATCCAACTTACACTTCCATACGAAATTTGTTGCTTCTCAGGAATGGTCTGTGGGCGTGACTGTAGCCGAGGAAAGTCCCCTCCACTGGAACACAGACACTGAAGAGTTTTCTGTATGCTTTCGTACAGGAATAAGCACTCTCAGATCTTAAAAATGTAGTAGGGTGTAAGTATACATGTATCTTGTAACGTACACAAGTTCTAATCCACTGTTCTGACGGGGCAGTATAATATTCACGCACTAACACGCCCACCAGCTTCAGTAAGTTAAAATGGTCTTTTCATAAGGTAAACATGGGAAAACGGACCCCAATCCAATCCAGGTTTTGCAGTCACTCTCCAACCAAATTATGTCTTACGTATTGAAACTCCGTAATCACGGAAAATATGGAAGGTATTTATAACACCCTTCACAAAACCACCTCCAGCTTCACAGTGGAAATAGGGGTGGGTCTCAGTAAATAATTCAATCAATCATTTAGTCACATACACCAAGGTAGGCTCGTCCTTGTTCAACCATGTGCCATAAAGTGCTTAAAGTTATCTATTTAAAGCACAAGCTGTACAAGACTCATGAATATTATGTCAGAGCGTAGTATGTCACATTATTTTGTTTGTAGAGCATTGACTTCTTGATGAGTAAAAGTAATTCAGAATTTCTATTCTGTCCGATAAGTTAAAAGCATCCTATTAGTGGGGGGTACAAGTAATGATGACAGCTTTCCGGCTTTCACGGCTGCCTGTTTCTACGTTGTGACACAGTGTCGGCTTATTGGTGGATACCTGCGTTTCGGAGAAACATGCTCCTCAGAAACATTTTAACCGTAGGAGGTCATATTCTATTCTGTTATTGATTATACTCTACATGAATTAGACATGCATTTTTGAAGCACTTTGAACACTTCGTACTGCCGCTTTCGTCGAAGCACTCTTGGATTAAAGGCGTGTATAGATCACGAATCCATATACGAATTCAGTTGCATTTGCTGGAACACGTTAATGATAATCTAAAACTATTAGAAACTTAAATCTAAAACATTAATTTACTACATCACAGTCGAATTGAATGTCCTGCTTTCACATTGTTTATTCCCTGCATCATGATGAAGTGAAAAGCTCATATAGCACCTACAAATGCGCTACTTTATAATTTATGCCTACTACCCTTGACATAGCTCCTACATGTTTCGGTGTTATTATGTAATGAATGTAAGTGTATAGAATTCTGAAAAATTGTACATTTGCTATTTGCTTAAATTTGTTCAAGCCTTTGTAGTTTGTTACATTCAGGAAGAGTCATAACTGTAGAGTTCTCCGACTTCAGTAAATGCTTCACAATTTGTTACACTTGCCTGATACTTTGAACCCGGTAGCGTTTTCATAGTTCACTACACTGCTAAGAATGCACTGAATCGCTAAATTTTCCTATATAATTTACGTATCATTGGTTATTTACACATTTTGTCATCTTTCGGCCAGAATTATACTAGACAAGTCTGTGATCCGGCTTTCTCACGTACCACTGAAGAAGAAATATTTATTTGTGTAACAATCAAAGTGTTCACAAGACTGTATGAAAAACGACGATGCTTGGCTCTCTTCTGCTGTTACAAGGTATGAGTTGTTGACTGTATTTTAAAGATATAACTGTTAGAATACTATGGAAAACTCTGGAATGAGCAAGGGAGCAAGGGTGAAGAAGGAACAGAAGAGGAGAGGAGAAATGAAGTGAGAGATGACAACGAAGACATGATTACAATAGAAGAGTTAAACAAAGTATTTAAACATGCAAAAAACAGGAAAAGTTGCGGATTAGATAACCTACCAATGGAACTGTGGAAATTTGGAGGAAACGAGTTAAAAATACACATACTAGAGCTGTTTAATAATATAACAGACAAAAACCAAATGCCACAAGAATGGGAAACAGGAATGGTGATAAACATAAATAAAAAGGAACAAAAAACAAATGTGAAAATTATAGAGGAATTACTTTATTTCCTACAGCCTACAAGTTATTTTCAAACATAATAAGAAACAGACTAAATGAACATCTGGAAGATGGAATGGTAGAGGAAGAGTGTGGCTTTAGAAAGGGACGCAGCTGTATAGACGCTATATTCACGGTGCAACAGATTATGGAAAAAAGGAGAGAACACAACCTACCGCTATTCCTTTTATATATAGATTATGGAAAGGCATATGATAACGTTAGCAGAAGCAAGCTGTGGGAAATGATTGATAATAAAATTCCAAATTATTTACTAAACACAATAAAATGTATTTACAGGAATACAAATTAAATTTAATGATGGCGTATCTGAACAAATTTACATAAACAAAGGAGTAAGACAGGGATGTGGCCTCTCACCGGTATTATTTAATATATACCTAAATAAAATTATACAAGAATTTAAATTAGCGATAAAGAAGGGTATACAAATAAATAACAGGAAAATACTGAACACCATATTATATGCAGATGACCAGATTTTAATGGCCACATCAGAAGATGAATTACAAACAATGGCACACCAACTGAACCTCATAGCAAGAAAATACAAAATGACCATATCCAGCCCAAAAACAAAATCAATGGCAATGTGTGGGAACTACATACACAGGGTCAAAATTGTGATAAACAACAATATTATTGAAGAGGTAACAGACTTTAAATACTTGGGGTACCGTATATCAGAATAAAAAAGTGATTTAGAAAACAAATTGCAAATATATAACAAAATAAATGGAGATATACGGAGACATTTTGGAAAACAAATGAACACAGAAACAAAATTAAGAATCCACAACATTACAGCTAAAGCAGCATTGAAATTTGGAAGTGAAGCTTGGGTACTGAAGAAAAGAGAGAAACAACGTTTAGAAGCAGCACAGATTAAATTTTTGAGACACTTACTAAGAATAACAAAATTGGATTAAAAAAATAATCAGTGTATTAGGGGAAAAACGGGAGCACAGAACATAGTAAAGGAAATAAAACAGTACCAGAAAAAGTGGCTACAACACGTACAGAGGATGGACAGAAATAGACTGCCAAGACAGGCACTGAAATTCAGACCAGAAGGAAGACGCAACATTGAAAGACCGAAGAAGAGATGGAGGGACCAACTCCACTTTGAGGACTAAGGAACAGGGAAGGCACCTAACCCTTAACGAACATGATGATGATGATGATGATGATGATGAACTGTTAGTAACCTTTAAATTCAATTCCAATATGTTTTAGAAATTATCCGACCTGACATACTAAATTAACTATTCTAAAATTAGAACTATATGAAAGACAAGTTAATGACTAAACAGTTTTTAACGAAACTTGATAGGAAATTACTTGAACAAATTCCATTTGTTTCATTTTGGCTTAAATTTATATATTGGCTTTCTTTTGTATCTTATTTATTTTAGTAAATAGAAATTAGTGATATTTAACCTTTGACTCCGTCAAATGACTATTTATTTAGTCCTGATACCTCCCGTATCTAATAGGTTGGTAGTTACTTAAATTACCAGGTGGCAGCATCTTTTATCGCTATGAACAGTATTATAGAAAACTGGTTATTTTACTGTAGTGTCTGTCTGAACAATATTTGGTGGAAGATCAACCCCTTTCTCCCAGATAGACATTACAATTACCTGGCCATTTTTAGGCAGCTGACACCAAAATAACTTTAAAACATACTGCAATAAAATGAAAGATATGAATAATATCCTTAAACTAGTATAAAATCGTCTTTAGGTATGTCAAATATGATACGTTTCGCATCCATGCTTACCCTCACCCACCAGACGCCATATCGTAAGTAAAATGCAGGGTAAGTATAGACACGAAACTTACCACGTTTGACATACCTGAAGAAGATTTTATACATGACTTCAGAATAGTATTCATATTTTACAGGACGGAATCAAATTTGAATCAAGGAAGAATAAGATAGACTTTTGTACACAAAGAATTAATTACAACGCAAACATATATAATTTTTAACCACTTTAACAAGCAAATATTATTATTGCTTCACCAACATTGTGTTACATTTATGTATATCATCTTAATTAAGACCTGCAAAATTCTGCACTATTGATACCACAAAACATATACGGTGATTTTTACCTATTTTGTTGCTGTAAGTTCTACAGAAATATAGGCGTCTTCTTCCTGAAGATGGTGAGATAATAAAGCCGAGACATGTAGGAGCTATGTAAAAGATAGTACGTGTAAATTATAGAATAGTGCATTTTTTGGTGTTACAAGAGTTTTTCACTTGAATGTCCTAGCTTCCTTTGGAGATTACATTTTCTTATTAATATTTCGAACCACACTTTCAATAGTTCCTTTGTTCAAAAAAGAAAAAAATCCTAGAGCGCCTTTTATGGTGCCAATTGCAAGAATTGTAGAGTGGTATTGATGAATGAGAACGGCTCTGGTAGAAAGATACTTTCAGGGAAATACCGAAGTAGTAGCAGAAGAAAATGTCTTTGTGCCAGTTTGTGCGCCACAATTCTACATTGGAGATATCCGTAAATATTACACACGCTCATAATACATAAATATCCAACAAGACGCACTGCAATGTTTACGATGTCTTTTATTCACAAATTTCTCACCAACGTGTTTCGGCTGCTATTGCGCCCATCTTTAGGGTGATATTTTTACAAGAATACAAAGATACAAATTTGGTTAGTTGTATCTTCGCCACTCCATAACAATTAAAAATTATTATAATTTCAGTTACAAGTAACCCAAGTACAGATTAAAATGGGTAACAATTAAACCTTTGGAGTTAAAATTGTTTAATTTGTGCGGAGTGATGCTTGATGCAGTGATGTGCTGAGCTGTAATCCAGCGTGTAGGTTATGTGTTGATGGTGTGGTATACTGGAAGGAACTCATTCCATCCAGTATACCACATCATAAACACTGAAGTGCCTTGTGTTGTTTATTTGTAAATTATGGACCTGAATAAAGCATGGAAGGTGGAACATATTAAAACAAATTACACATGCTAATTGTGGCCGTTATAAATTATAAGTATTTATTAGAAATTACAGTTTCTCTCGATGAAATAATACTACTTGTTACAAAATACTTTAAAATCATAATTCTTAATTAGAGAAATTTACCATGGGTCCTACAAAAACCCGTCCGTGTGTTCTAGGGCTACGCTAACCAGGACTTTGAATTCATTGTTCAGAAGATTTATTAATATAGCCTACACATACATACAATCACAATCTTTTTAAATATGTAATTTGTTTAATTAAATGCAGAATATTTTAAGAAAATACTTGACGAAAGTAGGTACTTATCCTAAGTGCTTTGGATGTTACAGGACATTGAGGAAGATCACTGCAAGTTTCTTTATTTGTGGTTTAATTAAAGACGCCATCAGTAAAAGAAGTTATATTTTTACAGCCTCAGATTTTTAACTTACATGGGAGGTTCCTCTTCATACGCTCTCCGGCTCACCACTATATACAGACCAGGCAAATCAGCACAGCCCCAACTACGCCGACTGTAATTTAGGCGGATCCATTGTGGAGAACGATATAAATTTGACATTTCCTCGGACTCACATAAGTTTTCTAACTTCTGTGAGACTCTCTTGACCTTATAACGTCGATAGCAGGGTGGTTGGTGAATGGTGACGATTTTGAAAAATCTGGAAAGAATTGATGGTGGACTAATTGAGTTATCGTCCTATAATTTGCATCGAGGGACTAAGGAAATCCACGAAGAAACACAACACGATAAAAGTTGATCGTGCCAAGATCTGAAGCACGTACAATCCAGAAAAGGCAGGGATTTTACGTATAACGTAATATTGAAGAGTATTCGCGCAACCATGGTTACAACGGAAAATAAAAAATTATTATATATTATGAGAGTGTTTCAATGTTTCACCGTGCATTTTTCAATTCAATAATTGATAAAACACCAACACATGCACTGTTTCATTCAACACTTTATTAGTCTAGAATGTTGATTTCATTAAAATACATAAAAATACTTAAAGGTACTCCGACATGTTTCGATCTTAACAGATCATCATCAGGGAGTATGTCTGTACATCGCTAAAGTCACTGAATTATTTAAAAATTTAAAAACACTGAATTTAAAATCCCGACGATCAATTCCGGTGTTGTGGCAGCAATACTGTAATGAATTTAAAATATGTTAAGATGTGTAGTTATATATCAATTAAGAATTAAACAAAGTTAGCTATTCATATTAAATCAATATCATTTGCTTAAGATTCTTACCATGTAGCATGTGTGAGTGATGACCCTTGTGGTGTAGTGCGTTGGACTGTGTACGGTTGGAGTCAGGTAGAGTGTAGTGTCTTTGCAGTCTCAAAGAGGGGGTTTTTGTCGCCTGTCTGTTGTTCGTTAATCAACACTTTTTTTTGGTGGAATGTCTGCATATGTTTTCCTTTTTGACATTTCTTAAGTAGCTTTAGAGTGTCTTCCTTTGTTCCGTAATCGTATCTATTATCTAAAATGTGCGCAGCATATACAGAGGTGGAATTATTCGATCTCATATATCCCATGTGCTCTTTAAACCTAACGCCTATTGCTCTGTCTGACTGTCCAACATATACTTTTTTGCATGTTTTACATTTCAGTTCATATATACCACTTGGGTCATCGTGTGTTTGTTTGGCATTTAGTTGTTGCTGAATTGTGTTGGTTGCACGGAAAGCTATTTCCAATTCTGTTTGCCTAAATAGGTTGGATATTTTTCTAACTAACGGGCTGAAATATGTGAACGTTACCCATTTATTCCGTAGAGTTGTTGTTTCTTGTTGTTGTTGTTGTTGTTGTTGTTGTTGTTGTAGTGTACAATTTTGTTTAAGTTCTCTCTTCCTGTTTGTTACATTTTGTTTTCAACCGGTGTATCAGGGCAGGCGGATAGCCATTATCACCAGCCTGCAAATAAAAACTTTTTTCTGCGGTAAAAACCGAAATAGGTGGGTTTTACTAATTTCGTTGTGCTGAATTAAAAAATGCATTGTGTTTTGCCTTATCACGTCTGTTTAATTGGCAATAATGCAAAATGTTATTTTGTCATTACGTAAAATTTTCGATGACTTAGTATTGATTGAAATGGATATATTACATTTACATGTTAGTATGGAAAATGCAATCTTATTTTTTCCTACATTAAACACAAGTGAAAGCTGTTTTGTAAAAATAAGATGGTTTGTAGTATGTTGCTTTTGTTTATGTTTAAGCCGGCGAAACCGAAGCGGTAAATGCGTATTTTAAACGAGTGGTGCCGATAAAACCTTTAAATTACTAGCCCTACTTGAAATACAAATTACATGGTTATCCATACATAGTTATGTTAAGAATATAATAAAGAATATTTAAGGAAAAATTATGCCTGTAGTGTATACATATACATAAGGGGAAGTTACTTGTTAATAAAGCAAAAAATGAATAAATCCAAGAAAAATTATATTAAAATTGTCATGCCTGTGGCGAAACGTAGGCTCAATATGCTTCAAAATGCTGTGTAGAGGGAATATAAAGTGCCTGAGATTTTACAAAGGGCTTCTACAGGTATAAATATGTCTTGTGGCGTTTAAAACAATTTTTGTTTTCAGAATTTTGCCAATTTCATCCGTAGGTTTCGCTCTTTAAGTAAAAAATTACGCATGGAGAGAAGAGAGATATAACACACAAGCAAAACAACTTAGCAAGCAAAGTAAAAGTTACATGAGTTGAAAGCTTACTCACATTACACTCCTTGGAAATGTAGGTTAGAATTCCTCTGTCGCCCTTTCCCGTTTCCCGTAGAATTTGTTTGTTCTTGAAGTTCTTGAGTGCTCTCTTGAAGGGTCGTCACGTGCAATCGACCAACAGTAATCGGCCATCATATTTACATCCCAAAGTCCCTGATAGCGTCGTTCTACATCTTTCAGATCCTGGTGGAACCTTTCACCTTGCTCTTCACTTACGGCTCCTAAATTCGGAGGGATGTAATCAAGATGTGACGTTAAGAAATGAAGCTTCAGGCTCATATTACAACCGAGAAGTTTAAACTTGTCCAACATGTTTCGTACAATTTCTTCGTATAGAGGGTCTTTGATGTTGCCAAGAAATTTCTTCACAACTTCTTTGAATGAGTTCCATGCATCTTCCTTAATTTCGGTCATCGTACCTGCGAAACTATCGTCCATCATCAGCTTACAAATCTGTGGTCCATCAAATATTCCTTCTCTGATTTTAGCATGTGACAATGAGGAAAATTTCGTGCATAAGTACTGGAAGCATGGACTGTTTCTGTCTAACGC
>Ga0209737_10002494_pt1 | contig 12896 bp, 14 predicted proteins | sample TergutCu122P3_FD_187284 | JGI IMG/M metagenome (GOLD analysis project Ga0209737, IMG submission 187284) | Cubitermes ugandensis P3 segment gut microbial communities from Kakamega Forest, Kenya - Cu122 P3 (SPAdes) (version 2) | ecosystem: Host-associated > Arthropoda: Insects > Digestive system... | reverse complement strand
TGATTCAGATGATGGTGTAAGGTTAAACCATGAACTCCGTTTAGGTTACTCAGGAGTGGGAAAGATTTTGGACTCGTTAATAAAACTATACTTTAATAAGTCATTTCAAAATGCACTGGATGAACATTGTAAAAAAGAGTGGTTTAAGCTAGTTGAGTATCTGGCAAGTGAAAGTTAATCAATATTCCTATCTTCTCCTTGACAAAAGGTAACCAGTTATGCTATTATAGCGGAGCGTAACCAGTTACCTAATAGGAGAGTGATCTCGTTATGGGTTTGACGGATGCAGATATGTCAAAAGCCAAGTATGTTTTTGCCGCAATATTCTCACTATCGAACCGGTGGCAGACACTTGGGGACAGAATTGACTCGACTATATCACTCAAGCAGTGGTTTGTACTAGCGATTATAGCAAATTCCACAAGCAAGACGAATAATCTTGGTGACATCGCGAAATCATATGGAACATCGCGGCAGAATATTAAGAAGATTGCTATTATATTAGAAAAAAAAGGGTTCTTATCGTTAAAGAAGGATCCTAATGACAAGAGGAGCTTGCAACTAACATTAACGGAAAAATGTTATGAGTATTTAAAAAGCAGACATCAACAGGAAGCCCTTTATTTTATGAGTGTTTTTTCAGATGTAGATAAGGAAATTATTGAATCACTTTACGAAGGTACAAAAAAGCTGATCGAAAACACTGATAAAATAATGGACTAAGAAACGGACTCAGCTCACTAGGTGGTGATAGTATCATTTCAGATAATAATAAAGCCAACTGGCTGCTATGTCCTGTTTGTAGAAACAAGTCGCGTTTGAAACTACGGCAGGACACAATACTGGTTAATTTTCCATTATTCTGTCCAAAGTGCAGAAGAGAGACGCTGATTAGTGTAAGAAACTTTATAACTGAAATAATCAAAGAGCCGGACGCATTGACGCAGAGCCGATAACGAGTGAGAAGTCATAGTTATCGGTTTTATTTATTGACCATATATATCTCATAATGAAAGGATGAATAAGCAAAAAATGAATAAAAGAAACCTTATATTAATTGTAGCTACAATGATATTGCTGGTTACAAGCAGTTGTGGCGCGAAAGAAGAAATAATAATTTCCGGTGATAGAAGTGCGAATGCGATGGTAAGCTTTACTCTGGTAGAATCAGATCATGAGTTAATAAGTAATTTTGAACCTGCTTCGGTATCGGAGGCAAGACCACATGATGAGTCTAATGATGTAAACATGACGGTAGCTGTAAATTTAAAAAATGAGTTTACCAACTTGATCGGTCTGTGGGTGTACTCACATTCTACAGAAGGAGAAGCTGATATACCGGTTCCAACTCCCGGTGAGTTTAAGCTTTACGCTCCGACATTAGAGATCTGTGATAATTTTGAAATTATCTGGTCAGATGATGAAATAGTAATTGGTAATATCAAAACTCAATTATATGAAAGTACTATAGTTGGAACTTTAGATCGAGTTGATAATTATACATATACCATATCGGGGATAGCCATATCATCTGAAGGAATACTTTTGCGTCCAGAGCGAGAAGATCTACTAAAATATGATTCTGAAACAGGCTTGCTCAGATACACAATTAGCAGAGCTGAGCATGACATAGATGATATTAATCTTTATTTTACAAGAGATAGTACCTAAAAAATACTTTAAGCATAGAATTTACGCAAATACTAAACAGTAGGAAAGGACTTAGAATGAAAAGAATTAAATATATACTAGTAGCAATGCTGATACTTGGCAGCTTTGTGTTAGTTGCATGCGGCGATAACCAGCCAGAACCGTACGAAGCTCGGGAAGAAATGACGATAGAAGAAATTCCTGATATTGAACCGGAACCGGAGTCGGAAACGGTACCATTACATGACCTGGAGCCGGAGGATTTACATCTGGATATGGATGAGTTAGAATTACTTTCTGAATTAGCAGGTTTTTGGTTATTATCACATGTTACAGATGAAGCTGGTAAGGAAGTAGACATGCATATTCCGGATGGGAGAGCCTCGACAATTGAGATTCGTGATGATAACACTTTCATTTGGCATGCTTATGGTCAACTTAGCGGTGATCTAGTATATTTGGGTGATTATAGCTTTACCGCAACTAACCTTGAAGCGAGTTCTGAAGGAGAGACATGGAATCCCGAAGATGACGAAGTTATGATTACCTATGATCCGGAAAGTGATTTATTGCGTTTTACACGTGCCTTTAATGATCCACTCGGATATTACTTGCACCCTGATGCGCGAGTTCTATATCACTTGTATGCAGAAGTCTCTCCATTTGAATAATCTCTTACTAAACCATCCCTCCTTTTAGTAGCACGAAACACAGGTACTATCTCTGTGCTACTATTTTTAAGGATGTACAAATTAAACGATACTTTTCTAAAACCAAGGAGGAAAAAATTGAAAAAACAAAGAACACTTTTATCAATAGTTTTAACCGTTTTTATGGTCTTATTAAACGGATGCGATGCAGAAGATGCAATTAACCATGAAGACCCGCACATACCTTCAAATGAACAAATCAATTTTGAGCCGGAAAATAATGCGCAAGATGATGATATGGATAATAATTATCCGATTGATATTGGTCAAATATATAGTGGAGGAAATGGATTGACGTATATAATCGAGCCACTTTCTGATGATACGACCGATGAATACACGGGACATATAATGCATTCCGCTTATTTGGGTAGCGGTAGATTTGAAGTTATATTACACTCTGAAACATCTACCCATGATATTCTTTTATATGATGTAGATGGTAATGTTGTTCGTGAAATCAAAGGTGAAGATGGAATTTATATTACTAATGCTTTTGTGGATAAGGCCAACAACCAAATAGTTCTTGCAATTACTGATTCAAGTTTAGGCGGCTCGTTGATGGCGTTGGATTTTGAAGGTAAGGAAATATTCAAAAACCATATCACGGAAGGTTATATTCATTTAATATCACAAAACAGCTATGGAAACTATGTTGTTGTACATAGCTATATCAATTTAATTCATGACGATGGATTGCAAGGATTATTTATCGGTACATATGATATTACCGGTAAGGTAGTAGAAACAATAGCTTATTTAACAAAATCTGATATCGCAAAGCGAGAAGATGAGCTTAATCCGGGGTTATTGCGAGCAGACTTAACTTATGATGTGCTTGGCGTTGTTAATAATAAGGTTTATTTCATAACTTCTACTAACGAAGTAAACGAAATGGAATATCGATCGTATATAAGTATTGTAAGTTTAGAAGATGAAACCAGGACAAAGGTATTAATAAATGATGCTTTAGAGATAAATGATATTTGGCCTAATCGCCATTCGTTTTATATAAATGATGATGACCTAAAGATTGTTTTTCTTGCCAATACAAGAGAATTTGAAAGTGAGGTAGAAAATATTGATGTAAGAATTGTTGTATATGATATAACGCAAGATAGCTTATTAGCTACATATCCTATTGAAGAACTCAGCCGCTCTTCACATATAGTGCCAATGGGAGATTACAGTTTTATGTTTATGTTGCCTAATGGTAAAGAACCGGCTTACATGTATGACCTTTATAAATTGACCTTAGTATTTGAATGAGGATGGCTGTAAAAGTGCGTTAATATCGGAAACACTCGATAGAACTAAATAAATCTACTTAAACAATATTATAATTAAAATTTGAAAGAGGAAAAAATGATAAAGAACATTTATGCATTATTAAGAATTATACTCGTTGGAATCATGTTGGTAGCATGTGGTGAAATTCCCAAAAATGAAATTGAGATTTCTCCACCTGGAACAGAAGAAAAATCTTCAGTAGAACTGATAGTTATTGAACCTGAGCAGGAATCTGAACCGGAGCCTGAGTACGCACCGGAACCAGAATCAGAACCAGAACCTGTACAGGAAGAAATACCTGAATATGTTACCAGAGTAAGTGAAAAATTATCCGGACATTGGTGGTTTGGAGAAGGTGGCTTTGGATTTACTTTTTTCCCTGATGGAACTATAGAGCATTCTTTAGGTGCAATAGATTGGGGTGATATCGAACCTCGTAGATCTTTGAATGGGGCATATACAGTGCAAATAGAAAGTGATGATGTATATCATATCGAGTTTGAAATGAACGATGATGATAAGAGCATATACGAACAATTATTCGGACGACCGCGGGAAATCCAGCCTTTTACATATAACTACAATAAAGACGAGTTAATATTCTTGGGCTTGGATGGTGTGGACAGACCACCAATGCAACGAAGTCCGGCAAGTTAATAAGTAATGTACAGAGTACAAAGGAGGGTATATGTTTATATTAATTGGGCAGGGGAGAACTGCTGATGTTTTTCAGTATGGTGAAAACAAAGTAATAAAGATGTTTCATAAGGAACACTCTCATTTAGTCTGCGATGAGTATAATATAGTTAAGGAAATAGAGAAAACCGGACTATTAGCACCACGCGCTTATGAAATCACGAATATAGATGGTAAATGTGCAATTGTATATGATTGTGTTCGAGGGACATCTATGCTTTCTTTAATGCAGATGGAGCCTTTAAAGCTAAAAGAATACGCAAAGAAACTTGCTGTAATGCATGCTGAAATGCACAAGCAATCAGTACCGGGACTACCAAACCTAAAAAAGTCATTACACATGACAATATCGAGCTTGGATACGATTGAGGAATATCAGAAAGAAGTTATCTTGAAATATCTTGATGCATTACCGGATGGGAACAGCTTATGTCATTATGACTTTCATCCGGGTAATGTTTTGGTTGAAAATGATGAAGCGACTATCATTGATTGGATGACCGCTATGCATGGTGATCCATGCGCGGATGTATGCAGAACAATAATGATATTAAGATCAAATGTGCAACCATATGATACCACTACTCCGGAAAGAATGATGCTGGGAGTCTTCAGAAAACTATTTTATAAAATTTACATTAAGGAATACCTTAGTGTTACAGGAGGAACAATGAACAATATAGAGCAATGGCTATTGCCGATTGCTGCAGCAAGAATGGCAGAGAATATAGAAGAAGAAAAATCTCATTTAAACAGAATAATCAAACATGAATTGAAAGCCAAGGGTATTAATAAGACTAAAGAATCACATGGCGAAAAAGTAATAAGCAAAAATAAATGATAAAAAATCAAATTAATCCTATAATATGACAATCTGTTGTCATATTATAGGAGATATAATCTATTTGCAAATAAATAATACTAAGGGATAGATTGTATAATTATTTTTACCACTTAACGGTTTAAATATACCACTTAATGATTTAGATATACCAGTCACCGTTTTATTGTTGTTTACTCTTAACTAAAATGCTACACTCAAGCAAGTGATAGAAATGTCGCTCAAATCTACATGCTTTTTAGGAGATTTCAGTTTATGATAAAAAACTTCAGGAAACTAATAAAACTAGGAAAACCATCTTTTGCACTTACAATCCTAGCTGTGATTTTCATTGTCACCGGGACCGTCGCATCAATATTTATCCCCTTACTTGCGCGTAATTTGATTGATGGTGGTATGGAAAGCTTAAATATAATGGAAGTCATAAAAATCGGTGGTTTATTTGTTGTTCAATTGGTTTTAACGGGACTTGGCGCATATTTTATAGGGGCTGTAGGCAATAAAATGATATCAAAAGTAAGACAGGCGCTGTGGGAGAAAATGATATATCTGCCTATGCAGTTTTTTTCTAAAACTATGTCAGGAGAGAGCGCAAGCCGACTTGTGAATGACACAGATGTGGTTCGAGTGCTGATTGGTGATCATGTACTTAACTTTATTCAAGGAATTGTGTCTCTCGTTGGCGCACTTCTAGTACTTTTTATTTTAGACTGGCAGATGACTTTGATAATTGTTTTAGCTGTTCCGTTAACAACTGCGGTAGTGGTTCCTATAGGGAAAATGCTACATAGAATTTCTGTTAGATTGCAGGATAAAACCGCTGAGCTTACAGGTGCTTTAACTCAGGTTCTTGCAGAAATGAGATTAGTAAAAGCGTCGAATGCTGAAAATGAAGAGATTAAGAAAGAAAACTCGATTATCGAGAAATTGTGTAAATACGGAATTAAAGAAGTAAAAGTATATGCAGTACTGGCTCCGGTTATGCAAGGAATGATATTGTTTGTTATTTTCGGGGTTATTGCATATGGTGGCTTGCGAGTTTCTTCAGGTACGCTGAGTACCGGAACCCTTTTTGCATTCATATTATATTTATTCCAGATCGTTATGCCGGTAGCTAGTTTTGGAATGTTTTTTGCACAAATACAAAAAGCAAGTGGTGCCAGTGAGCGAATTATTGAAATTTTGAGTGAAGCTCATGAAGACGTTAAAAAGGGTCTGGATATAGATATCAGTGGAAAACCCATTATATTTGATGATGTTTCGTTTATATACCATGATGGTGAGCACAATGTTCTCTCAAATGTTTCTTTTACAGCCCATCCAAATGAAACAATTGCTTTTGCAGGACCATCCGGTGGCGGAAAAACAACAGTTTTTTCTTTAATTGAAAGGTTTTTCGAGCTGAGTAGCGGTAAAATAATGTTGGATAACATGGATATTCAGGATATTTCCTTACAATCATGGCGATCACAAATTGGATATGTTCCTCAAGAAAGTAGTTTATTCGCGACAACTATTAGGGAGAATTTGTGTTACGGTTTAGATCGGGAAGTCAGCGAAGAAGAACTGTGGGATGTTGTGGAGTTAGCTTGTGCAAAAGATGTTATTGATAATTTACCTGATAGGTTTGATAGTTTAGTTGGAGAACGGGGTTTGAATCTTTCCGGCGGTCAACGACAAAGATTGGCAATTGCCAGAGCATTTTTGAGAGACCCAAAAATCTTATTGTTGGATGAAGCAACTGCGAGCCTAGATTCACAGTCTGAAGCTATTGTACAAGAAGCCTTATCAAACCTGATGAAAGGACGGACAACATTTGTTATCGCGCATAGACTTTCAACAATTGTGGATGCTGATCAAATAGTTTTCATCGATGATGGAGAAGTTACCGGTATAGGGACACACGAAGAATTAAGCAGCAATCACGAGCTTTATGCGGAGTTTGCAACCCAACAGCTGGTGTAGTGATATTACTTATAATATATCATGGCTCCCGTTGTTGGCTGCAAAACAACCTGCTGTCATATTATTGCGTTAAAATAACATAAAGAATCATTTTTTGTAAAGAGGTATTAGTATGTCTGATTTAACTTCATTAAGGAATATTGGTAAAGAACTTGAAAAAAAGCTAAATGCAGTTGATATTGTAACTGCAGAGGAGTTAAAAGCTATTGGGAGTGAAGAGGCTTTTATAAGACTAAAGATTCGTTATCCAAACGTATGCCTTGTACACTTATATTCTCTTGAGGGAGCAATATCCGATACTGATTACAATAAATTACCGGAAAATGTTAAACAAAGACTTAAAAGCTTTAGCGACAGGTTGAAACAAGGAGTTAATTGTGCAGATTAATCGACTATTAGAAATCGTCTATGTACTATTACGTCAAAACACAGTAACAGCAAAGGAATTGGCCGAACGTTTTGAAGTATCTCAAAGAACAATATATCGTGATATAGATACGTTAAGCCTGTCCGGGATACCAGTGTACACTGAAAAAGGTAAAGGCGGTGGTATTAGTCTTCTGCCTGACTTTGTGCTGAACAAATCTATCTTAAATGATGATGAGCAAAACGAGATTTTATCTGCTTTACATGGTTTATCAAGTATAAAGACAGATGAAACGGATCATGTTCTGCAAAAGCTATCTGCTGTTTTTAACAAGAGCGCGTCGGAATGGCTTGAAGTTGACTTCACTGATTGGAGTTATCGTAACGGTGGTTATTTTAATGAATTTAAGACTGCTATATTAAACCGTTTTATTGTTGAGTTTGATTATTTTAGTACACAAGGGGAAAAGACACATCGCAGAATAGAGCCTATCCAAATTTGGTTCAAGTCAAGAGCCTGGTATATACATGGATTCTGCTTATTAAGAAATGATCTTCGTTTATTTAAGTTAACGCGGATTTCAAACCTTGTTGTTACAGATGAGCCTTTTAAAGAGCGAGACTTGTTGAGAATAGAGTCAAGTGAGGATTTAATGCGAGAACAAAAACCATGTGTTACATTAGTTTTGAAGATAGCAGCGGAAATGACCTATCGTGTGTACGATGATTTTTGTGATGATTTGGTAGAGGCACAGCCGGACGGAAGTTTCATCGGAACAGTAACATATCCGGAAGATGATCGGGTTTACAATTATATTCTCTCGTTTGGTGAATACGTTGAGGTGCTGGAACCTAAACATATTCGAGATATCGTAAGAGAAAAAGCGCAAAAATTCGTAAATAATAATTCGTGAATACTAAATTGAAAAGGTGGGAATTTTATGAATTGGTCTGAATTGTATGATAATTCGCAAGAACCGACTGAAAAACAGATAAATGAGTTTGTCGAATCCTCATTATGGGAAGATTTAGATACTTATTTACAACAAACATATAATATTAAGCCAACTCTTTTTTATAGCAACTGCTCTATGGATAAGGGTTATTGGAAAGGGTGGAATATTAAGTATAAAAAGAGTGGAAAGGCACTGTGTACTCTTTATCCCAAACAAGGTTACATTCTTCTGTTATTACCGATTGGAATTCGTCAGATGGGAGAAGCGGAGCTACTTATGCCGACTTGTACCGAATACACACAAAACCTATTTAAAGAATCACCGGTAGGGCGTACCGGTAAATCATTAGCTTTTGAAATTAGTGATGGTGATGTTTTGTTTGATATAAAGAGATTAATTGATATCAGAGTGAATACAAAATAGAATATGGAGGATTCTTATGCCAAGACCAACTACAAAAAATGATTTGATTAACGCGGCAAATGAGCAGTATGATAAGTTATGGAAATTAATAAACTCCTTAACTGAAGAAGAGCAAAACGCGCCATTGGAATACGGAGATATATCAAATAAAAAAGAACCCCATTGGGCTAGAGACAAAAATATGCGGGATATACTGATACATCTTCATGAATGGCATAATCTGTTGCTAAGCTGGGTTTCAAAAAATCAAAATGGAGAGGCATCAACATTTTTACCAGAACCGTATACTTGGAAAACATACGGCACTATGAACGTTGAGTATATCTGGAAAAAACATCAGGAGACTCCGTATGAGGAATCTAAACAAATGTTTGCAGATAGCCATGCTGAAGTTCTTGATCTGGTTAATAAGTTTTCTAACGACGAATTATTTTCCAAAAATGTATTTCCATGGGTGGGAGGCTCTACGTTAGGAAGCTATTGCGTATCTGTAACAGCAAGTCACTATGATTGGGCTATGAAGAAGATAAAACTATATATTAAAACGCTGAAAGGAAAATAATGAATTTCATATGAAGACAAAACAAAAGCTTTGCCTGTTATTATCAGCATTTATTTTAATTAATATCACAGCTTGCGGTTATTCTTATCAAGAGGAAACCAATTCTTTCGGCAACTATATAATAGACTTGGAAGCAATTGATGAGTTTTACCTTACTATTGAAGATAAGCCTGTATATGGAGTCTTAATCGTTAAAGATGGGAATATCGTATCTCAGTATTATAAAGATGATTATGACGAGAACATTGTTTTCTCGATGAACTCATGTGCAAAAAGTTTTACATCAGCATTGGTTGGCATAGCTATAGAACAAGGTATTATTAGTAATGCAGATACATATATTTCGGAATTCTTTCCACAACTTATAAACTCCGGTGACGAGAGAAGAGAACAGATCATGATCCGCCATTTACTAGATATGACATCGGGTTATTACTGGAAGGATGAAATGTTTACTTGGGAAGGAAATTTTAGCTTAGCGATTGAAGCAGATGATATGATTGAGTTTTTGCTAAACAGAGAAATGGAACATGATCCGGGCAAGGTTTTTAATTATGACTCAGGGGGTCATCAACTACTGTCTGCGATAATCCAAGAAAGATCCAGCGATACATTAGCTGCTTTCGCGCAAAAAAATCTATTTGAACCAATGGGAGCAGATAGTGTTCAGTGGGGTCTTCATTACGGAGATTGGCAAGGCATAACCACAGGTGGATTTGACATTCATATGACACTTGAAGATGCAGCAAAATTCGGACAGTTATACTTGAACAAAGGTAAATGTGATGAAAAGCAAATAATCCCGAAAGAATGGGTGACCGAGTCAACAAAAACGCATTCAAGGGGCACTCCTTATTTTGGTGAATACGGTTTTTCCTGGTGGATAAACAAAATCTATAGTGATTGTGATAATGATGTTTACTATGAAATGTACTATGCCATGGGAGCCGGAGGACAAATGATATTTATTATACCTGAGTTAAATAGTGTTGTTGTGTTTGCGTGTGGTTTTCCACTGCTTCAAACAAAAGCACCATTACGATATCTCCCTTTAATAGTAAGTGCTTTTGAGCAGCAATAATACTCACTTTCGGAATTAGTTTGATTAGATGGCATCTCCTGTAGCTGAAGGGTATATGCCTAACGGCTCTCGGAGATGTTAATTACACCTGTTATAAATCTTATCAATTCATAACGAAATATATGCAAATATGTACTCAGTAACGTTAACATTTTGATGAGGTATTTGCATATAACTGATGTTATAATGACAATCGTTTTACTCCCGGGCTATGCCGGAAAGTTTTAAAATATATAAAAATGATATATGGGGTATTACATGACGAAAAACAGGATTTTAATTATAGAAGACGATGAAGCAATTTCTGATGGTATTGCGGTGAATTTGCAATATTCAGGTTATGACTATGCTGTATTTTCTGATGGGCAGAAAGCAGCAGATTCTTTAGAAAATGATCATTCCTATGATTTAGCTTTACTGGATATAATGCTGCCGGGTCTTGATGGATTTGAACTTATAGCTTATATGAAGAAATATAATATTCCGGTAATTTATATAACAGCAAAGAATGATACGACATCGGAAATAAAAGGGCTTCAAGATGGCGCGGAAGATTATATAGTTAAACCCTTTGATATACTTGCGTTGCTCGTGCGTATTGAAAAGGTTTTAGAGCGTACTGGTAAGTTGAATAAAATATTGCGTGTAGGTGATATAACACTTGATCTAGAAAACCGTAACGTAACAAAATGTGGTGAGGAAATTGTCTTAAAGCCATTAGAATTTGACGTTCTTTCCATGCTTGTAAGATACAAGAATCGAACAATACTGCGTGATGATATGCTCGATGAAATATGGGGAATAGATTTCTTTGGCGATACCCATACGGTTGATGTACATATTTCAAATCTGCGTAAAAAACTTGATGCCCCGGAACTGATAAAAACTGTACCTAAGTATGGTTACAGATTGGAGGATAAGAATTGAAGCATTTGACTAAGAATATGAAGTTATGGCAAAAAATATCAGCAATATGCGTATCTGTTCTTTTACTTGTTGTTATTTTGTGTAGCGCGTTACTCCTTTCACAAGCGAGAGATTCTTTGATTCAGATAACCACCGAGCGTGTAAGAAGTGAGCATTTGAAACAAAAAGTTTTATTTTCTGAAATGGTTGGATACTATCTTATAGATGACAGTAATCCCATTATAAAACGATCAGGAATCGTTTATTGCTTCAGACGATTTGCCGAAAATACATCGGTTCTGGTTGACTCTCATGGTACTCTTTTTTCTTATACACAAATTGAACCTGAAAAAATCCTGTATATAGATGTTGAAGATACGCTTCAAAAACACTTACTCTCACGAATAGACGGCAGGAATATTCTCATAGTGGGTAGTCCAATTAGATTATTGGGTGATGACTATATAGTTTATACCGTAAATGATGTAACCGAAGTGTTTGATAGTATCACGGCAATGGTTTGGCGGTTTGTGCTTATCTGTGGACTTGGGATTACTGCCGGTACAATTCTAATAATCATGCTTGTGCGTCAAGCGGTTAAGCCTCTGGCTTCGCTCGGAGCTATAACCCGTCGCATATCAGATGGTAAATATGATGAACGTGCAAACATCGACTCAAATGATGAAGTTGGTAAACTGGCAGCAGATTTTAATAAAATGGCAGATTCAATACAAACACATATATTTAGCCTTGAAGAAACAGCAAATCGGCAGCAACTCTTTATCGGCGGCATTACTCATGAGTTTAAAACACCGATGACTTCCTTGATAATACATTCAGACACACTTCTTTCCACCGAACTAAGCGCAGAGGAAGCGAAGAAATCTCTTTCTCATATTTACAAGCAAAGCAAATGGCTTGAGCAACTTACAGGAAAGCTTCTCAAACTTATTGTTCTTAAAGAAAACATTGTCTTGAAATCTGAAAGTATAAAAGAGTTATTAGATGATGTTTATGAAAGTACAGCCGAGTTTATGCATGAGCGGAAAACACCGCTTGATATTGAGTGTGAAATTGAATCTTTGTACATTGATTATGACCTGATGAAATCACTGATCATAAACCTTATTGATAATGCGTCAAAGGCATCTGAACCGGGTCAGCGTATTATATTACGAGCATATGATAAAACATTGGTAGTTCAGGATTATGGCAAGGGGATACCACAGGATGAAATCGAACGGGTCACCGATTCGTTTTATATGGTTGATCGCTCACGAAGTAAAAAAGACGGTAGCAGTGGATTAGGGCTGGCGCTTGTCAAACAAATTGCTGATGCGCATAAGGCTAAATTGATTATCCAAAGCCGGTTGGAAATGGGTACAACCGTAAAAATAGTTTTCTCATGTTAACATACAAATAAATAAGGTAAGGTAAATAAATGAAAAGA
>Ga0209737_10002493_pt1 | contig 12901 bp, 9 predicted proteins | sample TergutCu122P3_FD_187284 | JGI IMG/M metagenome (GOLD analysis project Ga0209737, IMG submission 187284) | Cubitermes ugandensis P3 segment gut microbial communities from Kakamega Forest, Kenya - Cu122 P3 (SPAdes) (version 2) | ecosystem: Host-associated > Arthropoda: Insects > Digestive system >... | reverse complement strand
CAAAAGGTTCTTATCCTGATATCGGTAATCCAACCTGCGAAAGCGATACTGTTGTTGCAAGAGTGAAGATATTTAGTACGCCTGCCGCTCCTGACAGGGTTGCCGACACTACCCTCTGCATCAACGATCCCAGTATAACCTTGAAAGTCAATAGTGGAACCAACATCAAGTGGTATAGCGATTTGAAACAGCCATTGTCCACTGCGCCTCAAATCAATACCAGTAAATTAGGAATACAAACTTATTATGTAACCCAAAAGAACGAAAATTGTGAAAGCCCAATAGATAATGGAAAAATGACAGTTGATATCAGAGGAAGATCAGACACGGTAAACATAAAACTTTCGTATAATCCAGAATTGTGTCCTAACAGCAGTACCATCATCTTAGCTGAGGCAAAAGTGACCAATCCTGTTTTTAAATGGTATGTCGATAGTAAAAAATCAGTACAAATAAATAATGTTCCGGGAAATGGATCAATATTTGAGACCCCTGTATTAAACAGAGATACATCCTATTATGTCTCGATACAATATGGAGGGTTGTGTGAGAGCATTTATGCCCATGCCGCAGTGATCAACGTAAGGGATTTTATTCCTCCAAAAATCACTCCTCCGCCAAATGTCGTGGTCAGTACGGATGTAGGTGTTTGTTATGCCACCAACGTTGATCCCGGTTTCCCGTTTGTTTCTGACAACTGTTCCCCGGAACATAAACTGATTGTGACCTCCAATCCTGCAATAGATTTGATAGAACGTTACGAGTTGGGTGATACTACACTGATATGGTGGGTTAAAGACGAAACAGGCAATATGGACTATGCCCTGCAAAACGTTTCGGTGAGGGACAGGCAAAAGCCATGGGCGAACAATCCCGTTCAGGATATTATCAAAGAAATAGATGAAAATGAAGATTCTGCTGTAGCCTATTACGATTGGAATTATGAAGACAATTGTACTCCTGCGTCTGAATTGATTGATTCGCTCTACAGGGGGCTTCCTTCAGGCTCGGTATTCCCTTTGGGCGAAACCCAGATCATCCGCTACATCATCGACAAGGCCGGAAACGTTGATACATGCAAGTTTAAAGTAATAGTAAGATATCCTCAACGCCCTTTGGAACTGGTTGCTTTGAGAGTGACCCGCAACCCGATATGTCCCAACGAACAAGTAGAAATCACACCCATCATCAGCGGAGGATTGGGGAAAATCACTTACTCGTGGAGCCCGCGTAGTTGGACTGCTCCGGTAATGAATGATTATCCAAGGGAAGATACTACTTACGAAGTAACTATTAGCGATGGCTTTACAACTCTGACAAAAAGCGTTCCTGTCAAAATATTGGAAACCAGAAAAGTGGAATTGTCCTTAACAGTAGAAGGTCGCCCTATTATTATGGACGAAATATTTGAAGGTGACGAAGTTCTGGTAACAGCGACATCCGGATTTGACGCTTACAAACTGTTGCTCAACAGCGAAATAATACAGGATGTAGGAACAAATAACTACGTCAGTTTTCAAGCCGATTTAGGTACTTACACTGTTCAGGTTTTTGCCACAGACGAAAATTTTTGCGTAACAGAAGACTATATGGTTATTGAAGTAGACAGCAAAAAATTGCCCAATGTTTTCACACCCAACTTTGACGGAAAAAATGATAAATTCCTCGAATTTCTCGAAACTCCACGTTCTCCGGAAGATTTCCAACTTCAGGTATTCAGCCGGACAGGGCAACTGCTCTATAAAGGCAATTCCGGATGGGACGGCATGTACAAAGGAAAAGTGATGCCTCAGGGTACATATTCTTATTTGGTACGACGAAAGATGAATAGTGGCGAATACCGGATTTTTAAAGGTTATGTAACCATAAAACTGTAATGTGGCAACCATGAAAAAAAATCTTTATACATGTTTGTTTTTTCTATGTGTGGTTTGCACAACAAACGCACAAATCGATCCCATATTCTTTCAGCAGTCAAATAACCGGATATTGGTCAATCCGGCAGCCACCGGAAAAGGAGGCGACGTTAAAACAGCGCTGGCTATGCGCCAGCAATGGACGGGATTTCCCGGACCATCCACACAGGCGCTGTATGTCAACGGTTTTGTGCAATGGGTATTTTCAGGTCTGGGGCTGACCTGGATAAACGATAAGTACGGACCGCAACAAACCAACAATATCAAAATGAATTACGCCTTTTTTATTCCCTTCGAAGAAGTGGCCTTTCTTTCGCTGGGATTGGGAATGGGGGTGATGAACAATACTTACAACGAATTGGGTTTTTTTCCCCGTGAATTTGACGACCCGTCATTGTTAGACTTAACCAAACAAACGAAAACCATACCTGATTTCGATTTTGGTTTTGAATTTAATATGGCAAAATTGGAAGTGGGCGCTTCGGTAACACATATCACCTACATGTATGCCGATCAAAATCTTGTGCGTCCTATGAGGAATATCTTTGCATATTCGCGGTACAAAGTACCATTGAACAGATATTGGGACTTCATTCCTGGCATTACCTGGCATAATACCCGTAAATTAAATACATACGAGTTCAACGCAGCATTCCGTTACAATAATAACATTTGTATAAGCATGATGTACCGTAATCCTGTTGATTGCGGTATCGCTGTTGGGATCAATCTCTATGAAGGTTTTCGTGTGACCTATTCCTACGATTATGGATTCGACAGCATGAGAAGTTACAACAACGGATCGCACGAAGTTACCATTTCATACAACATCTCAATGATTAACACTTACGTGAAAACCAAATTGCGGTTCTTCAGGTGGAAAATGTTTTAGGATTTTCACCCCATACCTCCACGTTATCACAACAAATATTATTACGATCCAGTTCAGTTTTACGTTTTTTTTATACTTTTATGATTTTATTGATAAATTGAAAATTCATCTCACCCTCCCGCCCCGTGAAGCCGCTGTTGCGGAACTGCTGGAAAAAGCGGTTGCCCGTCATGCCGGATACAGCACAGGCGACGTCAAAAAACTGAACATCCTTCACCGTTCGATTGACGCCCGCAAGCGTGGCAGCATCAAGGTAAACCTGACGGTAGAAGTATTTCTGCATGGCGAAGAAATTGTACAGCCATCCTGCGATTTTCATTTCGAAAATGTACGCTCCCGTCCCGAAGTTGTGATTACAGGTACAGGGCCTGCCGGTTTGTTCGCAGCTTTCAGGCTTATCGAACGCGGATTCAGGCCGGTGCTGATTGAACGCGGAAAGGAGGTGCGCAGTCGCAAACAGGATATTGCTTTACTGTGCCGGGGCAAGGGATTGAATCCAGAATCGAACTACTGTTTCGGCGAAGGCGGAGCAGGCGCTTTTTCTGACGGCAAACTTTTCACCCGTTCCCGCAAACGCGGAGATATCGAACGGGTACTGCAACTGTTTCATTTACATGGGGCAAGTAATGAAATACTCATCGACGCGCACCCGCATATCGGTAGCGACAAATTGCCCGAAATTATCCGCAACATGCGGCAAACCATTGTACAATGCGGCGGTGAGTTCCATTTCGGGCAAAAGTTGACGGATTTCATCTTTCGTAACGGTAAGGTAACGGGAATTACAACCGCTTCGGGCGACCGCTTCGAGGGTTGCGCCGTCATTCTGGCTACCGGTCATTCGGCGTCTGACGTCTACGATATTTTTCATCGCAACCGCTATATGCTCGAACCCAAGGCATTTGCCATGGGTGTTCGTGTTGAACACCCGCAAGTACTCATTAACGAAATACAATACCACCATTCGCCTGAAACAGCTTACCTTCCTGCAGCAACCTACCTGCTTACCTCGCAGATTGCCGGCCGCGGCGTATATTCCTTTTGCATGTGCCCCGGCGGATGTATCGTTCCTGCTTCCACTTCGGCTGATGGGCAGGTGGTCAATGGCATGTCTTCGTCGAAGCGGCACACAGCTTTCGCCAACTCCGGCGTCGTGGTCGAAATACGGTTGGATGACATGCAAGACTTTTCCCGGCATGGAGTACTGGCAGGCTTGCGATTCCAACAGCATGTAGAAATGCTGGCAGCACAGAACGGTAGTGTTCATCAGATTGCCCCGGCACAGCGCATCACAGATTTCGTAAAAGGACGTACATCGGCTACTCTACCCGTGTGCAGTTATTTGCCGGGCATTGTTTCGTCGGCAGTACATTCGTGGCTGCCGGCACAGGTTACCCAGCGGTTGCAGGAAGCCTTCCAATTGTTCGATCGCAGGATGCACGGGTTTCTCACATCCGGTGCGGTGGTGGTTGGCGTGGAATCACGTTCTTCATCACCTGTGCGCATCCCACGCAACGCCGCTACCATGCAGCATCCGCAACTGCCCGGACTATACCCTTGCGGCGAAGGAAGCGGTTTTTCCGGAGGAATTACCTCATCGGCAATAGATGGGGAAAAGGTGGCGAGTAATGTCTTTTGTTAATTTTACAAAATAATATATTTTTGCAGTTCATTTTTTAAAATAAATTAATCGTGGATATTTTTGATAAAATACAGGCAAGCGAAGGCCCGCTGGGTCAATACCGCAAAAACGCGCACGGGTACTTTATGTTCCCGAAACTCGAAGGCGATATAGGCGCGCACATGGAATTTCGTGGTAAGGAAATGGTTGTGTGGAGTTTGAACAACTACATCGGTTTGGCGAATCATCCCGAAGTACGTAAAGTTGACGGCGAAGCGGCTACACGCTGGGGGCTAGGCGCTCCGATGGGCGCCCGCATGATGTCAGGACAAACCGTTTTGCACGAAAAGTTGGAACAACAACTGGCTGAATTTGAAAAGAAAGAAGACGCCTACCTGTTGAATTACGGTTATCAGGGCATGGTTTCGATTATCGACACGCTGATGACACGTCACGATGTGATTGTGTACGACGCCGAATGTCACGCATGTATCATGGACGGACTGCGCCTGCATTTCGGCAAACGTTTCGTGTTTGCTCACAATGATATGGCCAGCCTCGAAAAACAGTTGCAACGCGCCACCAAGCTCACCGAAGAAAGCGGCGGCGGTATATTGGTCATCACCGAAGGCGTATTCGGCATGTCGGGCGACCTCGGTAAGCTGGATGAAATCGTTGCTTTGAAGCAGAAATATCAATTCCGCATTCTGCTTGATGACGCGCATGGTTTCGGCACAATGGGAAACACAGGCGCCGGTGTTTCCGAATATTTTGATGTGATGGATGGCGTTGACCTCTTTTTTGGAACTTTTGCCAAGGCAATGGCCGGAATAGGCGGTTTTGTGGCAGGTCCTGAAACGGTTATCAATTACCTGCGCTACAATATGCGTTCGCAGATTTTTGCCAAATCATTGCCTTTGCCTATGGTGGAAGGCGCGATCAAACGTCTCGAACTGCTCCGCACCTGTCCTGAATTGCGCGAAAAACTGTGGACTATTGTCAAGGCACTGCAAAGTGGCTTGTGCGAAAGAGGTTTCGACATCGGTAATACCAACTCGCCGGTAACGCCCGTTTTTATGAAAGGGTCGGTACCCGAAGCCACCAACGTGATTCTCGATTTGCGCGAAAACTACAGTATTTTCTGCTCAATAGTGGTATATCCCGTTGTTCCCAGGGGCGTAATTTTATTCAGGCTCATCCCCACAGCGGTACACACATTGGATGATGTGGACATAACTCTCAAAGCCTTCTCGGAAGTGAAGGAAAAATTGGAAGCAGGGAAATACGTAGGCGATAAGGTACGAATGGCGTAAGTTGGAATATTGCGACACATGAATTGCAAAGAAAGAATCGGGAACGTAGAATATTCTTCCCGCGTTTGGGCTAACCTTGAGCAAAAATAAAAAAGAGGTTTACAATCTCTTGTAAACCTCTGATTTTCTTGTAGCGAGAGGCGGGATTGAACCGCCGACCTCATGATTATGAATCATGCGCTCTAACCGGCTGAGCTACCTCGCCATGGTTTTTGAGGGCACAAAGGTAATTATTTTTATTGAATGACAAATATTATTTTTCCCTGCTCAACAATGATACTGCAAAATTTTCCAGAATCGTTTTGCGCGAATCGTCTGGAACCGCAACATTCCTGAAATGCAACATGGCTTGCTGATAATAGTCGTCCATAGCTTTTCGTGCAACATTGTTTACACCCAGATGGTCATATATCGCTTTAACTCTGTTGATTTTTTCGTTGGCAGGAATCTTTTGTTCATTCAGTAATGTACTTAATTCGCTACGGGTTTTGCTGTCCGCTTTTTCGAATGCTGTTAGAAGCAGATAAGTCTTTTTCCCGCACAAAATATCACCGCCGATGGCTTTTCCAAACACATCCGGATTGGCATATACATCCAAACAGTCGTCCTGTATCTGGAAAGTAAGACCAAGTGAAATACCAAACTGATAAAGTGATTCGGCGCTGGTAACATCCGCTCCACCGCTGATGGCGCCGGTTTTGAGAGATGCAGCCAGAAGAACAGCCGTTTTAAGACGGATCATTTTCAAATAATCGTCGATGGATACATCGGTGCGCTGTTCAAAATCCATATCGTATTGCTGGCCTTCGCATACTTCCAATGATGTCCGGTTAAATGTGTCGAGCAACACAGGCAAAACATCCGGAGGCGCCTGACATATACACCTGTATGCCAGAATCATCATTGCGTCACCCGAAAGGATGGCCGTGTTTTCGTTCCACCGTTTATGCACTGTGGGACGATTGCGCCGTAAATCGGCATTGTCCATCACATCGTCGTGCAGCAATGTGAAGTTATGAAAAAGTTCCAACGCTATAGCCGGCATCAAGGCTTTTTCAATGTCATCGCTAAACAGATTGCAGGCCATCAATGCAAGCACCGGACGAATCCTTTTTCCTCCGGCTGCCATCACATAATCTATCGGTTGATACAGTCCTGCAGGTGTTTTACTGCCGATTGACAACTGTTTCAACTGTTCTTCGATGAGTGCGCTATATTGTTCTAAAGTGTACATTCAAACTTTTTTTGCTTTTCGAATCACCCGTTTCTTGTACCAGCGGGCATAATACCTGTAACCAAAAAATACCAATCCCATTATTATTAAAGCGATGCAGGACGACCAGTACCAACCGGTCAGCAACAGTAGAAGCGGAATAACAATGGCTGCAATGGCAATATATTTCAATATTAAAAATGGCTTTTCTGCCTTGGCTTTCAGCGCGTGGTCGATGAGGGTGGTTCCTTTGACGCCGTTACGGCCTGTACCGTCCATGAAAATGTGATGTGTTTCCCCGTCATACTGGTAATTGAGCATCCATACAGGATAGAAAATGAAACGGCTTTCGCGAAAAGGAATAGAAGAAACATCGCATTTGAAATCCTTGATATCATTACTTTGCAATTGTATCAATATATTTTTCCGAACCATGTTGTTCATGCTTTCCTCGCCGTATTGCCGCCACGTTTTCTGTACATCGCTGTTCCGGGAAAGAAAAAAGCAATTGTTCAGATGCTCGGTCTGGATCGGTTGGATACCATCATCCCTGTAATCCAGCATGCGGATATAATCGGATAATTCCTTGCACGATTCTACGCCTTCATAAGCCATACATATAATAAAATAGTCACCTTTCGATACACCGTTTTGCGAACGATAAGTATCATTCTGATATTCAGAAGATTCTGAATTCGCGGATGTTTGTTTGACTCTGCACGACCAGGCGCATTCGTATTGACCTTCATACAGATACACAGGTAGATAGAACCCTTTAACATCCTTGAACGAAATAATACCTGAAATATTTGCCGGAGCATAATCTTCGTTGATCAACATTGCGTATGCCGATTGCTCGAAATCCCCGACCAGGGTTGCAAATGGAATGATTTGTCCGGGTATTTCGGTTTGCAGAGTCAGGTTTGCGGTAATATGATAAACCGTACTGCAGAAAGGGCAGGCGATCTGGCCGCTTAACGGAGCAATACTGTTAAGTTGTCCATGGCATTTGGGACATTCGACCTGGTAAAAATCTAATGCGTTCATTTTTATTTCAATTTATTTTCTTCAACACCATCTTTGGTAATTTTCACAGGAAGGATGAATCCGTTCTCGTCGAAGAACATTTCATCAATACAGGTTTCGCGACTGTTGCGGTCGGTTTCGGTGAGCGGGCGCCGATGGTATACAATATAGTATTTATCGGATTTTGGGTCATGGATGATAGAATGATGTCCTGCACTGGTGGCGATATTTGGATCCTGTTCCAAAATTTTCCCAATCCGCTGAAAAGGTCCAAACGGGCTGTCGGCAATAGCATAAGCCACACAATAGTCAGGGCGCCCCCATCCGCCTTCTGACCACATGAAATAGTATTTCCCGCCACGGATGAACATAAACGGGCCTTCGACATATTCTTCGGGTGTTACTTCCATGAACATTTCGCCGGAAGGTAACGGCTCAAATCCTGTAAAACCGGCATTGAGCCTGGCTACATTACAATGACGCCAGCCTCCGTAATACATGTAAAAACTTCCATCCCTGTCAAGAAATACAAACTGGTCGATGGGTTGCGCACCATTGTAGAACTTGTCGATGAGCGGTTTACCCAGATGGTCCCGAAAAGGGCCTTCCGGACGATCGGCTATTGCCACTCCTATTCCGCCATACTGTTCGTTGTTTTGGATATCGTTGCCGGCAAAGAATAAAAAGTATTTTTCACACTTTTTAACGATAGCCGGCGCCCATAAGGCGCGTTTTACCCAACGTACGGAGGTTGTGTCGATAATACGGCTGTGTTTGGTCCAGTTGATCAGGTCGGGCGATGAAAAAGCGTCTAAAAAAACCTGTTGGTCGTAGGGTGCTGAAAATGTAGGATAAATCCAGTACCGGTCGTCGAAAATAATCCCTTCGGGGTCGGCGTACCAACCGGGAAACACAGGGTTACCTGCACGGGGCTTGGGCTCCTGACCGTATAGGATCGTGAAACCCATCAAAAAGATAATCAGAATACTATATTTCATGTGTTTAGAGATAAATTTCAAGAAGTCATGCCACAAAAATACAATTTTTTATTGAAAATAAAAAAAGCCATTCTTTATAGAATGACTTTTATCGATGACCTTCCGAATTTTGAAATCTATCGGATTTTTTCTTTCAAAACAGGATTAACTGGTTGCAGGTGCAGGAGCAGGTCTTGGTTGCCTTGGCGCCGATCTTTCAGAACCTGGAACTGCTATCGGATATAGCGACAAATCCATATTCTTCATCTCAAGTTGCTCAGGTACCAGATTCATATCCAAAGCCATTGTATCATTCCATGTCACTTCTGCGCCAGTATAAGCCGAAATACGCCCCATGATGGCTGTCATTGTTGAAATAGCGGTTTCTTCAGCCTGACAGATCGGGTTATTGTCGCGAATATGGTTGATCCAGTTGACATGTTCCAAAACCATTGCTGCTGTTTGCTGAAAGTCTTCTTTTTCCTTTTCGAAATCATATTTCCACAGTAAATTACCCTGCAGGTCTACAATTTTTTGTGCATCCGGGTTGTTCGCATTATCACCTCCAAACCAGGTGCCTTTAGAGCCTTGTATAATTTCAAAAACTTTATTTGCGCAACCATTGATTTGACGGCACATACTGTGCAGGTGAATATCGCCTTCATATAAATAATCCACACTGAAGTTGTCGAATTGATCGCCTGTCAGGCGGCGTTGACGAGAGCCGAATGCAACCGCTTTTTCAGGTTTTCTTCCAGTGAACCAGTTGAAAACGTCAAGGTTGTGAATGTGTTGTTCAACAATATGGTCGCCTGATAACCATGTCCAGTTCACCCAGTCGCGAATCATCCATTCCATATCAGTCCAACTCTTGTCTTTCAACCTGTACCAAAGCATGTTGGTGTTCCAGTAAACGTTACCGCCAACTATTTCACCAATCATACCCGACTGTACCTGCTTGTAACTTTCGATATAGCAGCGTTGATGGTGGCGTTGTGTGCCGGTTACCACGCAAAGACCCTGCGCAATCGCTTTCCTCGAATCGGCGATGATAGAACGCACACCTGCTGGATCAACTGCTAGCGGTTTTTCCATAAATACATGCTTTCCTGCATTTACCGCTGCTTTGAAATAGGCAGGACGGAAAGCGGGAGGCGTAGCGATGATTACTACATCAATACCGGCTTCTAAGACCTTTTGATAGTTGTCGAATCCGGTAAAACACTTGTCATCAGGAATTTCCTGATTGTATTTTTCTTTGAGCGTTTTACGGCAGGATTCTATTCTGTCAGAAAATGTATCGCCCAAAGCAACAACGGACAGATTTGGCCCAGCGTCTAAAAAGTTTTGTACAGCGCCCGAACCGCGTCCTCCGCAACCGATAACGCCTGCTTTTAGCGGTTTGCCGTCTTTTGCCTTATCAGGTAATATACCTCCTGCATAAAGTTTCGGTATATTCCATTCGGCTTCTGCACGTAAAGGCGTCAATGGCGGTTCTTTAGGGCCTCCGCATGAAGTTAACAATGCACCAGCGCCCAGAGCGCCGGTAGCGCCCATAACTGCAGCGCTTGAAAGAAATTCTCTTCTATTGATAGAAATTTTACTCATGATATTTGATTTTTTAATTGAATTGGTTGGATATATTTTGAAAAGACAAAAATACAAAAAAAAATTATAATCTCTTCAATCTGCAAAAAAAATACAGAAGCTTACAATTTTTTTTTATTTTTGCACCATCTAAAAACCAGCACAAATGGAAAATATTGATTGGAAAAATTTACCTTTCGGTTATACAAAAACCGATTATAATGTCCGTTGTTACTACAGGGACGGAAAATGGGGCGAACTCGAAATTTCTTCATCCGAGTACATTATGCTGCATATTGCGGCAACCGCTACGCATTACGGGCAGGAGGTTTTTGAAGGGTTGAAGGCATATCGCGGGAAAGACGGTAAAATTCGCCTGTTCCGCTACCGCGACAATGCGCAACGCATGATGGATTCGGGCGCCTACATCCAAATGGTTGCCCCATCTGTCGATGTGTTTGTGGAAGCGGTTAAAAAAACAGTGAAACTCAACGAACATTTTGTTCCGCCCTACGAATCGGGCGCTACATTGTATATACGTCCCCTTCTGATTGGCACCGGCGCTCAAGTAGGAGTGAAACCGTCAACCGAATATCTTTTTCTGGTATTTGTCACACCGGTAGGGCCTTATTTTAAGACCGGTTTTAAGCCTTTGGATGTGATGATTACTCGCACCAGCGACCGTGCAGCGCCGCTCGGTACCGGTCACGTTAAGGTCGGGGGCAATTATGCTGCCAGCCTGTCTGCTTCTATCGAAGCACAGCAGTTAGGGTATGCTACCTGCCTGTATCTCGACGCCAAAGAGAAAAAATACATTGATGAATGTGGCCCGGCTAACTTTTTTGGTATCAAAAACAATACGTACATCACCCCCGATTCAAAGAGTATATTGCCTTCCATCACCAACCGCAGCCTGATCACTTTAGCCGAAGATTTGGGTATGAAGGTAGAACGCCGCCCGGTAGAGGTTCCGGAATTGGAAACTTTCGAGGAAGCCGGCGCATGTGGTACAGCGGCAGTGATTACGCCCATCAAAAAAATATTTGACCCGCAGACCAATAAGATATACGATTACGGTAGCGAAGCAGGCGCCGTAAGCACAAAACTGTACAACCTTTTGCGTGCCATTCAGTATGGCGATGCGCCTGACACGCATAATTGGGTAGAATTTGTAGATTAGATTCTTACGATAATCAAAAATAAGATGGCAAAACTTAAAGGAGCAATTGTTGTAGATTCCGAACGTTGTAAGGGATGCGGCGTTTGTACGGCCAACTGTCCGCAGAAAGTTGTTGAATTGGGTAAAAAAGTCAATTCCAAAGGTTATTATTTCGCACACATGGCGCAGCCCGACGAATGTACGGGGTGTACCAATTGTGCGGTGGTCTGCCCCGACGGAGCGATTACTGTCTATCGAATCAAAGTATAATAGAACGCGGATGACGCAGATTAAGCGGATTTACGCTGATAATTAAATTCGTGAAAATCTGTGTAATTCGTGGCTAAAAAAAAATCAAAAATGAATGAACTTCGATTAATGAAAGGTAATGAGGCGATTGCCGAGGCGGCTATCCGCGCCGGCGCTGACGCCTATTTCGGTTATCCTATTACCCCGCAGTCGGAGATATTGGAGTATCTGATGGAGCAAAATCCGGTTGAAACTACCGGAATGGTGGTATTGCAGGCCGAAAGCGAAGTGGCGGCCATTAACATGGTATATGGCGCCGCCGCCACAGGTCGCCGTGTGATGACGTCTTCGTCTAGTCCGGGAATCAGCCTGAAGATGGAAGGTATTTCGTACCTTGCGGGGTGTGAACTTCCCTGCCTCATCGTCAATATAGTACGTGGCGGTCCGGGACTGGGAACCATACAGCCGTCGCAAGCCGACTATTTCCAGGCTACCAAGGGAGGAGGACATGGCGATTACCGCATGTTGGTTCTTGCCCCTGCGTCGGTGCAGGAAATGGCAGATTTCGTGGCGCTTGGGTTCGACCTTGCCTTCAAGTACCGCAACCCGGTGATGATTCTTTCTGACGGTCTCATCGGCCAGATGATGGAAAAAGTGGAACTTCCCGAATTTCAACCACGAAAGAAGGATAATGAGCCGTGGGCTGCTGTTGGAAAAACTCCTGACAGGGAACGTATTATCATTACTTCGCTGAATCTGGACGCCTTGGTACAGGAACAGCACAACATCAAATTACAGGAAAAATATTGCCGCATGGAGGAAGAAGATACCCGTTTTGAAACTAATTTTTGCGATGATGCGGAATATATCATTGTGGCTTATGGCGCAAGTGCGCGTATTAGCCAAAAAGCAGTAAAACTGGCAAGAGAGCAGGGTATAAAAGTCGGA
>Ga0209737_10002492_pt1 | contig 12902 bp, 6 predicted proteins | sample TergutCu122P3_FD_187284 | JGI IMG/M metagenome (GOLD analysis project Ga0209737, IMG submission 187284) | Cubitermes ugandensis P3 segment gut microbial communities from Kakamega Forest, Kenya - Cu122 P3 (SPAdes) (version 2) | ecosystem: Host-associated > Arthropoda: Insects > Digestive system >... | reverse complement strand
TTCACGTGGAAAAAGAAGGGCTCTACAACCTTGAATTCACTTATATCCAGAAAGAGGGCAAAACTTCGGCTATTGAAAGACTGATCAAAATAGACGGAAAAGTCCCGTTCAGAGAGGCCCGCTACATAACGCTCGCAAAAACATACGCGGACGATTACGTGTTAGGCGAAGACGGCGAGCCGACTTTTTTGATGGACATAAAAAACAACGAGATAAGGCCCCCGAAAATCGAGGCGCCCGAATGGAAGACAGTCCTCACGGAAGATTCGTCGGGGTTCGTTGAAGAGCCGTTTTTGTATTATCTTGAAGCGGGCGAGCATGTCCTGACGCTTGAAGCCGTAAGGGAATCGGTGTATATGAGCGATATAAGATTCGTAGTCGCGCCGAAAATCCCGACATATGAAGATTACCGCAAATCGCACCCGGACGTTAAAGGCACAGCCGAAATAAAAGACATACAGGCGCAAAAGCCCACTGGCACGTCCGAGATAACCATATATCCGTTGAATGACAGGACTTCGTCGATCACCTATCCGCAGGACGCGTCGAGGATCAGGCTAAATTCGATCGGCAGCAACAAATGGCAGATCCCCGGCCAGTGGATCAAATATGAATTTGAAGTCCCGGCGGGGGGCGCAGGGTTCTATTATATCGTGCCGAGGTTCAAGCAGGCTGTCTATTCAGGGGTTTATTCGTCGAGAAAAATCAGGATCGACGGCGAGATCCCATTCCGGGAAGCAAACAGGCTCAGGTTTAATTTCGACGACAGCTGGCAGGTCCTGCCGCTGAACGACGGGACTGTGCTGATCTCCGGCAATATAAAAGTCGGCGGCTCGACAATCCCCGTTGTTGACAACATAGCGGCAGTAAACGGCAAAGAATACAGCGTCACCGACGGCGTAAAAGTCGATGACAGGTATTATCCCGTCATTGACGGCACGGTGACGATCGGCGGGCTTAAATATAACATTATCAACAGGAAATTAACGAAGGATAAGCGCGAATATCCCGTTGACAGCAAAGTGATAGCGACTGACAGCGGCGATGTATACCCCGTTCAAAACATTAAAAAAGCGGTCGAAAACTTTGAATTTTATCTGACAGAGGGAAAACACGTCCTCGAACTCGAAGTGTCGCTCGGCGACATGTCCGAACTGCTTGGGCGCGTCGAGGTGAGCGTCATGCGCCTCAACGAAATGTACAGGAAAATCAGGATGATCACAGGGGCTTCGCCCGACGCCTACAGGGACTACGGGTTTGCGAGGCAGATCCCGGCAGTCCTTGAGGGAATGTGGGAGGAAGCGCAGAACCTGAGGGACATCTCCGCGCTGTTTGAATCGATCATCGGGGCAAAGGGCGAGCATACGGTCATGCTTGAAAAGATGGCCCTCCAGCTCGACAGGATGGCGCACAATACAGACAGGATCGCCCCAGGCCTGGATACGTTCAAGGCAAATATCGGCGGCATGTCGACATGGCTGCTTGAACGAAGAAACCAGCCCCTTGAGATCGACTACATAAAGATCATGCCGGTCGACCAGAAGCTGCCCCAGGCGGAGGCGAACTTCTTCCAGGCCGTTGCTTTCGAGTTCTCGTCGTTTATCATGTCGTTCTTCTCGGATTATAACTCACAGGGCATGATGCAGGATCTGGGAAAAGACGCGCAGGTCGTCGAAGTGTGGATGGGTTCCGCAGGCGCGGCGGTCGGCGGGCTTTCGCTCGCAGGGCGCGACCAGGCTCAGATCGCCAGACAAATGGTGGTCGACTTCACGAGGCAGACAAATATACAGGTCAATCTCAAGCTCGTCGCCGGAGGCTCGCTGCTTCCGTCGGTTCTCGCGGGGGTCGGCCCGGACATTGCGCTTTCCAACGGCGGAGGCGACGCGATAAACTTCGCGATCAGGAGCGCGGTGCTGCCGCTTAACTATTCCAGAAACAAAGAAACAGGCGAACTTACCCAGGTCGAATATTCCAAGGGCGACCCGTCGAGGAGCATAAAGAGCTTTGACGAAGTCGTTCAGTACTTCACCCCGTCGGCACTGACCCCCCTGACTCTCCAGAACAGCGCGGTAGAGGACAAATCGAAGCTCCAGGTCTTCGGGCTGCCCGAAACCCAAACGTTCTCGATGCTGTTCTACCGGAAAGATATACTGGTCGACCTTGATCTGGAAATACCGACGACGTGGGACGACCTGTTCGACATAGTTCCGGACTTGCAGACAAAAAATCTTGACGTCGGGATCGGCCCGGGGATGGGCCCGCTCACAATATTTATGTTCCAGCAGAACGTGGATTTGTATAAAGGCGACGGGATCGAGATCAATCTGGACGACAACATGGCTCTGGACGCGTTCAGGAGAATGACAAGGCTTTACACAGAATATAAATTCCCCGTGACATTTGATTTCGCGAACCGTTTCAGGATGGGAGACATGCCCATATCGGTGCAGGGATACGACGCCTATAACCAGTTAATGGTTTTCGCGCCTGAGATACGCGGCCTCTGGGAATTCGTGCCCATGCCGGGAACGATAAGGGAAAAGACACCGCAGGACGAAGGCATGGGTTACGCCGAACTTGAGGGCGGACTCATAATAGACAATACGGCCCCCGCAGGGGTGACCTGTACGCTGATGATGAAATCGTCGCTCACCAGAAACAATGCTCACAACGCCTGGGCGTTCATGCAGTGGTGGGTCGGCGCGGAAACGCAGGGGCGCTTCGGGAGCGAGCTTGTCGCCATGATGGGCGCGGCCGCGAAATATCCGACGGCGAACCTTGAGGCATTAGGAAACATGCCGTGGCCCGCTGCGGATTACGAAAACCTGATGAGCCAGTTCCGGCACCTTGAGGCAGTCCCGCAGGTACCCGGCGGCTATATAGTTGACAGATATGTTGACTTCGCGTGGAAAGCCGTTTACAACGAAGGGAAATCGGCCGTTGAGGAATTGCAGGACGTTCTTGTCGAGATCAACAAAGAACTCACGAGAAAAAGAGGAGAATTCGACATGCCCGTAATCCCCAGGGACAGGTTTGGAAGAAGGCTGGACAGGAACGAGGACTAAAATAAGGCAGGATCATAAAAACAAAAAAATATAAAATATAAAATATAAAATATAATAGGGAAACGCGCGGGCGGCTGCGCAAGGCCGCCCCCGCAATTTTAAATATTTTTTTCCATTCCATTACAACATTACAGCCAATAAAATTTAAATTATGTTATATAAATAAAATTTTATCAGATTCAATCCAAATTTATTCCAAATTTATTCTTAAGGAGGAAAGGTTTCATGTCGGACACACCGATAAACCAAAACGACAGCAACGTTACGGAGAAAAAGCACGCGGTCAACAGGGGCGACATGACAAAGTGGCAGTGGACCCTCAGGGAAATGAGGGTAAATAAAGTCGGGTATTTCATGATCGCGCCGTTTTTTATCCTGTTTCTGACTTTCACGGTTCTGCCCATCGTATTATCGCTCTTTTTCAGTCTCACGCTTTTCAATCTATTAGAGTGGCCAAAATTCGTTTTCTTGGACAATTATATAAGACTTCTTCTCGACGACGATATATTCCTGCTCGCCATCAAAAATACTTTTATTTTCGCGGCGGTCACAGGGCCTATCAGTTATATCCTTTCGTTTATGATGGCGTGGTTCATAAACGAGCTCTCTCCGAAGATGAGGGCATTCGTAACGCTGATCTTCTACGCCCCGTCCATATCCGGTCAGGTCTTCATGATCTGGCAGGTCATTTTCAGCTCCGACCAGTACGGGTACGCAAACAGCATACTGCTCAGGTTTAATCTTATCCAGGATCCGATACTCTTTTTCCAGAATGCGAGCTATACAATGCCGCTTTGTATCGTGGTCGCGCTGTGGCTCTCTCTGGGAACTTCGTTCCTGGCGTTTATCGCGGGGCTCCAGACGGTCGACCGGTCTTATTACGAGGCGGGCGCGGTCGACGGGATCAGAAACAGGTGGCAGGAACTCTGGTACGTCACGCTGCCGCTGATGAAGAGCCAGCTCATGTTCGGCGCGGTCATGACGATTACGGGTTCTTTCGGATTCGGGGGCATCGTTACCGCCCTGTGCGGGTTCCCGTCGGTCGCTTATTCGGCTCACACGATCATGCACCACCTCGACGATTACGGGGGCGGTAGGTTTGAAATGGGTTACGCGTCGGCAATCGCGACTTTGCTCTTCTTCCTGATGGTAGGGGCAAACTTGCTTGTCAACAGATTATTGTCAAAGGTAGGTAAATAAATATGGCTAAGTTAAGAATAAAGAAACATAATCATGCTTTAAACCGCTCTTTAGGCGGAGATATTGCGATAAACACGATTTTGATCATTTTCGGGGCTTTCATGTTTATACCGATGTTTTACGCTATAATCCAGTCTTTGAAGCCCCTTGACGAACTTTGGGTTTTCCCTCCGAGGTTTTTCGTCGTCAACCCGACCATGAAAAACTACGGGGATTTGTTCAGGCTGATGAGCACTTCATGGGTGCCGTTCTCAAGATATATATTCAATACGATTTTGATCTCGACCGTCGGGACGTTCGGCAACCTGGTTTTATCGTCCCTGAGCGCATACGCACTGAAAAAAGTAAAATTCCCCGGCGCATCGATGATATTCAGGATCATCACCCTGTCGCTCATGTTCAACGCGACGGTAACGGGGATCACAAACTTCCTGACAATGAGCACGCTGGGCTGGGTCGACACCTATCTCGCAATACTGGTTCCCGCGTTCTGTACGACTTTGGGCCTGTATCTGATGGGACAGTTTATCGATTCGTCAATCCCCGACAGCACGATCGAATCCGCGCGGTTAGACGGGGCGAGCGAATTAAAAGTGTACTGGTATATCGCGATGCCGATGATTAAGCCGGCGTGGCTGACCCTGATCATCTTCTCGTTCCAGGGGCTCTGGAACTACGGCGCGTCGATCTATATCCAGAGCGAACAGCTCAAGACGTTCTCCTACGCGATCGGGCAGATCCTCGCGGGGGGGATCGTGAGAGCGGGAGCCGGGGCGGCCTCGACCGTTATCATGATGGTCGTGCCGATAACCGTTTTCGTGATCTCACAGTCAAACATCATAGAAACAATGGCCTCGTCGGGCATGAAAGATTAATGAAAGAAAGGGGAAAAATATTTGATTATGAAAAATTATAATATTGATAAAACAGAGAAAACAGAGAAAAAATCAAAAACTGTCAAAAATATATTCCGGTTTATCGTCCTCTTGATTTGCCTGATTTCGGTATGCGGGGTTCCGGCGGCGGCTTACACGACTTACGTTACGTATATATACACATTTGACGATTTCGCCGTCGAATCCCCGGACGCATACGTCCCGGAGGACGTGATAAATTCAGAATATATCAACAGGATCACGCAGGAAAGACACCAGATAGGCGATTTTCTGGAGGGCGCCGACCTTGACGGGCCGCAGGATCTTTTCGTCGACGTTGACGGATTCCTGTATATCGCCGACCAGAAAAACGACAGGATCGTGATTTTGTACCCGGATTACAGCGGAAAAATGATCCTGAAATCTTTTGTAAACATGTGGGGGGTCCCGGACGGGCTCGCCCAGCCGAAAGGCGTGTTCGCGACTGCGGACGAAATATATGTCGCCGACACCGAGAAAAACAGGGTTGTACTTTTCAGCAAGGGCACGACCCTCAAAGACAACGGGGAGCCGTACGCTTTCGGCGAGCATATGAGGATCATCGAACAGCCTTCGAGCGACGTTTTCCCTGAGGGCCACGTATACAAGCCGATCGCGATGGTCGCGGACAAAGCGGGCAGGATATACGTCGTGTCCTCGACGACGAACCAGGGGATCATTTCGATGAGCCCGAACGGCGAGTTCCAGGGTTTTATCGGGGCGCAGCAAGCCGTCGTAAACCCGTTCATGATATTCTGGCGCAACTTCCAGACAAGGCAGCAGAGGCAGCAGTCGATCAGAAACGTCTCGACGGAGTATAACAATATTTCGATTGACGACGACGGGTTTATCTATGTCACAACGTCGTCGATCGCTGAAAGCGCGCAGATAAGCGCAATGAGAAGCAAAGGCTCCGGCTATCACCCCGTCAAAAGGCTCAACCCGCAGGGCGCGGACGTTATGAGGCGGTCGGGGTTCACTTCCCCGGACGGCGAAGTGGCGATGATGGTCGGCGGCATGGGCAGGAGCATGAGCCAGCGCAGGGGCGCCTCAAGGATCATTGACGTGGCGATAGGGCCTGAGGGGACATGGAGCATCATCGACGAGGCGAGGCAGAGGGTATATACCTACGACGAGGACGGCAGGTTATTGTTTATCTTCGGCGACGAGGGGCAGTACTTCGGCAATATCATGAGCGTCCAGGCCGTCGCGTATCAGGGAACCAAGCTGCTGCTTTTAGACAAGACAAATTCGAGCTTTACGGTATACAAGCGAACAGCGTACGGCGATATAATCATATCCGCCCTCGCGAACCAGAGAAACAGGCAGTATGACAAATCAGTCGAGGACTGGAAAGAAATATTAAAGAGAAACAACAACTCCGACTTGGCCTATATCGGCATCGGAAAGAGCCTGTACAGGGACGGAGAATATCAGGAAGCCATGAGGCAGTTCAAATTCGCGCTCGACGTCCAGAATTATTCGCAGTCGTTCAAGCAGTACAGGAAGATCTGGATAGAAAACAACGTCATCGTCGTGCCGATCGTCGCGATCGTCCTGATCGCGGGCATCTCGCTGTTTATGAAGCACGCGAACAAAGTAAACAAGAGAGACCAGATCAGGGGCGGCAGAAAGCTGAAACTGGGAAGCCATTTATTATACGGGTTCCATATCATCTTCCATCCGTTCGACGGTTTCTGGGACATGAAGCAGGAAAAGAGGGGCTCCCCGCTTGCGGCGACCATCATTCTTCTGCTTGCGTGCGCGGTGTATATCTATAAAGCGTTCGGCGAGGGGTTCATCGTAAATATGTACGGGATATACAACGACTTTTTGGGGGAATCTTTGTCGATCATCATACCCGTCACGCTTGGAGTCATAGCGAACTGGTGTCTGACGACCCTGTTTGAGGGCGAGGGAAGCATGAAAGACATATATATGGTCACATGCTATTCGCTTCTCCCGATCATACCCATCGTGTTCTTCTCGACCCTTGCGACGCATATCATCACATACGAAGAAATCGCGATCCTTCAGATGATAAGCAGCGTAATGTTCGTATGGGTAGGCGCGCTGCTGTTCTTCGGGGTCATGGTCGTCCACGATTACACTTTGGGCAAGAATGTGGCGACGGTTATCGGGACGGTAGTCGGCATGGCGTTCATCATGTTCGTCACGATGCTGTTCTCAGGGCTGCTTTTGAAGATGGTACAGTTTATAAACAGCATTTACGTCGAAGTCTCATACCGATTGTGATATAGATTAAGAAAGGAGGATATATAATGCAAGCAGAAAAAAAAGATAAAACAGAAAAAACAGAAATAAATGGCAAATTCGCAAAAAGGCTGCTGTCTCTGTTTATCGCCCTGATCACGGTCATAGGCTGCGTGCCGTTCCTGGCCATGCCGGTCTGGGCGGCCGACGAGGAAGATGAAATAGCAAAAGCCGAAAAGGAAAGAATAAATCTCTTTTTGACCACGGTTTACGAAAACCCCGACGAGAAGCTCAAGGATTTCGGGGCGAAAACCGTCGAAGTGGTTAAGGGGACGGGAAGAAACGCGGTTACTTCATATGTGCCCGACGGGAAGCCGGTTCTTGTCAAAGACGGATTTGAATTATATTACCAGTACGACACCGGAGAAATCGCGATAAAAGACACCCGCACGGGACAGATCATGTTCTCCAACCCCTACGACATAGGGCCGGCCACAGCGGCAAGCTCGGAAAGCATAAAATATGAGGTCATGTCCCAGGTCATCATAAAATACGGCGAAGCGGACAAGAAATATTTCTTCAATACGTTTAAGGACGCGGCCCTGTTCAGACAGATCAAAATGAAAAAAATCAAGGGCGGGATACGCGTCGAATATACGATCGGCAAAGAAGAGAAGAGAAAACTGGTTCCCAGATGTATAGAGAGGTCGTCGTTTGAGGACAACATACTCCAGCACATCACCAACCAGAGGGACCTCGACAAAATGAACGCGTATTACACCCTCAAGGACGCGAACGCCTCGGATTTGACGGAGAGGGCGAAAAAAGAGCTTCAGGTCACGTACCCGATCACGAAATTTTACGCGATCTACGTATTCGACCCCAACGCTTCGGAGCGCGAACTGAACCAGATCGAGGGGTTTATCAAGCTCTATACAAAATATTCTTTCGAGATGATGGACGAAGACCACAATCTCGTCGAATATGAACCCAAAGACAAGGCGCCGCCGCTGTTTAAAATGGCCCTCGAATATTATATCGATCCGGATGGGCTTTACATGAGGCTCCCCGCGAACGGCATAAGATTCGACGAATCGACGTATAAGATAGAGTATATTCATGTCCTGCCTTATATGGGAGCCGGGCGGAAGGGGAACACGGGATACACGTTCATCCCCGACGGTTCGGGAGCCCTCATGAGATATGAGGACATCAGGAGCGAGCCTCTGATCCTCACGAACAAGCTCTACGGCCCCGACTTCTCGTTCTACAATATCGGAGGGGGAAACCATACCAGAAAATGGAGGATCCCCGTATTCGGCGCGGTTGAGAACTACGAGATCAGAAGGGAAACCAAAGTAGAGGAAATCGAGGCATATTACGACGAGACCGGGGCAAGGGTAGAAACACCCGTAAAAGTCCCCGTGATCAAAACAGACGAGAACGGCGATGAATTCGAAGAGCTTGAGGACGCTTTCTATGACAGCGAGGGCAACGAAGTAACCAGCCCTGTCAAGATTTTTGTGGACGGGGACGGCAACGAATATGATGAAAGGCCGAAGGTCGACATTGAGGAAAGGTCGGACGGGTTCCTCGCCATCATCGAAGAAGGGGACGTCATGGCCACGGTCACGACCCAGGCGGGCGGCTCCACAAACCAGTATTACATGGCTTCCACGCAGTTCACCCCAAGGCCGACGGACGAATATAACCTTGACTTTGAGACAAAAGGCATAAACAGCCTTATACTCGTCGCGTCCAGAAGAAAATACGCGGGGAATTATATTATAAGATATATCATGCTCTCAAGCGACGAAAACGGCAGCCCCAAAAACAAAAACGGCGGATATGAGGCGAGCTACGTCGGCATGGCAAAGGCTTACAGAGATTATCTCATCAGAAAAGGCGAACTTACCCCGTTAGCCGACGACGGGGGCGACATACCGCTGTTCATAGAATCTTTCGGGACGATCAAGACGGCCGAATATTTCATAGGGTTCCCGTATGAGGGCACGACGCCCCTCACCACGTTTGAGGACGTCAAATCAATGATAGACGAGCTGAACGGCGAGATCTACAAGTGCGATGCGTGCAATACGCTTCATCTCGCGGCGCGCGATGAAGTCAACGGGAATAAAACATGCGCGGACGACAAGTGCGACGGGAAACTTTTCCTGGTCAGCGGCGGGATCAGCAACCTCAAATTCAGGCTCAACGGCTGGATGAACGGGGGAATGCACGGGACTGTTCCGACCAATGTTAAGATAGAGAAAAAGATGGGCGGGGTGAAAGGGTTCCAGGATATGGTCGACTACGCCAAACAGAAAAACGCGGGCATCTATCCCGATATGGACTTCGCGCTGGCCTGGAGGTGGAAGCTGCTTGACGGCTTCTCGCCGAAGAAAGACCTCGTGCGCTTCATGGACCAGATATACGCCCGCACGCAGAGTTACTGGTTCCTCGCTCAGAATTTCATGTTCAGGATGTACTATAACCTGATCGACCACGAGAGGGCGCATTTGATATATGACAGGGCCATGAAGAAATATATGGATTACGACGTCGAGGGGCTTTCGGTTGTTTCGCTTGCGAGGGAACTGCACTCGAACCACTATAAGAAGAACCTCTCAAACCGCATGGACGCAAGGGGCCAGGTGACCGCCCTGTTTGAAAAAATGGTCGATGACCACGGCAATCTTCTGGCCGACGAGGCAAACGCGTACGCGTTCAGGTATCTGGATTCTATTATCAACGTCGACCTTGACAACAGCCGCTTCGCGCTTCAGAGCGAGGGCGTTCCGTTCTACGGCATGGTCACCCACGGATATATCAATATCGCGGGGGCGCCGATCAATATGTCGGGCGATTACAAATACGATCTCCTCAAAGCCATAGAAAACGGCGCGAGCCCGTATTTTATCGTCAGCTACCAGAACACCAACAGGCTCAAAGAAGCGACGCTGTGGTCGCTCAACTCGTACTATTCGGTCAATTACCATACGTGGCTCAACGACATGATCGAAACGTACCATAGGCTCAACGACGCGCTCAAACCCGTAAAAACGAAGCCGATCATCGGCCACGAATTCCTTGGGAGAAATATCGTAAAAGTCACTTACGAGGGCGGCACGTCATTTATATTAAACTATTTCCATGAAGACGAAGTGACCGTAACGGACGGCGGCAGAGAGTATACCGTCCCACCGCTTGACTTCATAAAAATTAATTAATATTATCGGGAGGAGAGAAATTAGAATGCAAAATACCGAAGAAATAAACAAATCGGAAATTATCGCGCCAAAAAAGAAAAGAAAGCGCGCTTCGTCCCTCGATAGAATAAAAGCCCGCGCCGGCTGGCTGTTCATACTTCCGTTCGTGATCGGGTTTGCGGTCATATACCTGCCGATCGTGTTCGAGTCGATCTATTTCAGCTTCACGGAAGTAAAAGTTCAGGCGGGCGGAGGGTTCACTGCGGAATGGGTGGGATTTTTCAACTATCAGCAGGCGCTCTTTGACGACCCGGACTTTGTCATGACCCTGACAACGGGGATACGGCAGCTGGTATTCGACATACCCGCCATCGTCATATTCTCGCTGTTCATGGCGATACTGCTCAACCAGAAAATGACGGGCAGGGCGATATTCAGGGCGATATTCTTCATACCGGTCATACTCGCGACGGGGATCATCGACAAAATCGACCAGGGGAACAACCTGCTCTCGTACATGCAGGAAACAGGGAGGACGATCGCGACGGGCGCGACGACCAACCCCGACGGCTCCGCAAGCGGCAGCACGGTCGTTCAGATCGTTTCGGCGATGGACTTCCGGTGGCTGTTCATGAACATGAAAGCCGTGAGCATGGACTTAATTTTATATATCGTGAACGCGGTCAACAATATTTATAACATCATAAACCGTTCGGGCGTCCAGATGCTGATCTTCCTCGGAGGGTTGCAGTCCATTTCCCCGGCCATATACGAATCGGCAATAATGGAAGGCGCGTCGGCGTGGGAGACGTTCTGGAAAATAACGTTCCCGATGATCAGCCCGATGATTCTGGTAAACGCCATATATACAGTCATAGATTCGTTCACGTCGAAATCGAACAGGATCATGGCGCTGATAGAGGCGGTCTACGACGAGCCCGGAGGACAGGTTCTGTCGTCCGCGATGGCGTGGATGTACTTCTTGATAGTAATACTGATGATTGCCGTTGTGGGGCTTATCATTTCGAGTTTCGTCTTCTATCAGCGGCGCGAGAATTAAGGTGAAAGGAGGATATAATTTATGAATACAGACCAAACCGCAACCAAAGTCAAAAGAGAGTCGAAAAACAAGATCCGGGTCGAATTTAAAAGGACTTCGCTGCTCAAGAGGCTGAGGATCAAATATCTTTCCGTGTTTTTTCTGCAAAAGGTCATTTTTGTAATATTCAGGCTCGTATTGCTTGTAGGCGTATCTTACGTCGTTCTTTTCCCGTTTTTCGCGAAAATCACAGGTTCTATCATGAGCCCTGAGGATTTCATAGACTCCACGGTCAAAATGGTGCCAAGGGCCCCCACGCTGAACACATACAACGCGATCATAATCGAGAACGACTATTACAAAGCCCTGACCAGCACCGCCGTTTTATCGATGCTGTGCGCGGTCTCCCAGATGTTTATATGCACCCTTGTGGGATACGGGTTCTCAAAATTCAAGTTCAAGGGCAGCAACTTCATGTTTATGCTCGTCATCTTCACTATGATCGTCCCGCATCAGACCCTACAGTTTTCAATGTTCATGAGGTTCAGGTATTTCGATTTCCTGAACATCTACGAGACGATACGGCGAATCATGGGGGTCACGGTCATGAAAGACCTGAAGATCAACTTTATCAACTCATACTGGCCCCTTGCGCTGATGTCGCTGTCGGGGCTGGCGTTCAAGAACGGCCTTTATATATATATCATGCGGCAGTTCTTCAAAGGGGTTCCGGACGAGCTTGAGGAAGCGGCTTATGTTGACGGCGGCGGGGTGTTCAGGACGTTCTTCACGATCATACTCCCGAATTCCATACCGATGATGGTAACAATATTCCTGTTCGCTTTCACATGGCAATGGACGGACGAATTCTACGTCAACCTGTTCACGACCGACACGGGGCCGTATCTCTTGCCCAAGATCGTCAAGATACCGAGGACTTTGACCCAGAGCCAGGCTGCGATAGCGGCTTCGACGATGTACCAGTCCGCGATACGAAACACATGCGGATTATTGATCATCGCGCCGCTGATAGTAGTATATCTCGTCGGCCAGAGATTCCTGATTCAAGGGATCGAGAGAACCGGCGTTACAGGCTAAAATTTAAAAGCAAAAATAAGCGGATAAATATAAAAACCGGGGAAATTGATTCCCCGGTTTTTTTGGTGTTTGTTTGTATTGATATAATCAACGTGAGTTCGAGCGAAAAATGATGATGTAATGCGATATATGGGGCGATAATCGTGTAGGGGACGGCGTCCCC
>Ga0209737_10002491_pt1 | contig 12903 bp, 19 predicted proteins | sample TergutCu122P3_FD_187284 | JGI IMG/M metagenome (GOLD analysis project Ga0209737, IMG submission 187284) | Cubitermes ugandensis P3 segment gut microbial communities from Kakamega Forest, Kenya - Cu122 P3 (SPAdes) (version 2) | ecosystem: Host-associated > Arthropoda: Insects > Digestive system... | reverse complement strand
AAAATTTCTTCTTGTCTTGTTCATAATTCTAATTTGGTTAGTGAATTCTTAATTCGTCTCTAATAACCTTCAATCCTTGGTTCAATCCGTTCCTTAATACTTCTATGTAGGTCGAAAAGTGTTTAGCTGAACAAGATTTCCAGCTATACCTTCTTGTGTCGGGTGTGGCTCCGGTGGGATCTATAAGGAAACCCATCTTGTTAAGCCCGATATAATATTCATTCTTAGCAGGTTCAGCATATAAAACTTGTTTTGCTAAACATTCCGCACTTGTCAGATCAGTCACTGGTAGACCACGCAAACCAAACCCTGATGCAACCCCTTCTTCAACCTGTACACTTCCACCATCACACGTATGTAATGAGGCAGCTATTTCTTCTGGTGTAAACGTCGCCTGATTTGGCAATTGTTGTGTATCACACGTACATCCTTTAGTACTACATCTTTTACTCATTTGTTATCTCCTTTTGCTTAAAAAATACGTAATTATCATCCTGACTAACAATTATTATTTGTTCATCAGGATACTTATCTTTATGTTGATCGATAATCTCGTTTTTGAACGCTAGTTTGACCCTGACAGTCTCACCACGAGCTATCCTCTCAACAACATCATCTATTAATAGATTAATATTCATTGTTATACTCCTTTCGTCCTATGTTCTGGCTTAAGAAGTTGGTTTGCTTTTGGATCTAAGCGTTTGGCATCAATAGAATGCTTTTCGTCGGCAGACATTCTATCAGTATTTAAGTCACACATGTGACCGAGAGTACGACAGCTAACCCATCCTTGTACTCCACCGCTCATCAATCTGGTTGTTTTTCCTTTACATTTATCACACTGGATTTTTATGCTATCACATTCAGCCATAGAATAAACTTCTTCCTGAATGTGATTACACTTACTACATTGATGTTCATAACATGGCATATATTGCTCCTTAACTCACTACAAATCTTATGTTTTCTGGATCTGGTAGTCCAGTTTTCTCAAAGGATTCATCTTTTTCTCTTTGTTCTTTTCTTCGGTCAGCATTAGATTTAAAAGATGGTACAGAACGACACCCTCCGATATGAATGTTTGTAATATGACCCACTTCGTGTCCACAGGCATCACAATAGACAGTGTTTCTGTTTCTGGCTCGGTCTATATTGGGTCTGATACGTATATCAATGCCCTGCTCCTTAAAGAATTCTACCAATTCAGGAAAACTCTTTTGCGGCTCTTTGTTCCAGAACTTCTCGAAGAAGTCTCCAATTTCTTTCTTCAATTTCGGGTCAAGTGTCATCTGTCAATTCTCCTTCTAGTTTATATATTGGCCACCCAACTGCTTTTCTTCTTTCTCTACTTTGTTTAGGAGTAGTGTAAAGATGTGCTACTTCTGGTGAAATGCCATATTGCCAATAATTTTCAATATCGTATTTCATCTTCTCTCGAAGTGCTTTGCCTTCATCACTAGCCCAGAAACGTTCAACGAAACTACCGAGCACTTGTTCTTTATCGTATGTCATTGTCATTCCTTTTCAACTTGGGTGTTATTGTTCTTTTCCTCTAATTGTCTAATACGTTCTCGTAGCCTATTAATTTCATCTTCTAGTGCTCTAAAGTTTCTTATATTACCAACAGTAGTATTGATATCTTTATGTGGTAATCTAAATGCAAACCTATCGTCTGTTACTACTTGTTGTACCTGTTCTTGTTGGTTCTGCTCATGTGCTTGGCGAGCTGCATTTATAGCCGGTATCAGTAAAGCTACCAACATTGCGATGATAGCTATAACAATTAATAATTCTACAAGTGTGAAACCTTTTCTCATATACTACATCCTTCTTTTGTACAAGCAGCACTACCTTGGTTTTCCTCGTCTAGTGTTGCATCGTGCTTCTTATTCAGTTCTTTGTAATTTACCCTCTTGTGATTTTCAGCAATTAAGTTGTATAAATCAAAGTTGTAAATATCTTTCAAACAATACGTAAATAACGTTCTGTCTCCTCCAAAATGTTTCTCCGTGTAGCCAGCTGCCAACCTCAGACACTTACCCATTGAAGTACCCTTTTCATTTAATCTGTCTCCAGATATAAATTCGTGAGCAAATGTCCACACTGAACCCAATTTCTTGGTGATTTCAGCAGCAAAAGCTGACAAATCTTCGAGTATTCGCTGGTTGATGCTATACCTAGTTCTCAACTCCTTTTCTGATAGGGCTACCGATGTGAATGGAGCTTGTTGGTATTCCATTTCGCCACCGTATTCTCTCATCAAAGTAATACCTCCGAAGTATTCTTTATTATCCCATATATAGTCACCTACTTGATACCATTCGTCACTCTTGACAGTAACGGTATTAGACACATTGTTATTAATATGAGGGTTGTTCCATTCAGAATTGCCAGCCAAAACATAATTTTGCTGTGTCGTTTTAATAGCATCTAGTAGTTGTATTGATGTGATGTCATACTTCGTTCTAGCACCCTTCGGGGTTTCCATACAAAAGGCAATGACATTATTCCCATCATTCATCGCAGCTGGTTGAACAGCGTGTGGATTCACCTTCTGATACAACTGCCCTACTGGATGATTAGCTTTAACTCTTACCCATCTCAGATATCTCCGGGAATGGTAGGGCATGATACTCGACGAGCAACCTAATAAACACCCAGAGTTGCCGTCAGGTTTGATACACGTTGTTCTTGTTGCCCATCTAATATCAATGAGGTCTGCTACCTTTCTGTTGGTTGCCTTGATTTTTTCTGCTATTTCTCGTTGGATTTCTGGATTCAGCGTAATGTCTGGATTGACCATAATACCAGACATTGATACACCAAGCAAAGCATCTTTTCTAACTATCTTTTCAGTTGTACTTCCAAGATAGCCCATATTATGTAATCCAGCCTGAAGAGTACCTATTATAGCAGCTGCTTCAGCCCTGTCAAGTAAATCTTCTTTATTCTCAATGTTTGACGTATTGATAGTTGATAGGTTACATAATTGCCACCCACTTTCAACTCCTATTTCATGGTTAGGTCTCTTAAATCCCTGACCATCATAGGTTTTCATGTATTCATCAAATTTGGCTTGATCTACCACGAGATAAGGCCAGAATCCAATTTCAGCACAAGGATTACAGATGTATTCGTTGTCTTGTACAAAGAATATACCCGGTTCTCCATATTCATATGCTGATGCCATCAATTCATTAAACTGAGCTTTGGTAGCTGTTTTAGTATTAAGAGCAACAGATATATTAACCCTTCCTCTTTGCGGATTATCTTTCCACCAATCTCCAGTCTTAGCCCTGATAGATTCTTTATCGTTTGGTGAAACCAATGCAAGGCAACTGCTCCGACGCACACCCCCTGCCAGTACACCGTCACTGATATGACAGAATATATCAATACAATTTAACGGTGTGAGCCGTCTATTGTAAGATTTCTTAGCAGATTCAAAAACTTCCTTAATTTTCTTAAGTGCTATCCTTAGTGGTTTTGGACCAGGTGCTAATCCTCCGCTAGATATTGGTGTGCCTTCAGCTCTAATCTTGACAAAATCAAACACCACTGTTCCGTGTTTAGCATTCCATTCTTCAAAGCCAGGTATTTCTTGTTCCAGATTATTGGCAACTAAAATAGTAACGGCATCAGACCACCCTTCTATTGTGTCAGGAATTACAAAAGTTAGTTTTTTGTCATTCTGTGCTAATGAAACACACGATAATTTATCTACGTGGTGTTGTTGTACAGATACTCCTGTTCCACCACCACTCAGTAAAATAAAAAAAGCCTGACCAAATACTAATGGTCTATCACAATGTGTTCCTGAACAATTATATGCTCGAACATGGTTTTTTAATGTTGGGTCTCCTGCAAATTGTGCTAATCTTTGACTTGATAATACCTTTTTGGTTGCTACGTAACTAAAGGCTTTATCTATTAAATCATTAATATTCCTATCCCTGTAATAATATTTAAACATTTCAGCTATCCTTCCTGCGATAACTGACCATTTTTCATCTGGTTTTCTAGCGTAAGTGCTATTTAATACGTAATGAGAAAGATCTCTTTCTTGCATAAAGTGTCTCCTTTAAGATAATAATTTGCATTTACAAGGCAGGATCATCTTAATTATTGTAATAATATGTAAGAGATCCTTTTGTGCTAACTTCTTCTTATCTTTCAATAATATCTGTTCTAATTCTGGTAATTGTGGCAGCATAGTTTGTAGTAAACAATTAGCCAACATCAAATATCCTTTGTCTTCTTGTTCTTTTGCCCAGACTGGTTGCATCTTGGCAATATATGTGTCATGTTCAATTTTACGTCGATGCATTTCTGTCTGCATTTTAAGCAATATATCTTCCATTGTAAGCTACCATACACCGTCATATTCGGCTAAGTGGAGAATGATATCAACAAGTCTTTGTTCATCCTCTGTCTTGAATATCACAATCTTGCGTAAGTTGGCAGGTTCGTTTGGATCAGAAAAGCTTAACACTGACTGACCTGTCAAACCCTTAGTGATAGTTTCTACCATTCTGAGGAGAAAATCCCTCTCTGTTTCTTGATATTCATCTTTCATTATTCGTATTTTTGTTCTTCGTTATGAATATATTCAAACGGAATTCCAGCCAACAACAACATAGATTCAGAGTCAGCAGCATCGTGATATCTTCGTTGACATACAACTCTTACGATACCACAGTTAATAAGTAACATAGTGCAGACTCTGCAAGGTGTCATCCTACAATATAATGTAGCACCTTCAATAGATATTCCCCTCTTAGCTGCTTGACAGATGGCGTTTTGTTCAGCATGAACTGTCCTAACACAATGTTCAGATATTTTACCATCTTCGTGTGTCATTTTTTTGATCAGATGACCCACTTCATCACAGTGTTTAAGACCTATTGGAGAACCAACATATCCGGTTACAAGAATTTGTTTGTCCTTGGCAATGACGCAACCAGAACGTCCTCTATCACAAGTAGCACGTTTGGCGATAGCATCGCAAACTTCCATGAAATACTCATCCCAAGACGGTCTTTCGTCTCTCTTTTCAGTCGTTTGTCTGTTCATTCGAGCTAATATGTCTTCTATAGGCTCACCTTTTTCGTGTTCAACAAGGCGTTTGTATGTACCATCTGCGAGCATTCGCACAAGATGATCTGTACTTTCATAGTGCTTCATGGATTGTTTTCTTGTCTATCAAATGCAGTAATGTATTATAACATTCAAGAGGCATTTTGGGAATCGAAATCTGAAATTTTTTCAAAAATTCGATAAAAAAGAGCGACTACGGCATATACAGTAGCCACTCTGATTGTCCTGATCGTTACGATAACCTAAACTATTGTATAGTAACTGGTTTGATAATTACCATCTGCCTACGACTTTGCGTTGGCATATTGTTGCTTCCATACAGGTTGGTTGTGTATGGGAAGTCATCAATTGAATGTTCAACTATAATCCTAACCAGATATGTTCCAGGTCTTAGATACGTATGGCTGAGATCAAATGTGCTCTCGGTCATAGTATGACCTTTCGGGAATACTCTCTGGAAGTCTCCAGGTCTGTTAGTATCTCTGTCGCCCCAATCAATGCTTAACACTTGGAATGGAGATCCAGTAACGGTAAAATCATCAATCTTGATTGTTCTACCAATCGGATTAGGTGCAAATGTTCCACTGATATAGTGACCAATTGTCCAAGGCATTGGATCTGCCTCAAATGCAGCGTCCCAAGCCAATTCTGTTGGTGCCCACGATGAATCACGCACAAAGTTATTCTTTAACACTTGAACATCAGTTGGTTGTATCCAGCCAATAACAGCCCAATGGAGCGGGTTGAAAGGACCAGTCTGAACGCCACGTCTTGCTGCGTAAATCCTGTCTCCAAAAACCACTCTATCATTGATATTATAGGCTGTGGCTGGGTTAAATAACGTTCCTACGGTAGCATTGTTTGTTATGGTAATATCATAAACCCCGTTAGCAGCATAGGTATGCGGAACAGCTGTACCACTTGTGACACCAGTTGTATCAGCAGTACCATCACCCCAGTTAATCGTCATCGTATTAGTTCCAGCATTAGACATGACTGGAGTAATAGTGACGGTACGTTCATCCATATGTTTGGTAATTCCTTGGATAAACGGATGTTTATGTGTCATATCCGTTTGTGTATATGGCATTTGGCTCATAACTTCATTCTGTGGGCTGCTTGCTCTTTCAAAGCTCCTGTCCAATGGAATGTTCTGGAATCCTCTTTGTGGCTTCCTGGCTGGACCAGCAACAATGAATTGATCGACCTGTTCCAGTGGGAAGAACTGAGATACAACCTCTTGGCTTTTAACTTTGGCAACAAAGGGGTTGCGTGGATCTGCCAATTCCCATTCTGTGACGTGACCAACAACATCTCTCATATGGAGTGCTCGTCTTGCTGTTTGCGGTCTTGCTACACCATTTAGTCGTCGTCCGTTTACTGACTGATTGGATGCACCATATTGAATAAATGGTATATCTTGCGGTAATGGACTGTAACTCTGATACCTGGATGGGAAGTTAGTTACCTTTACGTGACCAATACCCTGACCAGTATTGTAATGCATTTTTCCTTCTTCGTTATCCCAAAGGATATTTCCGGGACCAGTAAATACCCGCCAATCAGCTGCATTCCAAGTGTTTGGTGTACCAGATGAGCCAGCTGGTATTGCAGTTATACATTCATAGGACACGTTTCGTGTCCCAAATTCATTAAAGAATGTTATTCTGTCACCAACGGCATAGGCTCTCACTGGATCCCAGGCTGGAAATACACCAGTACCTACGATATGATCACCATTGGTTTTTGCACCAGACGCATCCTTTACGAGGAAGTTGTTATCTCGTGGTTGTGCAATTTTATCAGCAGTCCTTAAGTCTGTTGGCTGATTTATTACTGTGTACGGAGTTCCGTTATTGGTATAATAAGAAACTCTTTCATTGATACCACTTCCATCTCCACTGTTTACGATTGGATTTCTTCGCATAGTTATCTCCTAAGTTTGTATTTGTTGTTATTTGTTACCATTTTTTCAAATACATTCTTTCGGGTAAACTCTTGTCCATCAAAATTCATATCTATTTCTTGGCTGTTTATTCTAATGATCCCTATCCATTACAATAAATCTCCTATTTTGCTACTGGTATTATCCCTGTGTAGTGTTTACTATCCCGTTAATCTGAGTGATCTCTAATAAAATTTAGAAATCCAGCAAAAAATAGTATTAAAAGGCATACGATGCCGACAGTCAGCATAATTAACCCTGCAACTAGAGAGCAAGTATGCTCTGGATTACTGCACACCAGGGCATGTACTGTAAAAATACCGCCAAATAAACTACACATAATGCCAACAACTGCCATTATACCCTTGGTAAGACCGCACAAATTTTCTGTTATACAGTATTCCTCGTCCAGATGATGGCAGTATCTTTTTAATTCTAATAAAATGCTCATTTTTGTGTATATTGTATAAAAAATAACCCAGGATCATTAACGTTTTTAATAAATAAATCTGTCATAGACGGCACCTGAGACATTATGTGACACCTTTTATATATTTTAGGGAGTGTAATCCTGGCAGTAACTTTTGTGCTCAAAGCCTCAAACTGATCAACATTAAGCCATACTGATTTATCAAAATCCCAGACGTGAAATATTTCCATTCCACCATTAGTATTGATAAATCCGTATAAAACATATCCCGCCATCAATTTTCTAAGAGACATTTCACATTCTCCAACCGCTTTGGAATATAAATCTGCATTAAATGCGTTATATTTTAGCTCAGATATATCATTATATACGTGAAGTCTATCAGAATGAGCTACAATAACTAGCGGAAATTTCTCCCCACCTATCTGAGATGTATATACTGCAAACTGTAAATGCAGATATTTCTCAATATCTTCATTCGTTATTTCAGGTATATTAAATTTCGGGATGGCTGGAGAGTAAATATCCTTTGACATAGGGAGCATAACACTCATACAAACCTCCATTTAAAACCACCGGATGTTTCTTGACCATTCACTTTGCGTAAACAATTTTTAAGTGAAGCATAGTTAATGTTTAACTGCTCTGCAGCTTCTTTTATACTGTTAAATTTACCAATGATAGTCATTGTTTCTCTGTCTAGTTGTAATATGGGCTTGCGACGTTTCTCGCCAGATCGTTGCATGGCAGTTCCATAATTTATATTATATTTATGTGTACACCACTCCAAGTTGCTGACATGATTATTCTGAGGGTTTTCGTCTTTGTGATTTACTTGTGGTAAATTATTAGGATTAGGGAGAAACGCCATTGCTACAAGGCGATGAACACAATATCTAATAAGCTTGTAATCCTTTGAAAGTGAAACATTATAATATCCTTTCCCCCTACTATCCAACCATTGTGACAATATCACACCTTTTCTTAGTCGCAATCCTGAAGTGGAACGACCACTTCTTAAAATTCTATCATAGGATTTAACCCGACCGTGATTGCTAACTTGGTACAATCCCTCCCAGCCAACAATATCTATCCAAATTTCTTGATCCATGATAACATTCATCTAATGAGTAATATAAGTATTATCCCATTAAATATCCTTGTGTGTGAGTAGGATACGCTCATTTCTATCCTTGGTTTGTTCTTGTTTCTTGGCCTGCACCAATGTCCACACTCGTGCTGATTGCCACGCCTTCACGGGAGCATGTTTTTGCTCACGTTGCCTCTTAAACAATTGTTCCCATTTACTTGTGTCGCTCATTTTTCACCATATTAATAAAGTCTTCACAGGTCATAATGTAACCTATTGGTTTCCCATTCTTCATAAAATTGATACCGTTCAATGCTTGAATAGTACCAATCTGCTTATCTATCCTCAGGTGAGGCTCACGTCTTTTGGCTTTCTTGTTCCATAGGTAGATATAGATGGCATCTTCTTTTAGATAATCCCAATCTCTATCCTCGACACTATCACCTAAGGCATCTAAAACAGCTTCAACTTGTGGTAGTTCCATCGTCTTCGTCTAATTTTATTATCTCTTTGAATGTGCCTAAAGAGAACTTTTTGATCTTGTCAGAGTCGTTAGTTCCATCTACACTCAACGTTACGACAATATCTTTACCAGATATCCGACCCCATTCAGTTACAAATTTATCATAAAATCCACCGTTAGGCAAGATAAACCTGAACTTCTGATGTCCTGTGGCAAAATTCTTCAAGGCATCACAGAAGGCATCCGAATATCCCATCTCTATTTCATAATCAGGAATTTTGAACGCCTCATTATTTATTACTCCTTGATATGGATCAGTGGGGGCTAAACTGTCCTTGTCGTCGAAGAGATAGATAGACTGTATCTTGTTCATCTTTAGCTTGCTGAACACATTAATGCCAGTATTCAGTACATAAAGTATTCCCTGTCCATCTACATTCGCCCAGCTTCCGTAACGAGCCACTTTGCTTTGACCTCCATAGAAATTGACACGGATTTTGGCATTGTTGGCTGTATCGTTAAGGTGGAGACGTTCAGCATCTTGTTCCGGTGTTAGTCCGCTTTCCTGTGCTTCAGCCTTCTGTTTGGCAATTTTACGGAAATTGTCAAAGCGAGCTTTGAGTTTGCCATTCTGGAAATCACTGTTAGATAGAACTACAATATCTGACATTCCTCCAGAATAGAAGGATTTAATCTGTCCGTCTTCGTACTGCATCACAGTGTATAAATACCGTGATCCTTCAAAATGCTCGCTAACACTTGCTTGATTCAATGGATCTTTCGTTAAATCACGAACCTTCAAGACTTCCACGATACGGAGTTTTTCCCTGTACACACAGGAAATAATGGTTTGTTTAAAAATTCTTGTCATTGTTCTGTTTCTGGTTGGTTAGTCTTCTCGTTCTACTAAAATGTTTCTTTGGAATATTTCAAATGTTACGTTGCCCAATTCGTCTACGTTATCAGCTTGAAACATCTGGGCAAATTGACCCAGTCTTTCATAATGTCTTTTATCAAAATCAAAGGCAACGAAATATACAGATGCCCTACCTTGATTTTCTCTCAGTACATCCTCAGTACTAACACGTCCATTTTCTAAACCATCAGTAAGGATAAAGAGGTGATTTTTACCTATACCTGGCATACAATTAAATATATGTCTGGTTACTTCGCCCAGTGGAGTACCACCACTGGGTTCTCCTAAATTGCTTATTATCTGATCAAACCGTGTTTTATCAAACAAGAACATCTCTGATTGTGATCTGAACGTATATAAAACCACATAAAGATTACCATTTTTTAGTTGATGCTCATTTAATTGATTAGATAGCTTAAACAGAACATCTTTAACCGATCTCCACTTCCTGCCACTCATAGAGCCGGATGAATCAATCAAAATACTGACAACAATACTATTGTCAGATTGTATCATAGCCTCATGTTTGGCTTTATGATCTATAATAGCTCCGGGATCTTGAAGTGCTATATGATTTTCACAACAGCCAATTATCAATAAACAAGCAAACAACAAACACATTAATTTTCTCATATTCTTTCCTTTCTTAGGTTATAAATCTAGTTTTGCATTCAAGTCTTGCACAAAAGACTTAATCTGGTTAATCATCTTAAAATTAGATTCCATCTTAGTCGTTAGTGCTCGACTATTTAGATTAGTCATTGAATCAGCATATAGCAACTTAATCTGTTCTATCAGCCGCTCTTTTTCCAATTCAATTATTTTTTCATTTCTAATAGCATCATCCAGCTTGCTTCGTCGTTGACTTAACGACATTAGGATATTTTTAATACTATCTTTTATTCTCTCATCTGTCTCTTGTTTTAATCGAGTTTCATTTATCTCAATTTTCTTATCAATTGTTGATTTGTTTTCAGTCTTGGCAAATTCAACACAATTAAGCTGAACATCTACTAGGTTAAAATAAATATCGAGAGTCTCATCTACTTTAGCTTTTAATACATCGTCTTTTAATCTGTCCTTTAGACGATGACACAAATTGACTAATTCTACAGCTTTATTCCTTTCGGAACCATAGTCTAGCTTATCAATATGGCGGTTAAGTTGTTTTAATCTATTATCTCGTCGTTCTTGTTCTATGGCATCAAGTTTTTCCTTATGTATTCTCTTGTACCATCTTGATTCCGGTATTAAAATCAAACCAATAACGTAAAGAAACACAAAGCAGACAACAAGGAATATAGCATTGGAATTAAATGGCTTCATCCCAACTATAGTAATCAGCCAGCACGACATTAGCAAAATTAATTGCGAAATCCAATCACGTAAATATATCATCGTCATATTGTATTTGCCTCCAATAATTTTTGCTCTAATTCCCATACTGTTCTATGAAACCACTTGTGCTTCCTTCTAAGTTCTAGAGATTCGTTGGGTTTTGGAATATGTATTACTTCAACTATTTCTCCATTATCCATTCTGAATATCCTATCTGACAATACCACAGCTTCGTCCATTTGATGTGTAACTAAAAATACAGTGTTTTCATATTCGCTGCATAGTTCAAATAACAAGTTCTGCATCTCATGCCTTACTTTTACGTCCAGTGCTCCGAAAGGTTCGTCCATCAGTATAACTCTCGGCTTCATTATCAAAGTAGCGGCAATAGCTACCCTCTGACGTTGACCGCCAGATAGAGAATCTGGATATTCATCTTCTTTACCAGATAGCCCAACTTTATTGCACCACTGTTCAGCCATTGCCATTCTGGTTTGTCTATCAACTCCTTGCAACATCAGCCCAAAAGCAATATTTTGTAGAACAGTTAAGTTAGGTAGCAATGAATAACTTTGATCTACCAATCCTACTTTGGCAGATGCTTTTGTAACTTCTTTTCCTCCAACATAAACCTTACCTTCTGTTGGTGGAAAATGTGGCTCAAGACCAGCTAAACATCTAATCAAGCTAGACTTGCCACATCCACTTGGTCCTACTACGGAAATAAATTCTCCAGTTCCAGGTATATTTTCAATATAAAAGTTGATATTATTTAGAACTACTTTGTCACCAAATGACTTAGTAACGTGGTCAAATCTAACTATATCTGGGTATCTAACGACTGGATTTTGTGTTCTTCTAATGGAAGATAAGATTTGCATATTATGCCGGTAAACATCTTTATCTTCACGTATTAGTTCAGACCGAATAATATTATTTATCATACTACTTTCTTCCACTTAAATAATTGTGCTCCAACACTTCTCCATATATAATCACAGGTCATAGCGATTAAAATGATTACCAAAATCAAAGCAAAAACACTATCAACATTTCCACGCTTCTCGGAAAGTCCAATCAAGTATCCAATACCAGCATTGGCATTCATCATTTCAACTAATATAATCCATGTCCACCCTATACCAAACACAATTCTCATTCCGTCCCAGATTTGAGGTGCTGCTATCGGAATTAAAACGTGTCTTAATAACTGATATTCTGAGGCTCCTTTCGTCCTTGCCACATCAAGGTAGCTTTTACAAACACCATTAATTGAGTTAATAACGATAGGTAGTAAAGCTATTGTACACGCTATGAATAAAAATCCAATCTTCTGTGTTTCATCTATGCCCCACCAGGCCAATGTCAGTGGGATAAAACTTATGGTCGGAACATAACTTGTTGCTGTTTGTACTGGTCTAAAAAATGCATAGACGGGAGTAAAAGCTGCCATTGCAATTCCGACACCAAAGCAAAATATGACAGCAAGCGTAAAGCCTAAACATACTCTGTTGAAGGACGTAATTACATTTCTGACCAAGCCCTGATTAAAGTGTAATGTTGGAAATGCTTGTACTACTTCTACTGGTGCAGGTAGTATAATCGGATTAACCATTCTTTCCTC
>Ga0209737_10002490_pt1 | contig 12904 bp, 9 predicted proteins | sample TergutCu122P3_FD_187284 | JGI IMG/M metagenome (GOLD analysis project Ga0209737, IMG submission 187284) | Cubitermes ugandensis P3 segment gut microbial communities from Kakamega Forest, Kenya - Cu122 P3 (SPAdes) (version 2) | ecosystem: Host-associated > Arthropoda: Insects > Digestive system >... | reverse complement strand
CCATCCCGGCCAATTCTGCCCCCCTCAAAACGCATCTCTTCCGACACAGCCTCCCCCGCCTCTACCCCACGCCCTCCCTCGCAAAGACAAACATTCGGCCCCAAAATCGCCCCCCCACCCACACGAACCCCGCCATATATCGCCACCGGCTCGACCACCTTCACACCCGCAGGCATCACCTCTCTACAACGCAATTCCGGCAACAGCGCCCCATTTTCAAGACAAGCCGCCTGAGCCTCCAAATACGTTTCCGGCGTGCCAATATCCGCAAAAAATGATGACGTATCATACGCCTCTATCGGCATCCCGGCCTCAAGACGCCCACGATAGAGCTCAGTCACCAGACAGTGCGGCAAACCCGGCGCCAAGCCAGACAATACATCATGCTCAATGACATGAATGCCCGCAAAACAACGCCATGAAACGACTTCACACGCGGTGCAGCACCAATCGCGAATCTGCACCACCCGACCCAACACATCCAGACCAATCATTCCAAGCGTCGACCCTGGACGGCGCTCCGTCACCACCATCGTCACCGCCGAGCGCCGCTGCACATGCAACGCCAGCACTTTTGACAGGTCCACCCCGCAAAGCACATCACCATGATAAATCACATACCGATCACACGCCGGCAAAAGCTGCGCACAACCACGCGCACCCCCACCCGTTCCAAGCAACCCACCCTCTTCACGATAAACCCTGAGTCCGCCGGACAGACCAATCCTGGGCAGCCACGACGACATCACGCTCGTCATCACCTCCGGCAAATGGTGAACATTCATCGCCAGATCGACCACCCCAAGACGCCGAAGCGACTCAAAGGCATAGACCGCCATCGGCACGCCCAAAAATGGCACCGCTGGCTTCGGCACAACATCCGTCAACGGACGAAGCCGGCTCCCGTACCCAGCACACAAAACAATGCCGCCAACCCGTGCCATCACAAGCTCCATATACTGTCAAGTTCTATTTCTGTGGGGGAACCAGTTCCCCCACACCCCCTGCAATGCTGCGCATTGCCTGTGGATAGGGTGGCAAAGTGCATCGTATATGGCTGCATATCCTGTTGCAACAAAGCATGAAACTCTGAGGCTAAGGGCATATCACAACCTATAGCGTTTTCAGCTTGAGTGACTACAGAGGCAGCGTTTTTTCTGCTCGCAGGGCGAAGTATGTCGCCACAAACAATAACATTTTGCCCTTCACCCACAAGCGATACGAAGTATCGCAGGGGGTGTGGGGGAGCAATGCTCCCCCACGAAAAAAAGCTTACTTGAGCTTCTCTTCAATCTCCCGCAAACGAAACGCCAGTTCCGTCGGGCTCCCGGCCGCAGCATACTCGCGCTGCGCTATCGAAAAACGAGCTCTCGCCGCCTCAACCTCGCCGCTCACGATGAGGCGATCCGCCACATGCAAATGCGCCAGCACAATACTCCGCCTCGAATCCGCATCGCGAAATGCCCTGAGCGCATTGTCATACTCAATATAGGCACGGCGCAGCTTGCCTCGATCCCATTCCAAATCACCAAGCCGCATCAATGCATACCCTCGCTCGTAGGGCCGCTTCGTCTGCGCAAATGCCGAAACCGCAGCCTCCGCATGGCGACGTGCATACACATTCTCATCCCTGAAAATCGAAGCCGCCAGATACTCCACACTCCCCAGCCAGCCCAAATGAACCTTTGCGCCACTCTGGATGAGCGAAAGCGCCTCCCTGATAGCAGATTTCGCATCCCCAGAACGCCCCTCGATCTGCGCCAGCTCCGCGCGCAAATAAGCCAGCACCACAAACCAGCCACTCCTGCGGCCATGCTCAATCGAATTTACATCCGACAGTTTCTCACCAATCTGGACCAATAACACGCCCACATGATCCAAACGCCGCTCCGCCAGCGCAATCTGTGCCTCCCCCACGAGCGCTGCCACGACAACATCTCCTGCCTGCCCCTGCACTGCCTGCGTCGACAAAATCGCCCGCGCCCCATCCAAATCCCCCCTGTCCAGCGCCGACTGCGCCGACTGCTCCTGCCCCAGCGCACTCAATGAAACCAAACCCGCAACCATCACCGCCACCACCGCAAACATCTTCCTCATGGCATCCTCCTTACAACACCCACCCCCCCTCCAGCGCGCTATACTATCACCAAATTACATCTTTCGCGAAACTCACTGCTGCATTCGCCTGATGAGCGCTTCACGCTCAGCCCGCACACGAGAACTGTCTTCCCGCCAGAGTGCCTCGTCGTAATAATGCAAAGCCAATGCATCATCCCCTGCCTCACGTGCCATCACGGCACGAATATAAGCTGCCGTCGCCTCTGGATGCGCCGCCCGGCGATATTGCCACGTATACGCAGGCCGGCACCCCACCGCAAACAACACCAAACCCAAAAGAAAACCAAACCACACCCTCGGACAACCCACCTCAACACGCCAGGCTCTGCACAGTTTACCGCACCTCACCTCATCACCTCAATCCCCCATCCGGCAGGATACCTTCGCCCCACAGCAGGACTTATGCACATCTTAAAAAATCTCAACCCATTGGCCCGATGAAGTTCGCTCCCAGGATGATCCACCCTCCGGTGGCGGACCATCACCCCATGGCGGCGGACCATCACCCCATGGCGGCCTCGATCCACTCGGAATCTCTATCCATTGATCCGATCCAGAAGGCCGCTCCCAAGACGATCCACCCTCCGGCGGCGGACCATCACCCCATGGCGGCGGACCATCACCCCATGGCGGCCTGCCTCTCTCCGATGGGGGAAACATACCCTCTGAACGACCATCCTCAGACCAGGGTGAACGCCCTCGACGCGTCTCTCCACGAGCGCGGCGCTCTTCATAAGTTGCGCGCCGCTCCTCACGATACTTCTCAGCATCAAGCGCAAACTCACGCTCAACCACGCCACCCTCAGGCACAGCAATGCCGGAAAAAACCACCCCTTCTCCACCAAAACCAGCCCTAATCCTGACATCAAACGTCGTCGATGGCAACCTGTCGAGCGTAAACTGCCCATCCGCATCGCTGCGCGCTGTCTGCCCGGTCCCAACCACCTCAATATCTGCCCGAATCCCGCGGTGTTCCCCCTCCAGCACCACACGGCCGCGCAATACGCCACCCTCCGTCCCCTGCAATGTCATCAGCCGAACATCACCCATCGAAAGATAAAACTCGGCAGACTCAATCCCTGACCCGCCAGACTTAACCTCAACCCGATAATAGCCCGGAGAAAGATTCCCCACCTCAAACAGCAGACCCGAAAAGTGCCGCCAGGCCATGGCTGCCGCTTCCTCATCCAGATTAGGACGATACGTATAACGGTACTCCCCCCTCTCCAAAGGTGCCCCATCGACCGACAAAACCTTCACTTCAATTCGGGCAAAAGGTCTCAGCTGCAAACGCACCAAATCACCCGTCGCTGCCCGCTTCTCGACAAACGTTGCCCGATCAGAAGACTCGGCCCTCACCAAATATGGCCCCCCTCGCAGGGCATCCATCACCGTCATGCCATTGCCAACAGTTGCCTCATAAACACGCTCGCCTGTCCCAAGATCGACTACCGTCAAATGCGTCTGCTCTGGTTCACGCCCCGTGTCATTCTGTACCATCACCCGAAGCCCCCATGTTCGGCGAAGACCCACGTGATACGCATGATTCACATCTTTAGAAAGCTGCAAAACTTCGCGAATATCCTCATAGCCATCCGCAGAAACCAAAACCTGAACCCGAAACAGGTCTATCGCCGCCAAACGGTATTCCCCCCCCGCCGTTGTCCTGGTCTCATCAAGCAATGCACCATTCACGTCGTATGCCCTCACATACGCACCCGATACCCCCTGCATACTCTGCACATCGGTGACAACCCCAAACAGGGAAACACCCTCGCGCAGCGGAATATCCCCAAGATCCAGCGTCTGGCCTGACCTGAGCACGATATCCTGCAAACGGACCTGAGCAAAACCCTCCGCAGCAATCGAAACAGAAACTATCCCCGCATAGCAGCGGCCCAGCTCAAACTGCCCGCGCTCATCCGTAAACAACGATGTAAACGTGTAATTCTCCTCACCGGAAGCATCGCTCTCATAGGTCACACCAACACTGGCAACAATGCCACGCTCGCCGGCCAGCACCCGCCCCTTAACAATCGCCTGCGGCCAAAGCCTGATCCGGCCATTGACAAAATGCGTCTTGTCCAAAACCTCAACACTGCGCCCCGCCTCGCGCTTGCCCCGACGGACATACCCCAACGCCTCCGCCAAAATCTCGTAAGATCCATCCTCCAGCAAAAGGCTAAACTCTCCAGATTCATCCGAAACCTGCTCACTGACAACATGACCGTCGGCCTTAAACTGAGCATATACCCGCGCGCCCGGTATTGGCGCACCCGTCAGCCCATCCACAACAACACCAGAAAAACCACCCTCCTCGACATCCTCCTCATACTGGGATGCTTCCGGGACAAACAATATCATGCTGACCAACCAGGCACCCAAAAGGCACGCACCGATCAGACAAGCAGCAAGCACCAACTTCTTCCTCATATCGCGCTCCCAGCCGGAACACTAACACGCAAAGCCAACAAGCCATTCACCCAATAGCTTATCGTTCCAAATCCATGCGCTTTCAACACAGAAATGCCCCATACTGCCACCTGTCAACATAATTCAGCCATTGCGCCTGCGTTCCCGGGAGCGGCAGCTATTGCTCGCCCAGGCGATCAATACGCTGCCGGGCGCGGCTATCTGCGGGCGCAGATACGCCGCGCCATATATGTGGGCAACGGCAGCTGCCACGCGACGGCAACTCAAAAGTCCAACAGGGCACTTCTACAAATCCCTTTCTCTCTCGTCTGCGCAATGCTAACTTCCAACGGCGTTTGATGCATGAGGAGGTTTGCATGTCGAGTTTTCCAGTCGTCCTTGCCTGCCGCGATTCGGCAGAAGCCAAAATTCTTAAAGCAGCGCTCGGGCATGTTTCGCTCCATATCTATCACCACGGAGACGCAGCCCTCGAACGCCTGTCAACAATGCCCAATGCCATCTTTGTCACAGGTTCGCTATTGGCCGACGAAACTGCAGCAAGCCTCATTGCCAAAAGCGCCGTCATCGGCCACGTTTACAGTATCGTCATCGCCAGACAAGCCGCCGAGACAATCAATCTCCTGCGCCTGTATGGCTCAGGCTGCAAGGCTGTCCTTGGACCGGATGAGCTCGATCTGCTGCGCGATTTCATTGGACCGGAACAGAACACCCTCAACGAACTCGTCATGCCGCCCTTCTTTATCGACGACGATATCTCGCCACTCAAAGAACCTGCCAAATGCATCGCCAAACCCATCCACATCACATGCCTCGGGCAGCAGGCACTCATGTCCTGCTGCAATGCAATACTCAACATCGCAGCCTCCGAAATGATCTCCATGGCATGTGTCGCCCCCGGTACACCATGGGCAAAATCTAAAATCGCATACGATCTGGCCGAATACACCCTGTGGCATCACGAGTTCCAAGCCACAATCGCCAGCAAAACCATTACCTTTTGCCAGGATTTCAACGCACTCGCCGCCCTCGAACCTACCTCACAGCACTTCGTCCTGTGCCATGGTGCACTTTCCGAACAGGAAAACGCCTACATTCAAAGGCTGCCAACCCACGCTGCCATCTTCGTGGCATGCTCCGATGGCTACGTCTCCAAACACCACCACTTCGACACTGCCCTTGCCCCCGAACGCCTCTGGAGCACCATCATTTCGGTGTTCTGCACCTGAAACCATCCAGACCAGGCACAAAAAAAGCGCATCGCCAAATCTGGCGACGCGCTGAGCGAATTGCGCCAAATGCCTAATTAACCTGTTTGGGAATGTATGGCGGCACCACAAAGTAGGCAATGCCAGAGTTCAGCACCGATCCATCGCCCATCACCTTCACGCGGGCTTTCAGCACCTGAGGCTCGGAAGTCGCCGGGAATATCGATTGCTTATTGACTGGAATGACGTCGTAGCAAACGCTCGTACCCGGCAGGATCGATGAAATGCCTTCAAATTGCCCGGTAACGATTCCGCGGGCGGTGACATCTGTGCAAATGCGTTCGCGCACGGTCTCTCCGGAGATGTTGACAACGAGGGCTTCGACGAGTTTGGACGCATCTTTGTCGATGTCTTCGACGTCCGACGTAATGCCGAGAGGCATGGATTTGGCGAGTTCGAGAACACCCTCGCGGGTCTTAACAGAAACGGCAGCGTCAAGGGCTTCGTAAATGAATGGCGTTCCGTCAGCTTTGACAGTTCGCGACGCAATACCGAGGCCTGTTGCAATACTTCTCGTAGAGTTGGCTGCCCCTGTCATGCCACACGTATTGGTATTGTTGGGCGCATCATCGCCGGTTCCCCAAAGACCAACGAATCGGACTTGATTGTTATACAGGATATCGCCTGTGTGTTTGAAATCATTCTCGCAATAACGCCTGCATGTCGCCGCTGGTGTGAGGCACTGATCGTCTGCGTCCGTAATCTGCAGATAAACCTTGATGGCTTCCTTTCTGAAACCTGCGCAACCAACTTTTGTTGTATCCGTAGAACAGTTGGTGTTCGTGTTCGTGCATTCTGCACGGCCTGCAACCGCGCATGCCGGTGCTTGTGTGGGGGCTTCAGCGCTGCCGGGACCATACCAGCGATCGCCTGTACAGGCGGTACCAGAGCATTGTGCCGTGCCGATAATGTTGACAACCCTTTGAGGATCTGGCTGCAGAGACTGAACATTCCTGAACGTATTGATGTCGTTCCAGGCACCGAACCCCGTCCACATATCTGCAAAGCATCCCTCGCCAAACCCAGGATCAGTGATACATCGGCCTTTTTCGCTGCAAATGGCATGGCTCAGATCGGCGCATTCGATATTTTCTATGCAATGACGCCCCAGGTCTCTGCACATGAGTCCGTCAATAATCGCTTTGACACCTGTTGTAGGGCTGGACAGCGCATCTTTCTCTTCACGCATGGATGTCGTTGTATCCATGCTGAAATAGAGATCGAGCGTTTGAATGGAGGTCGCAAAAGACAGTGTCTCTTTTTTGGGCGTCGTCTCTTCCTGGTAGGGCACGATGAAGACAAAGTTGCCTCTGGTTCCCGGATTATCGTTGGGATCGAGGGGATCTGTTCCGGCACCGACTTCGACAAGATCCGAATAGCCATCGCCATCTGTATCGGCATTGTACGGATCGGTGCCAATGAGCATCTCATAGGCATCGCTCAGGCCATCGTTGTCGGAATCGAGATCGACGAGATCCGGAATGCCATCCCCATCCGTGTCACGCAGCTTGCCAAACGCATCCAGCACGCCCTCTATGCTGTCCGGTATCGTATCCCCATCGGCATCCTGCGAATAACGGGCAAAAAACTTCCCATAGATCCACATGGCCTCATGAACATCAAGCACGCCGTCACCATCGGAATCGAGATCCATATAATCTGGCACCGTATCACCGTCGCAATCGATCGGGTTCTCAGGCGTACCCATCAGATCATATTCGCCATCGCCATCACAGTCGCCGGAAAAATAACCCGCAGGCACACCAGGGGCCCGCAGCCCAAAGATCTCATTAATGTCACTGATCCCATCGCCATCGTTATCGGGGTCGACGTGATCGAGTATCGTATCCCCATCCGTGTCGATAAAAACAATTATCTCCACGCCCGTCTCCGGATCGATCAGGGTGCGCCTGCCTTCGCGCGCATCGGGAATGCCGTTGCTGTCGCTGTCGAGATCGAGAAAATCATACACCCCATCCCCATCCGAGTCGGCCGGTGCATCCGTCCAGTGGCTGCGGACACCCGCCTCTATGGCATCGGGAATGGTGTCGCCGTCACTGTCGAGATCCATGCAATCGGGCACCGTATCCCCATCCGTGTCGACATCGCAGCGGTCGTAAAAGTCAGAAATGGTATCGCCATCCGTATCCTTGCAGCGCAGGTCATCAGGATTATTTGCGCAATATCGATCCATCGGATGACCCAACTCACACCGCCCATCCACGCACGTTCCTTCCAGGCAATACAGACCGTCGTATCCGCACGGCGAACCGGCATCCACGCCCTTCTGGCATTTTTCATCCTTGCACGCATATCCCTGCGGGCACCTGGTCTGCGCCGTACAGGCCCCGCCAGGGATGCCATCCTTTGCGTCTGCCCTGCAAATACCTTCGTCGCACACGCCTTCTGCACAATACTTATCTGCAGTACTGCACGAACCGCCCACACCAGCCGGTTTCCTGCACTTGCCCTCGTGGCAGTCATACCCCGCATCACAATCCGCTTTCTTTTCGCAGGATATCAACTCGATATCCTCTACCCTGCACACCCCGCCCAGGCATTCACCAGCCACGCAATACACATGGTCCTTGCTGCAGTCGCCATTTTCCGGCACCGGCATCAGGCACACCCCCTTCACACAACGATACCTGTCGTCCCTGCAGGGCTCGGTGTCGCTGCATGCATCCCCACCGACGTCATCCTTGCCATCATTGCCGCAGCCATAAAAAGAAGGCACCATAAGTGCACTGCAAAGAACCGCCATAAGCCAGGAAAACTTTCGCATGCCAACCTCCCAAAATCTTCACAACACCATCCAAGCACACCAATACTTCTGTTATTGTAACGCCGCCAGACAACACTTGTCCAACGAAATCCATGCAAACCACTCTCCCCCTCTGCACAGCCTGTCCGCCAATTTTGATATGACAGCGCCTCCATTCCGACTTTACTTTCAAGCGATTTGTGACATAAACTGGCAAGGCGTTAGGTTCCAGACTGTTAGGAGAACAGACGATGCACATTAAAATCAAGGCTTTGAGTTTCGTCACCTGCCTCGTATTGGCTTTTGCAGGCGTCGTTCTCGGCCTGTCCTATAATGCGACGCCCACGTCGTCCCAATCACAGCTAAATCGTTTTGTGTTGTTTCGCGCGGTTCTTGATGACAGGCTGATCCATGCCGAATCAAGCCTTCTGGTGAAATCCCAAATGCTTGCCGAAAATCCCTCACTGGCGCAGGAACTGGCCGACGTGCGAAGCAAGCTTATGGTCACCACAAGCGATGCATTAAAACAGCAAACAAACAACAGCTGGAATATGCGCGTCTTTAACCTCATGATCGACTGGCGAAAAAAAGTGTCCGCCAGCATTAAACAGGGCGATGCAAAGCGCAGCGAACAGCTTCAGGCCCCAAATGGGCACGCGCTCAGCATTGCACCCATGTCCGACTGGTGGGGACGCGCACCTGATCTCCTTCTGGCCTTTGCCTCCGTACCACTCAAAAACGGCGAAATCTCTTCGGTGCTCATAGCATACGCAGAAGAAGGCAGACAGCTGCGGGCCGGCAAGCGCTTTGACGAAGATATCCCGGCACTTCGCGAAGTCGAAAACAGCCCCAATGGACTGTTCGGACTATTTGCCTGGGACGGAAAAATGTTCGTCGCTGTGACACGCCAGGTGATGCAGGATGACACACGCATTGGAACCATCGTCGTTGGCATGGAGTTGTCCCGCGACATGGTCGAGCAGATGGCAACCGCATTGCCAGGCCACGTCCGATTGATCCAGTACTACGCGCAGACAAAGCCAAACGCCAACAGCCCATCTGCACGCCATCGCTACTACGCCAACGCCTACACAGATGCTGAGCGCGAACAAATCGTGAAAGGCACATACGCACGACACGATGCCCCCCCCGATACCGATGCCTCACTGGCCTTTACCGACATCGCGCCGGGCGAGACTTTTTGGGGAACTGTCGACGGACGCAAAATCGCGTTCGCGAGAATGCGCTGGGCTTGGGATCCCGAACAGGAAACCGGCTTCTATATCATAAACGAAATCAGAGAAGCCAGCCAGGCCATGGATCAATTCCGAAGGAACGTCCTCATCGCAGCGGGCATCTTCCTTATCATCGCACTCCTGGGGGCCTTCCTCCTGGTCAATGCCACTGTTCGCGGCCTCACCCAGCTCAAATATGCCCTGCTTGAGGCCATCAATACCGGCCATCCCATCGATTTCCGGGCTTTTGCCGTCGTGCCGGGCATCGGCAATGCCAACCTCGGGCAGTACACCATCACCCCATGCAAAGCGAGCATGGATGAAGAAAACGTCGAAAGCTGGACGGATCTCATGATGGATTTCGAAGTGCCGCCAGAGAGCGCAGAAATATGCCAGACGAAAGCCAACGGCGAGACACAAGCCAGCCACTACGATGAATCCGAAGCGAAGACTCTCTATAAAACCTATATGGAAGCCAGGGCTGCGAATGGCATCACCGCACCCATGGACTATGTCACGTTCCTGAACCGGCTCGATCAAAATGCCGAAAAAATTCGCTCAACCTACAAATGTCAGCAAGTCACCTTCCTGGTACACGTCAGCGACGGCAAAGTGGTGCTGAAGCCAAAAATCAAAAAGGATCTATGATCGCCCAAGTCCCGCCGCATCTGCAAAAGAAAATATCAAAAACCGTGGCACAGTGCGCCATCCCATGGCAGCTTTTCGAAACAGGCGATCGCATCCTGATCGCCTTCTCGGGCGGCAAAGATTCCCTCCTCCTCATCCACTTCATTGAGTCACTGCGCCGGGTCGCCCCCATTCATTTCGATATCGGCGTCTTTCATCTCAATCAATCGGCACCTGACTTCCCCGCAAGCCACGTCCTGACACAAATTGCCAGCATGGGTTACCATGTCTGGCATGAGGATCTTGATACCGCCAGCATTCTTGCCCAAACGGTCCCGGAAGATGAATCTCCCTGCGGCCTGTGCTCACGCCTTCGCCGCGGCATCCTCTACACACAGGCCATCAAACATGGCTACAACAAAATTGCCCTCGGCCACCATCGGGACGACGCCATTGAGACATTCCTCATGAATGCCCTCTACAGTGGACAAATCAAATCAATGCCCCCAAAGCTTCTCGCAGACAATGGCATCGTGACCATCATCCGGCCGCTCATCTACACACCGGAAGCATGGCTCATCGACGCCGCGCAATACCTCAATGTCCCCATCACTGAACAAACTTTCTGCACGCGCGGACACGCCGGCATGCGCTACGAAACCAAAAAACTCCTCGCCGGGCTCGAAGCGAACAATCCAAAAATCAAAGGCAATCTCCTGCGAGCCCTGCACAATGTCGTGCCAAGCCACCTGTTCGATATCAAATTGCGTTCGGCATTGCATCACAAAGACGAGGCAGTATAGTGCCGTGCCTGCCTGCGGTGGCGAGGTCTGTTGACATCGAATGACGCACCTTGCCATTTCACCCACAAGCGATACGCGCACCCCTCCGTCGAAGCCTCCCTCTGCGCAAAGCGCCCCTTGGGTGCCCGCCGCCACCTCCCCTGAAGGGGAGGCACGCAGGGGGTGTGGGGGAACAAGTTCCCTCACAAAAATAAACCACAACATCTTCCCACGCTTTGCCCATGCTCAACACAACGCCCGTCATGCAGCGCCTCATCGACGCCTTTGCCACATTGCCCGGCATTGGCCGAAAATCTGCCGCACGCCTGGCTTATTACCTCGTCCGCCAGGATGTCTCCGCCACCGAGACCCTTGCCCAGGCCCTCCTTTCTGCCAGGCGCGCGATCAAACTGTGCGAAACCTGCCATAACCTCTGCGAAACCTCCCCCTGCGACTTCTGCACATCACCCAAACGCGACGACGCGCTGCTGTGCGTCGTCGAGTCGCCCCAGGATCTCATGGCCATCGAAACGACCCGCGAATACCATGGCCGCTACCACGTCCTGCACGGCGTCATCTCCCCGCTCGAAGGCATCGGGCCCAGAGATCTCAAAATCCACGAGCTTCTTGTCCGCCTCCAGCAAGGCGCCTTTCGGGAAATCATCCTTGCCACGAATCCCTCGATCGAAGGGGAGGCCACGGCGCTGTACATCAAAAACCTGGTCATCACAGCAGGCCTTCGCGTCTCACGCATCGCCTCCGGCCTCCCCATGGGGTCGCAACTCGAATTCGCCGACAAAGTCACCCTGGGACGATCGCTGCTCGACAGGCGCGCCCTCTCCTGATTCCCGCTTTGTGGGGGAACTTGTTCCCCCGCACCCCCTGCAATGCTGCGCATTGCTTATGTGAGGGAAAAAAAGCTCGCTTAGATCAAACATAAAAACTAAAAATGCTCTAGCCTCTGTGTCAGTTTTCGCATGCGTGCATGCGAAGAAATTTTAGAACTCGACAACCATCAACCTGCCCATCCCAAAAAACGCCATGAAAAACAATTTCATCCAGGCCCGCATCTTCATGGGCTCGGTGACAAACATCGCCAATCGCCCCTTTCGCCGCTTCGTCACCGAACTCGGCGCCGAAGCCACCATTGGCGAAATGGCCATTGCCCACTATATCGCCAAAGGCGGAAAACAAGACCGCGCGCTGCTCAAGCGAGACCCGCACGAACAGCGCTTCGGCGCCCAGATCGTCGGGGCAAACCCAAAACAACTCGCCAAAGCTGCCCAGCTGGCCGAATCCATGGGCGCCGATTTCATCGACTTCAACTGCGCCTGCCCCCACGCCTCCGTCATCTCGCACGGCAGCGGCGCACTCCTCCTGAAGCGCCCCCAGCACATCGCCACGCCCATCATGGCCATCCGCGAGGCAACGACACGCCCCGTCACCCTCAAAATCCGAAAAGGCTTCGACGCCGACGACAACATCGTCGCAGAAATCGTCGACATTGCCCAGCAATGCGGACTGGCAGCCGTCTTCATCCACGCACGCACGCGCGCCCAGCTGTATCGCGGCGACAACGACTGGGACTGCATCGAAGCCGCAGCCCAATCCGCCGACATCCCCATCATCGGATGCGGCGACCTGGCGCACGGCACACAAGTACTCGAAAGACTAGCCCAC
>Ga0209737_10002489_pt1 | contig 12906 bp, 17 predicted proteins | sample TergutCu122P3_FD_187284 | JGI IMG/M metagenome (GOLD analysis project Ga0209737, IMG submission 187284) | Cubitermes ugandensis P3 segment gut microbial communities from Kakamega Forest, Kenya - Cu122 P3 (SPAdes) (version 2) | ecosystem: Host-associated > Arthropoda: Insects > Digestive system... | reverse complement strand
CTTTAAAAAGGAAAAAGATTTTAAACCGGGCGAAAGAAGGGAAGTAACATTTGCGATTCCACTTTCAGAACTTCGTCATTTTGATGTGATTTCCGGCAAAATGATTTTGGAAGCAGGTGAATATATCTTCAGGGCAGGGGCTTCTTCCAAAGATATCCGTGGTCAGATGGCAGTTACGATTCCCGGTGAAAAAGTAACATCCCGTGATCCATATAACTATACAGAAGCGATTAATTATGATGATTACCGCAATATCCAGCTTTTCCGCGGGCCGCAAAACGAAGATTTAAGTTATAAGGTTTGTGTTGCCCCCAAGGCAGCAGTTGAAGGTGCCGGGCGATACTCATCATGCAAAATAATATTTAATGATTTTTATTTTAACGAAGCACCGAAAATTATAAAAATGGATGTATTACCCGGAGAAGTATGCAAAGTGGTAGTCTACAATAATATGACGATGATAACAACGGAAGATTTTGGTGATGAAGGCGAATTTGTAACTAAGGAACTAAGTATTAATCCCGAAAAGGTAATACTTAAACAAAACGTGTCATTGCAAATCCAGATTTACGGAAATATGAGGATTCTGGGATTTCGCTTTGAGTAGGGTTCGAAACCCTGCACCTTTAAAATGAATTATATAATTTTTGATTTGGAATGGAACCAGAGCCAGCCAAATGATCTTGAATCAACAGTCAAGGATTTGCCTTTCGAGATTATTGACATTGGAGCCATAAAACTTAATAGCGACCGCTATATGATTGATGAATTTGACCAGTTGGTAAAACCGCAGGTTTATACAAGACTGCACTATATTACCAGCAAAATTATCCATCTTCATATGCGTGACTTGATGAAAGGAAATCCCTTCCCCCAGGTAATGAAGGAATTCTTTGAGTGGTGCGGGGACGATTTCATTTTTTGCACATGGGGTACGTCCGATTTGGTTGAACTCCAAAGAAATATGCGTTATTACTTTATGACGCCAATTTGTGATGGGCCCTTACGTTATCTTGATGTCCAAAAACTTTTCAGTATCGCTTACGAAGACCACAAAAACCGCCGCAGCCTTGAATCAGCAATAGATTTCTTAAAACTTCCCAAGGACATACCATTCCACCGCGCTTTTAGTGATGCTTATTATACTGCCAAAATCCTCAGCGTTTTACCGGAAGGCGTGATTGAGAATTATTCTTATGACACTTTTATCCTACCCCGCAAACGTAGTGATGAAGTACATGTCCAATTTGAAAGTTATTATAAGTATATTTCAGTTGAGTTCAATGACCGCCGTGAAGCTTTAGCCGACCGCGAGGTTATGAGTACCCGTTGTTATTTATGTGGCGGAGAGCGCAACCTTAAACGGAAAATCAAGTGGTTTACCAGCAATTCAAGACATTATTATGCAGTTTCATATTGCCAGACCCATGGTTATATGAAGTCAAAAGTACGTTTGAAGAAAACAACCGATGAAGGTGTTTATGTAGTAAAAACAGCGAAATTCATTGATGAAAAAACGTATATGGAGATACGTAAAAAATGGACGGAGCTAAGGGACAAAGCCCGACTGAAAGAAAGGGAAAGATATCTTAGCAGGGTAAAAAAATGAATTATAAGTAATATCCCTTAAATCGGTCGCGGCGACTTTTGCGGACCGGTTTTTTGCGGTATCTTTTACGGCGCCGGTTAAAATGGTAATTTTTGATGGCGGCGCGGATGATGACTGAAATGATTACCAAAGCTGCTATAACAACGATAAAGTAAAACGCCTGCCGGACATTGATAAAGACGACATTATCCTCTTCAATTACAGCAGGTTCAGGAGCGGCAACCGGCATATTTTGATCAAATTCATAAGTCGAACGGTTATCCGAAGCAAAGTCGATTGTTGCCGTGCCAAGATAAGCACCATTGTATGTATAAATAATCTCAGCAATCGCTGATGGTATGTTGGTCCGGTATGTAATATCAGCAACCAGACTACGGAAATCAGTAGATTTGGGCATGACCAGATAATCGTCTGGGTTTAAGGCAAGCAAAGGACTTGAATCACCGAAAATATCGTTTCCGGTTTGGAAAAAGCTGGCGTTTTCGATGGTGTAACGCTTTTCATTGGCGGCAACATTAACAATCTGAAAATTAGAAAAGCCATAATCAAATAATAATGCTGTATCATAAAACTGGTCCGGTGACTCCTGTCGTAAGATAACACAGACTAAACGCATACCATCTTTTTCGGCCGCTGTTACCAAAGTCTGGCGTGAACGGTTGACAAATCCGGTTTTACCACCAATTATTTTGTAATCGACGGGGATTTCACCATTTATCAAGCGGTGGCGGTTACGCATAAAAATTTCTTCCGGCTGGTTATCGGAGGGCATTATATTATACCTTACGGTATTACCGATTTTGGCAAGCATTTCATTGCGGAAATAAGCGATGGCGATTTTTGCAAGGTCATAAGCGGTAGAATAATGTTCTTCATCAAAAAGTCCATGGGAGTTCATAAAATTCGTATTTTGCGCCCCAAGTTCTTCTGCCCTGCGGGTCATCATCTCGGCAAATGACGCCAAATCCCCGGCGACAAACTCGGCAATTCCATTGGTGACATCATTGGCGGAGTGAACCATTGAAGCATAAAGCGCTTGTTCCATAGTCAGGGACTGCCCGGCTTTGATGCCGATTTTGGAGCTGTCCCAACTTATCGAATTAACGGCAGTGGAGGAAAAAGTAACGATATCATTAAGGTTGGAATTTTCAATCGCAAGCAAGCAGGTCATTATTTTCGTTGTCGAAGCGGGGAATTGTGGTTCATGAATGTTTTTGGCATACAAAATAACGCCGGTATTGGCTTCGATAAGAATCGCCGCCGCCGCCCCAATCGCCGGTCCAGGTGGCCAGTTTTCGATTTGGTTACTCTCAATCGGCAGCAGCTTACGGGCTTCCGCCGCTTCCTTGTGTTGCTCAAGTGTCGTTGCACTAACCGGAAGAAGCGGAGCAGAAATAGCTAAACACAACGATATATATACTGCCACTAAAACCCGCAAATGAAATTTTTTATTACGCCTTAAAAGCATTAATACTACTCCTTAATTACCTCATCCACTTAATTTATGCCATTGTAGGGACGACCGCCCCCGGTCGTCCGTCATGATTTGTACGTCATTGCGGGCTCCGACCCGCAATCCCATTATATCGCAATTCCACCCAATTTACAAATACAATCTCCCATGTTATAGTATTCATATGCGCCTAAGAAACATTACCGGTTCAAAAGAAATAATCACAAAATGCCGCTACGTGGTTGCTGAACCCGAACAAAATAAAGGAAAATGGAATAGTTATTTCAATAATGACAACCCTATCAATATTGAAATAGGAATGGGCAAAGGGCAGTTCATCACCAAACTGGCACATCAACATCCAGATAATAACTATATCGGGATAGAAATGTATTCCAGCGTTTTATACCGGGCAGTGAAAAAAGTGGAACGGACCACACTTGATTTACCCAATTTGGCTCTAATCCGCATGGATGCCCGTGATTTGGAAATGGTATTTGCTCCCGGTGAAATAAAGCGGATATATCTCAATTTCTCCGACCCCTGGCCAAAAGACCGCCATACCAAACGGCGAATTACCTCACAGGATTTCCTAGCAAGGTATAATAAAATCCTGACTACTGACGGCATAATAGAATTCAAAACTGATAACGAATCTCTATTCCGCTTCTCCCTGACCGAACTAGAAACCTCAAGCTTTAAACTTGACAAAGTTTCCTACGATTTGCATAATGATGATGAAATGATGCCAGGAAACATCAAAACAGAATACGAAGAAAAATTTTCCGCCCAAGGAAAACCAATATGTAAATATGTAATTTCAAAAAAATAATTCCCCTCCCTGGAGGGGTGCCCGAAGGGCGGGGTGGTGATTTTCACCAACAATGAAAGGACAACCAACCATGGAACTAAAAATAACCACCGAAAACTTCCAACAAGAAGTACTAAACAGCGACCTCCCCGTCCTAGTCGATTTCTACGCCGACTGGTGCGGTCCCTGTAAAATGATGGCACCAACCATCAGCGCCCTCGCCGATGAATACGCCGGACGCTTCAAAATCGGCAAATGCGACGTTGAAAAAAACAAGGAACTCGCAAATACCTACCGTGTTATGTCAATTCCCATGCTGGTAATCTTCAAGAACGGCGAACCCGTCGAAACAATGATAGGAATGCTGCAAAAAAATCAATTAGCAGACAAGCTTGACAATTTTCTCTAATAAGGGTATCATTTACATTGTCAAAAACATAAAAGTTTTATACGAAGTGTGGCTCAGCTTGGTAGAGCGCTGCGTTCGGGACGCAGAGGTCGCAGGTTCAAATCCTGTCACTTCGAGGACAGCGCAAGACCAGCAATATCAAGGGTTTGCGGCTCATATGGCAAGAAGAAAACCACTCAAAAACAGAGCGGTTTTTTTGATTTGACTACCATTTGACTACCGGCTGAAAAAATTATGCCTTTTTTGTCAGTAAAACATCTTCGAGGACGTTCGCAATTTTTACGTCCATCTCCTTCAGTGCATGTGCATAGATATCCAAAGTGGTACTTGTTTCAGAATGACCAAGCCGAGCCGATACACTCTTGACATCCATATTCGATGCAATAGCCAATGTCGCGCTTGTATGCCTTAGTCCATGTATTGATATGACAGGCAGCAGTTCACCATCAGTGGTGGCATTGTAGCGGTTGATAATTTTCTTAAAAGCGTGGTTAGGGGTACTTATATCCATCTGCTTCCCATCTGCCTGAATGAACAACCAGTCCTCACCCTGCCAAGCTGACCCCATCATCAAGCGGAGTTCCTGTTGTTCGGTCTTATGCCTTTTCAACAATGCCATCACCGAGGGTGGAAGAGAAACAACCCGGCATGATGATTTTGTTTTAGGTTGCTTGGTTATCTGGCTGCCCTTTACCCTGGCGGTAGATTTGGTTACAGATACCGAACATTTTAAAAAATCTATGTCAGACCATTTCAATGCGATAAGCTCCCCGCGTCTAAAACCGCCAAAGATGGCGAGATTGTAAAAGGTCTTTAATTGTGTCGGAACAGTATGGAATTCGATACATTCACCGGGAGGGTTGCCGTCCTTCCTTGCTTTCCCCCGGTATGTAACGGAATAATCCTTGTCAAGGTAACCAAGGAATGTTTTTACTTCATCAACCGTGAAGTGCCTTATGTTCGTGGGGTTCTTTTGTACTTTCGGTGGTTTTACCCTGTTGCAAGGATTACTGTCGATTAATCCCCACATGACCGCAATATTCAATGTACCACTTATGACGGCATGAATACGCTTGATAGTATTGTTACTGTAGGTCTTATGCTTGCCATTGATGGAATAACCACCCTTTTGCAAAGTGCTGTACAATGTTTGGATATGCAATGGCAGCAGGGCAGCTAATTTAATGTGACCAATCGCCGGCAATATCGTTTTGAAAGCAATGTCTGAACGTTCTATAGTGGTTGCTTCGAGTTGTTTTTCTGCATACTCTGACCGCCATAGCCCAATAAATTCAGCATATGTCATTTTCTCGCCGGATAAGTATTTGCCACTTCTGACAGCCTTTTCAAAATCATATGCAAAGTCAGCCAAAGCCTTTTCATTCTGTTTGGCTGTCCGGCTTTCGTCCGGTGTCCATGTGGTGCTCTCGCTAAGCTTCCGACCGCTCATATCCCGCCCGAGGGAAACTATAATTTGGTAACTGCTGCCGCGTTTACGTATGCTTGCCATTATTTTTCCCCTTCCGCTCATCTCTAAATCTGTGTAAAGTATCATTTATTCTTGACAGAAACACATTTGCCATTGATTCATTGTCAATAGGATAAAGTACATTGTAGAAAGTATCTACAATGCTTAATTTACTAAGTGGCTGATATCCATCCTTGCTAATTAAGTAACTGTCAAAATTACAATAAACAAAGAATGCCATCTCTCTTAATAAGCTTACATCTTCTATTAAATCATTTATGGTAGCCAGTTCCCTCTCGACAATAGGTTGCTCAATTGCTCCAAACATTCCGAGCTTTGCACCTACCTTATCCCCATAACGAAATTCCAGCGGTGTTTCAGCATCATACGCATCATCCATTACGTCACTATCTGTATCAATATATGATTTCATAGCCACAAGTCTTTTAACCGCATACTCGCTCAACCCCGTCTTATCAGCAAATGCTTTCATGTCTAAATCATGGCTCTTAACGTCAGATAACCCAAGCAACCAGTCTGAAGGAACATCATAATATTTGGCAATTTTAACGAGGATATCAATATCAGGACGTCTATCGCCATTTTCATAATATCCAAGCGATGCCCGTGAAATACCCAAGTCTTTAGCAATATCAAATAGTTTGCGTTCCCCCCGCAGTTCTTTTAACCTTTTTTGAAAAATGGTATCGTCCATAGCAAACCCTTTCGTGTACATATTTGTTGCATATACAAAAATATGCGACATTTAGATTGACAGCCACCAAGTGTTGCGCTACAATCAATAGGCAACAAGTGTTGAATTGAAATAATGATATCACAGATACCGCAAAAGAGCAACAACAACTTTAATTAAGAAAACAAGGAGGATATTTCATGTCGAACAATCAAAAATTAAGGAACGCACTCAAAGCTTACGGTGTTAAACAATGGGAACTGGGTAAGAAAGTAGGTATAAGCGAATTTCATTTTTCAAGAAGCCTAAGAAATGAAATCAGTGACGAAAAGCTGGAAGAGTATTTGTCGGTTATCAAGGAGTTAGCTGAGTACCGTATTGCTGCAGTAATCGGAGGTTAGAGCATGGATAATGTACCCGTAATGCTAAAGCTGGCAGAAGTGTCAAGCAAATTCAACATATCGCTCCATCACGCACGGTCGCTTGTCCTGCAAAGAAAAGTGAAATACATAAAATCGGGCAAGAAGTATCTTGTCAATGCGCAATCTGTCATTGACTATTTCAACGAAGGCGACAATGGCGAATAATCAAAACTGCCATATGGCAGCAGGACAAGCCGGAGTTGCACCGGTGCAACCCATGGCAGTCCCACCAAACAGCGAAAGCGAGGAAAATATGAACATACCAGATACATTAACACTTAGCTGCAATGAAAACGTAATAGAGTTTTTGCGGAGTGAAAAGACCGCGACACTGACATTTTCACAAGGTCGTTATATTTTCAAGGTCAAGAAATTAGCAGAAAAACGCCCGGACGAATGCCAGATTACCAAAGAGAATAAAGACGGCAGTATTGTCGCGCATGTTCCGGTGAGCTGGATAAAGATATCGCCGCCAAAGGAAATGAATTTTACTGAAGAACAATTGAAAGAAAGGACAGAAAGGTTGGCTGTGTCCAGATTGAAATAATTTTACATAACTGTCATGCTAATTGACATCAAAACGGAACGAAAGCAATTATTTGGTACAAATCCATACTTAAACATTTTGAACGCGAAAACAACCTTATAAACGCAATGTAGAAAGCGAGGCATTTCATGTATTCAAAATCGGGCATCACAAAATTTAGAAACTGCTGCCAGTGTAATGACTGTGGATGTTATCTTGACCACGGCGAAAAATGCGACTGCTGGCAGTCGGAATTTATTGAATATGGAACAGGCAACCGGGAAGGACAGGACAAGCATGATGGAAATAAGCTTGTACCTGTATAAAGTAAATGGCGCATGATCCGGAAAATCACGCGCCTTGTTCCACAAAAGGGAAACACTTCAACATAAAAAAAGTATATCCCTTTTGTGGAGGAAAGTCAAGTAAAAACGTTGATTTTTTAACACTTTCTGGCTTGTTCAAGATATTAAAGTTAGACGGAAGGGATTACACAGATGTATGTCAGAAAAAGTTATAATTTGGGACAGGTAATACAGAGGGAGCTATACTATCCCGGCAACTTCGGTGCCCCCGGAAAGCCAAGGACGAAAAAGAAAGAACCGACCCCGGAAGATGTTTCCCGGCAGAACCAGAAAAACAAGGAAAAGCACATCCAACGTCTTATCATTGCCAACTTCAAGGGACGTGATTACTGGCTGACCTTGACATATGACAGGGATAAGCACCCTGATGATTTCAAGGATGCCGAAAAGACTGTCCGCCATTTCATTGCCAATATGCGTTATGCCTGCCGTAAAGCCGGGGCAACCTTTAAATGGATTCTTGTCACCGAAATGGGAAGCCGGGGAGCAGTCCACCACCATTTTGTCATCGAGGATTTGACCAATGCAGTCAACGGAGTGAATACAAAAGAGCTGGTAATGGACAGTTGGCCGCATGGTAAAAAATTCAGCTTTGTTCCCCTGTATGAAGACGGCGATTACAATGCGCTGGCAGGGTACATAGCAAAATCAAGGGGTGAAAAGGGAGAAACCTCTTTCAGCCACAGCCGGAATAATCTGGTAATCCCGAAACCCAAATATAAAAAAATGAGGCGCAAACGCTGGCCGGAAGACCCCGAACCCATAAAAGGTTGGTACATAGTCAAGGATTCAATATATAACGGCATTAACCCCGTTACCGGATATCCCTACCAGCATTACAGCATGAGACGCTTGAAGCCCATGCAGAAGCCACCGCCTAAGCAACCCGCGGGTAAAAAGGCATTGCCGGACAACTCCCCCGTCCGGATTAAGCCATATGGCAGCAGGACAAAAAAGAACACCAGTTCTAGCATAAGCGGAACAGGTTAAGTTGCACCGGTGCAATTCCAAGATTAGGTAAAAGTCACTTAACCCCTTATAATTTAGGGTTGCTACGCGCGCACGCGCACGCGAGGAAAAGCAATGATTTTTGTAAACATTAAACAGTTTGAAAAGCAATATAAAAGGGGGATTACTGGTGCAAAAATGAGATTTAACACACCATCCGGCGGAATGCTTGTGTATGTCAAATTCGGTAAAAAAACTGTAGGTTTTGGGGAAAGATATTTCTTTATTTGCCCGGATGCCTTAATTACCGTGTGAAGCTAGTCTTTGTAGGCGGCAAGTTTGTCTGTTTCCCATGTACCGGAATTAATCCATACAATGAAATCCAGAACACAACAAAGGGTGGGTACAGGCATATCGAATACAAAATGGAGCGCTTTGCTTCCAGACACGGTATCAGGATATTGGGATATCCGTTCCATTATTTTGATTACCCAAGACCGCCACGGAAAAAGGTGGAGCTTTGGCACAAAAATATAAAGATACTGCAGGCACTTGAATCAATGCGGAATCAATCAATCTTTTTTTACAAAAAATGGAGCACGAAGACAATAAAGAGTATCGAAGACGGAACAAATTATTACCTTACATTGCCGATAAACGAACATTTGGAATGCTTTTTGCCATATGATAATCAGGAAATTGATATTAACAGGTTTGTATTTGGCAGGGAATTGTGTAGGTGACAATGAACGATATACTAACTGCACCCTAGAACCAGCAAAGCTGGACAGCCATTTGGCAGCAGGGCAGTGATGGGCATCTACCGGGCAGATGCCCATCCGTGTATTCATCAGTTGGGATTAAACAGTATGATGGGGACAGTATTCTTTTTCCCACTAACCGGGACGGTATGGACATCCTTATTTGCTATCCCACGCGGGACTGCTTCAATTTGCGCTTCACATGCTTCCCTGATTGCATGACGAATAAACTCAATTTCCTTTATCAGCTTACGGTATCTTGCAAAACTTATCGTATTGGACATTGCTACCGAAATCATCGGCAGTAAATCCCTTGCTTCCCGCTGCCATCTTTTGTGCGTACTTCCCCTGCTATTAAATGGACATATTTTTAAACCGCAATACTTTTTTATATCATTAATCATCGTTTTAAATTCGGCTTTTTTGGCATCCGTATCAGCTGTATAGGTTGCCAAGGACGATGACAACAGGTATTCCGGTGTCACTACAGGGACACTTGGGTAGCTACGGCATCGGTTCATCTCCCTTGCTATTGCCGTGGCTTCTCCTTCAGTAATGATTTCCCTGCCGTCAAGGACGGCGTAAAACAATCCTTCTGTAATGTTTGCAACTCTGGCGATGGTTTGCGGGTGTATACCGCACATATTTTTACATGAGTACATCCTTTCCTCGCCCAAGCACTCCGCTATGAGATTTGGGTACATAAAACCATTTCCTTCCTGCCGTACATCCGGCAACTACCGCCCCGGCCGGACTGCTGCCGGGGCTTGTCCTTATGCTATTGTGAACCTCATTGACGCGCTGGGCTTCATATAAGCCCCATACAGCCCTTCATGGTCTGCCTTGAACCTTTTCGTATCGAAGCGGTTGGAAATGACTTCCTTGAACCGGATAACGAAATTAGGCGTGTGAATCTCATCCGCGCCTTGCGCTTCCATCTGGTTTCTGATTTCGGATTTGATTGCGTCTGCCTGCTTTTTAAGTTCATCAATTGTGGTTTCGAGTTCTAGTATCTTGTTGATTCTGTTTTCTAATGCACGATTTCCCATGATTTCACCTTCCTTCCTGTGGGGATGCTAATTACTGTCTTCTGAAAAACACTTAACAAGAGTGTATAGGTATGTCAGATGTTTTTCATTTTCAACATGGTTAAGCAGTTCAATAATGCGCTTTTTGTAATAATCATTCATGGTCACATCCTTCCCTGTGTGTGAAGGAATCGGGATAACCGTCTTGAATGTTCCTGTGTGAGACACCCGGTCACAAGTATGTCTGGTTATCTGTTTCAACTCTTTTGAGGGAGTCCGTCCCTGTGTTTGTTTAGCTTATAATTCATTATAGCATGTGGGAACACATACGTCTATTGACACAACTCACAAAGATGTGGGGACACATACGAAAATATTTGGCTATAACGTATATGGACACACGTATTGATTTGTGTTACACTACCGCTATAGGATAGAGTAGGTATACATTATTAATTTGCCTTGTTCGGCAAGGAGGAAATGCTATGGCAGAAAAGAAAAGCACATATACTGGTCAGACTGACGCGCGGAGAAAAGCAAGCGCGAAGTATCTCAAAGAAGTAGTCGAGGATATCAGAATCAGAGTTCCAAAAGGTCAGAAAGAAGTCATCAAAGCCCATGCTGACAAGCAAGATGAAAGCATGAACACCTTTGTCATTCGTGCTATTGATGAAACGATGTTACGCGATAACGGTGTCGTGCCATCGCCGGGGCGATTGGGTACGAAAGAAAAGCCCGCTGCAATAAGCAATCCGGCAGCAGTCGAAAAGGCAAAAATTGAAACCCTGCCTGTTATAGTAGAAAAATCATTTAAGCGTGGAATTGCCCCCACAGATGATAAAATAAAACTAGCATTGGCTCACGAGCTTTTAGACATCCGGATTGACAGGAACGATGACCCGATAAAAGTAATTGCAAAGCATAAGCGACCGTAACCATATTTCGTGAACTAGTATAAACTTTTATCGTTGCCGCCATTGACGAGACGGTGAAAAATGATGATAATAAATAATATTTACAGTAGTTTTTCACAATTTGATGTAATTTTGTGTATTTTTGTATAATTTACCATATTGACAAATGGGAATAATGGCTATACTATAATAGTGTAGCAACTTAATTTGTTGCCTGTTAATACCGCCTTGGTAGTATGTTGCCCACAATACGGGATGTACAGAACCCAAGGCTTTTTATTCGGAGGACAAACTAATGAGGACAGCTATATTGGTAGATGGTGGCTTTTATAGACGTAGATTCCAAATGCTTGTAGGTGATATTGACCCGGTTATGAGAGCGGACGAACTATATAAGTATTGCTGGAAGCATCTTAAAGAGAATGACCAGAAACATGAACTATATCGGATATTTTATTATGATTGTCCACCAATGGATAAAAATGTATATCATCCCTTTTTGAAAAAGCAAGTGGATTTTTCAAAGACAGATTTACATACATGGATGTGTGATTTCTTAAATGCACTTAAAAGCAAAAGAAAACTGGCATTACGTATGGGCAAGCTGGCTGATACGCAAGCTTGTTACACATTGAGAATTGACGCGGTCAAGAATTTGCTTAACGGCAAGCTGACCGTTGAAAACCTTAAGGAAACCGATTTCATGATTAAGGTAGACCAAAAGGGTGTTGATATGAAGATTGGTCTTGATATTGCATCTTTGGCATATAAAAAGCAAGTAGAAAAAATCATCTTGATTTCCGGTGACAGCGATTTTGTTTCGGCGGCAAAGCTTGCACGCAGGGAAGGCATAGACTTTGTGCTTGACCCCTTGGGAGCAAAAATCAAGCCGGATCTATATGAACACATTGACGGCTTAAGGTCATGCGATTATGCTTTCACAAAAGATAAAACCAAGAGTTAGTAAATTATTGTTTATCTTGTCATTAAGTAGATGTCCGCTATATTTTACAGCAAATTTGACTACCATTTGACTACCCAAATTACAAATGACTACCGAAAACCACGAATGATGATAAAAAGTAAAACCAAAAAAACTGCATAAAATAAAGGTTTGTGAGTGATTGCGAATAACCACGAAAAGCAAAAGCGTACATTCGGGACGCAGAGGTCGCAGGTTCAAATCCTGTCACTTCGATACAGTATTTGCTAGGGTTTAGCGGTTTTCCAGTTTGGGAAATCGCTATTTTCTTGCCTGTTACCTTAAACGTTACCTTAATTCGTAAATAAGCCATTGGTAGCAAGGGATATTTCGTTTAATTCGCTTTCACTGGTATTTAAGCGGTTCTTATCAAAATGGGAATAGATGTTCAAAGTGGTTTGTATATCTTCATGCCCAAGCCAGTATTGCAGTTTTTTTATATCCCAACCTTTGTTAATCAACATTGAAGCGCAACTATGACGTAGCTTATGTAGTGAAATTTCGGGTCTGCCATAT
>Ga0209737_10002488_pt1 | contig 12907 bp, 9 predicted proteins | sample TergutCu122P3_FD_187284 | JGI IMG/M metagenome (GOLD analysis project Ga0209737, IMG submission 187284) | Cubitermes ugandensis P3 segment gut microbial communities from Kakamega Forest, Kenya - Cu122 P3 (SPAdes) (version 2) | ecosystem: Host-associated > Arthropoda: Insects > Digestive system >... | reverse complement strand
AACGTCGTTACTTAGCTCGTGTACTTTACGAGCTTACGTAACGCAACGTTTCTCACGGAGCGAAAGCGCGTTTGCGCTGGATTATGACATGCTGGGCTTCGCTCGATTCCCCTCACCCCCGCCACTGCTCCAAAAACACCAACAACACCGCAATATCCGCCGGCGAAACCCCAGATATCCTTGACGCTTGCCCAATAGACAACGGTCGATATGATTTAAGTTTTTGTCTTGCTTCTAACCGCAAATTTGATATCTTATCATAATCAAGCTCTGTTGGAATCCTCCGCATCTCCATCTTCTTAAATTGATTTACCTGCCGTAACTGCCTTTCGATATAACCCTCATACTTTATCTCAATCTCCACCTGAACTATAACATCATCAGGTAATTCCACCCTATTTTTATCCAAAACAGCTAACGCCATATAATCCAACTCCGGCCGCGACAATAACTCTGCCAAACTAGCCGCTGACTTTAACGGTGACGTTCCATGTCGAACCAACAAATCCTGCACCTCATCACCAATACTCACCCGAGTCCCCTTCAACCTCTTTATTTCTTCTTGAATCCGTTCTTTCTTCACTTCAAGAGCTTCAAACTCTTCACCAGACTTAAGTCCAACCCTATACCCCATTTCACCCAACCGCAAATCAGCATTATCCTGACGAAGTAATAACCGATACTCCGCCCGCGAAGTCATCATCCGATAAGGCTCCATATTTTCCTTTGTCACCAAATCATCAATCAAAACCCCGATGTAAGCTTCCGAACGGTCAATAATCAACTTCTCTTTTCCCTGTAAAAACAAAGCTGCATTTATTCCGGCAATTAAACCCTGGGCGGCAGCTTCCTCATACCCACTACTGCCATTTATCTGCCCAGCACTATATAGCCCCTCAATTTCCTTAAATCGTAAAGACGCATCTAAGTGAGCCGGGTCAATACAATCATATTCAATCGCATAAGCATTCCGGACAATTTCACAATTTTCCATACCCGGAACAGAACGGTACATAAGTAACTGGACATCCTCCGGCATCGACGATGACATCCCACTGACATACATTTCATTAGTATAAAGACCTTCCGGCTCAAGAAAAACCTGATGCCTGTCTTTGTCAGCAAACTTGACAATTTTATCTTCTATCGAAGGACAATAACGTGTGCCTGTTCCCTCAATCAAACCGGAATACATTGGCGAACGGCCGAGGTTTTTTCGGATTATCTCATGAGTTTCTTCATTTGTATAAGTGAGATAACATGGGACTTGCTCTTTTTGAATCGAAACCGGGTCAGTACTAAATGAAAAAGGGACAATTACTTCATCTCCAGGTTGCGGTACCATCTTTGAAAAATCGATACTACGTTTATCAATCCGTGCCGGGGTCCCGGTTTTAAATCGACGAAATTTTATCCCCATTCTTTCTAAAGCTTCCGTCAAATGAATCGCGGCTTGCAAACCGTTCGGTCCGGTATTAGTTATTGACTCACCTACGAGACAACGGGCATTAAGATATGTCCCGGTACAAATGATAACCGCCCGGCATTCATAGATATTTCCCGTGAAAGTTTTTACCCCGGTTACTTTATTATTATCAGTTAAAATATCGATTACTTCACCTTGCTTGATAATTATGTTTTCTTGATTTTCGAGGATTTCCCGCATTGATTGGCTGTAGGCCGCTTTGTCGGCTTGCGCCCGGAGTGAATGTACTGCCGGACCTTTCGAAAGATTTAGCATTTTTGATTGGATAAAAGTTTTATCGATATTTTTACCCATTTCGCCACCGAGGGCATCTATTTCGCGGACTAAGTGACCTTTTGAGGTTCCGCCGATGTTGGGATTGCATGGCATCAGGGCGATGCTGTCAACGCTGACGGTGAAGACAGTTGTTTTAAACCCTAACCTGGCGGCGGCAAGGGCTGCTTCGCATCCGGCATGGCCGGCTCCTATGACACAGATGTCAGTTTTTTGAGTCATGATTTACCACCCCGGCGCTACGCGCCAGCCCTCCTGGGAGGGGAATTATTTATACAAATCCTCGCTATATGTTTTTACAAAAGAAGGGAATTTTATTTGCCTACGCAAAACTTTCCAAATATTTCGTTTACTAGGTCATCGTCTACTTGTTCTCCGATGATTTTTCCTAGCTCGGTGTAAGCGTTCATCATATCTATGGTTAGGAAATCTTCTGTCATTTTTTCGTTGATGCTTTTTTTGACTTGTAATAGGCTTTCTAGTGCTTTGTGAAGTGATTCTTTGTGGCGTTGGTTGGTGATATAGATTTCGTTTTCGTTGTCAATTTCGTTGTTTATAAACATTTCGCGGATGACGGATTTTAGTTTGTCGATTCCGGTGTTGGTTTTGAAGGAGGTGTGGATGATGTTGGATAAAGGTGTGGACGACCTAGCCAGCGAAGCTGGGTTTGGCGGTACGTCCCTACGAGATTTATCAACAAAGTTTTCCACGTGTGGATAAATGGTATTCACAATTTCCACGAGGGTGGGATTGTTGATGTTTTGGGCAATGTCTACTTTGTTGAGTAGGGTTATTATTTTTTTTACCACAGTGTCGTTATGCGGTATTTCTTCAGGGAGGGGAGATTTTGCATCATTAACAAACTTGGCGTTAGACCACCCCGCCCTTCGGGCACCCCTCCTAGGAGGGGAATTTAGTAATTTTATTATTTGCTGGTCTTCTTCTTCGATGCCTGTTACTGCGTCCAGTATGAATATAACCAAATCTGCGTCTTCAAGATATTGTAATGTCTTTTCGACGCCGATTTTTTCTATTTTATCGTCTGTTTGCCGTATCCCTGCTGTGTCTATGATATTTAGCATAAAGCCATCCATTATCACCGATTCTGAAATTATATCACGTGTTGTTCCGGCGATATCGGTTACTATCGCCCGTTCTTCACCTACCAATAAATTAAGTAGTGAAGATTTTCCGACATTGGGTTTACCGATAATGACTGTATTGATTCCTTCTTTTAATACTTTACCTTGGTCGGCGGATTTTAGTAATCTACTAAGTTCACTTATAATCGTTTCGATTTTTACCCCTAATACTTTATCATAACCATCAAGGTCATAATGCTCCGGATCATCAAGCGCGGCTTCAATAAATGCAATTTGAAATAATATTTCTTCACGTAGACTTTTTACTGCTTCAAATATCTCGCCTCTCAATTGCTTAACCGAACTTTTTAAGGCAAAATCATTTTTTGCACTGATGATATCCATCACGGCTTCGGCTTTTGATAAGTCTATCCTTCCATTTAAGAAAGCCCGTTTAGTAAATTCACCGGGTTCAGCAAGACGGGCGCCGTTTTTTACCAGACAATCAAGAATGCGGTTTATCACCCGCACACCACCATGACAATTAATCTCAACTACATCCTCCCGCGTGTAACTAGATGGTGCTTTCATCAGTGATACCATCACTTCGTCGATGATATCCCCACCATCGAATAAAAAGCCATAGCGAATCGTATGGCTTTTCATTTTCATTAAGTCGGGAAAAAGATTTGAAGTTAAATTAATTGCGCTATCACCACTGATGCGGATGATACCAATACCAGAATTGGTCATCGCCGTGGCAGGGGCAACGATTGTATCATTATACATTTATTTCCTAAGTGTAACAACTATCCGGCGGAATGGTTCTTCACCTTCACTATAAGTAGTAACGAATTTATCACTTTGTAAAATTGAGTGAATAACCCTTCTTTCGTAAGGATTCATTGGCTCAAGTGAAATCGGGCGCCTTTGCCTTTTTACTTTAAAAGCGATATTTTTAGCCAGACTTTCCAAAGTTTCTTTTCTTCTTTTTCGATAATCTTCAGTATCAACTTTTACGCGGACATATTCATTGCTTTCCTTATTTACAACCAATGATGCGAGATACTGCAGTGAATCAAGTGTCTGCCCACGTTTTCCAATCAAAACACCCATTTCCCCGCCACTTAAGTTAATATTTAAGTTGCGTTCCTTCTCGTCAAAATCAACATCCATTGTAACCGCCATATTCATGGCACTAAATACACTTTCCAAAAATTCCACAACCTTATCAACTATCGAGTTTTTGACTTTTGCTTTAATTGTAGCTTGTTTTGAACCTAACCCGAGAAAACCTTGTGATCCTTCTTCAACAATGACATAATCCAACTTGTCACTGGTAATCATTAGTTTTTGGCAAGCTTCGGTAATTGCATCATCCAATGTTTTTGCAGTTATTTCAATATAATCCATATTAAACCTTCCCTTCACTATTTTATTTTTTATTGTTCCGTTCGTTATATTCCTTGACCATGTTTGCTTTGGCGGCAAGACTGCCGGGTTTGTAATTTGTATTTGCTAAAGTACTTTCGTTTTCAGTTGTTTCTGTGTCTTCTGCTGCTTTATTAGCTTTTTTCGCTTTAGATGTGTTTTTCGTTGATCCTTGATTTGCTTTGCTCGTTAAACTGCTTGTTGGTGTTCCGGCAGTCCTTGTCTTCATCGAAGCATAAGTATTAACCTTATTTGGATCAATCCCCAATTTTTCCATCTTCTTTTTACGTTTCTCAACATTCTTTCTAATAAGTTCATCCAAATCCATCTTATCTATATGACGGTTGATTATCACCTGTTGAATACTTCTTACCACCGCACCCGCAACCCAATAAAGACCCATGCCAGCTGGTAATGTAAAACAGAAAAATGCTGAAAGCAAAGGCATCATTGTATTCATCATCTTCATCGACTGCATCATCTGGCTGGCTTGATCGTTGCCGGTATTTGCCTGTTGGGGCATCAATTTGATATTAATCCACTGCGTAACTGCGGAAAGAATGGGAATAATGAATGCGCCGATTAAAGCAAAAAAAGCAATATTGGTTCCACCATTCCATGCCTGTGTTGCCATGTATGACGGTGCGTTTCCAATATTTATCCCGAGAAAATTGTTATACCTGTCAAGTAACGCCGCAGTATTGCTGACATCTAAAGCAAGATGTGGATATTTATCTGCAATCAAGCTAAATTCCATGGTTGTTGCTTTATTTAAAATGTCAATATAAGCATTTTGGACTACTTCGCTATTAGGATTTCCAGCAGCGGCGGCATATGCTTCACTTCCAAAAGTCCTGTTCATGTTAATCATGGCAGTATTGCGAAAGTTTTCCCGGTCTTGGATAAATTCTGAACTGTTTGGTTCACTTATTAGTTTTGTAACCAGAGGGAAAAATGCTTCTTTTATCGTATTTACATAAGCCGGCATATTATTGATAACCCGGTAAAGGGCAAACAAAATTGGCATTTGTATCAAAAGCTGGACACAAGTTCCCATCTGTGATACACCATACCTGGCATAAACAGCCTGGGTTTCACTGTTCATTGCCTGCATGGATTCTTGATCTTTTTTCCCTTTATACTTGTCCCGGATGACTTGTATTTCCGGATTCATCTTGGCTGACAATTTGGAAAATTTTTGTTGCTTAATTGTAAGCGGCAACATACATACATAAATGACGATGGTGAAAAGAATAATTGCCATTCCTGTGTTAGGTAATCTGATGGCTTCCAGAAAACTAAAGATGCCATTCATTACATATCCGAGAATATTTGCAACCGGTCCTAAAAATGCACCGTCATATTTGGTTAAGAGTATAAACAAGTTTGAACCTCCAATATGTCGTTATTATGCGACATTGTTTAACCACCCCGGCACTTCGTGCCACCCCTCCAAGGAGGGGAATTTGGTGATTCATTACCGAACTGGGTCATATCCTCCCTTTGAAAATGGGTTACATCGTAAAATACGCCAAACTGTCATAAATCCACCCTTTATTACACCGTACTTTTCAACTGCTTCCAATCCATACATTGAACAGGTAGGATAATAAGGACATTTTGTCGTTTTCATGGGAGAAATATACTTTCGATAAAATTTAATTACTACAATTAATATTTTTCTCATTTTAAATTGAAATAAATTGCCAGACTTCGTCAAAATTATTTTAATACTCCATGCAACTTCATTAAATGTAAAAGTGCCTTTTCAATATCTTTATATGAAGCTTTACATGCACTGGCTCTGGCAACGACTACGATATTTAAACCACTATTAAACATCATTTCATGTAGTCGGTAACTTTCCCTTATTAATCTGGTAATCCGATGTCTTACCACACTATTGCCCACTTTTTTTGATACTGTAATCCCAAGATTATTACTATTTGAGTTGTTTTCTGTTACATACATTACTAAATATTTGTTTGCAAAATAAATTCCATTCTTATAAACTTCCCGGAATTGCCAGTTTTTTTTAAGTGATTTACTAAATTTCATAAGAGTTTTCGTTAAAAATAGGGTTCACCTCGGCAAACCCTAAGCGGATAATACTTTTCTTCCTTTTGCTCTTCTGGCGGCTAATACTTTCCTGCCGGCAGCAGTTTTCATCCTTGCCCGAAAACCATGGACTTTTGATCTTTGCCGTTTCTTCGGCTGAAATGTCATTTTCACTGGAATACCTCCTTTCTACAGACAAACAACATTTAGATTATAAGGGAATAAGCTTATTCAGTCAAGTAAAATTATGATTTTGCTATTTTTATTAATATTATCCACAAAATTTTAATAAAATTTCTTTTAAAATTCATTTGATTATTACCTTCTTATATATTAAGATAGTAATACACACTTTTTTCCAAACAAGCAAGAAAGGCAATGCAATGTCAGCTATCAAAAATAAAATAATCGACAATTGGGAACAAATCAAAAGTAACCTCCGGCTTGAATATGAATTATCTGATGTTTCATTCAATACTTGGATAGACCCACTTATTTTCCATGAAATAGATGAAAGCAAAAATCCAAATGAAGTAATAGTAATAATTCCTTCTGACAATGAAAAACAATTAACTTATGTCGCTGCCAAATATACAATATTCATGAATGTAACTATATCAGAATATCTAGGAATTAATTGCAATGTTACTTTTATTTTAGAAAAAGACGCTGACTCTTATAATCCAAAAAAAGATGTAACTGATCAGATTGTTTTAAATAATAACTATATAAATACAAATCTCAATTCAAAATATTTATTTGACACATTTGTTGTTGGTAATAGCAATCGTTTAGCTCATTCATCCGCTTTAGCCGTAGCTGAGTCACCGGGTACTGTATATAATCCTCTTTTTATTTATAGTGGTTCCGGAATGGGAAAAACCCACCTTGTCCATGCTATTGGCCACTTTATCCTCAAAAATAATCCTAAATACAAAATTTTGTATGCCACTAGTGAAGACTTTACTAATGAAGTAATTGCTTCAATTAGAAGTGGTAATGCAGCTAAAATGACAGAGCTTCGTGAAAAATACCGGACTGTTGATGTACTTTTATTAGATGATGTCCAATTTATTATTGGAAAAGAAAGTACCCAGGAAGAATTTTTCCATACTTTTAACGCTTTACATATGGATAATAAGCAAATCGTCCTTACTTCCGACAAACCACCAAAAGAACTTGAAATTTTAGAAGATAGATTAAGAAATCGTTTCCAATGGGGTCTTCTTGTTGATATGCAACCTCCTGATTATGAAATGAGAATGGTTATACTGCAAAGAAATTCTGATTTACAAAATATTTCCTTTAGCAAAGAAATTCTAGATTACATAGCCAAAAATGTTACCACGAATGTCAGGGATTTGGAATGTGCCCTTAATAAAGTAATCGCTTATACAAAAATTGAAAATAATAGTTTGGATATGCAAAATATTGAAGCTACATTAAAAGACATTATTTATGACAGTGAAAAAAGAGAAATAACCCCAAAATTAATTCTGAATACTGTTGCAGATCATTATAAAGTTAATGCTTCTGACATAGCTTCAAATAGAAGAAACCAAGAATTTGTCCAACCAAGACATGTTGTTATGTATCTTTGCCGTATTTTAACTGATCATCCTTTGATAAAAATAGGCGAAATTTTGGGAGGAAAAGATCATACTACGATTAAACACGGATACGAAAAAATAAAAAAAGATATTACTAAAAATGAAGAATTAAAAAATAAAATAGATGTTATTTTAAAAGTCATTAATCCAAATTAATATTATAATGAATTTTACGTCATTGCGGGCCAAGACCCTCAATCTCATAATAAAATAAAATTATTATTTACCAAATAATTTTCCACATTTATTACTAACTTTACTGTTTATAACTTGTTAATAATCCAATTTTGTATTATAATGAAGATTGGGACAAAAATATTTGATGTTGATAAAGTAAATTAAAATGATAGTTACCAATTACATATAAACAACTTATTTATTTTATAAAGCTTTTAAATACAAGTAAAATTATGCTTATCCACATATTAACATAGCCTATTACTAATACTACTAAATTATTTATTAATATTATAAGCTTTATGAAAGGAACTAAAAATGAATATCGTATGTTCAAAAGCTAATTTATTAAGTGGAGTTCAGATTGTATCTAAGGCAGTACCTAATAAAACAACGATGTCAATTCTTGAATGTATTTTAATTGAAGCTTCTGGTTCTACTATAAAACTAACTGCCAATGACATGGAAATGGGTATTGAAACTAAAATAGAAGGAAATATAGTAAAAGAAGGAAAAATAGCTCTTGATGCAAAATTATTTTCTGAAATAGTAAGGAAACTTCCTGAAAATGATGTTACCATAAATGTTGATAATGATTTTAGGACTATTATTACTTGTGAAAAATCTGAATTTAAAATTATTGGAAAATCAGGTGATGATTTTTCCTATCTTCCTGAAATAGAAAGAATTGATTCTATCTTAGTTTCTCAGTTTACTTTAAAAGAAATAATAAGGCAGACTATTTTTTCCATCGCAGATAATGAAAATAATAAATTAATGACTGGTGAATTATTTGAAATAATTGGTGATAAATTAAAAGTTTGTTCTTTGGATGGGCATCGTATTTCAATTAGAAGAGTTGATTTAAAAAATATATATCCTAACCGTAAAGTAGTTGTTCCCGGTAAGACTTTAAATGAAATAAGCAAAATTTTATCGGGTGATACCGATAAAGATGTTACTATTTTCTTCACAGGTAAACATATTGTCTTTGAATTTGATAATACAATGGTGGTTTCGCGATTAATTGAAGGTGAGTATTTTCGGATTGACCAGATGTTATCAAGTGATTTCGAGACAAAAGTTACTATTAATAAAAAAGAATTTTTTAATTGTATTGACCGGGCAACTTTATTAATAAATGAAGGAAATAAAAAACCTATTATTATTGATGTTACTGATGATAAGATGGAATTAAAAATGAATTCCACTATTGGCAGCATGAATGAAGAAATTGATATTAATAAGCAAGGTAAGGATTTGATGATTGGTTTTAATCCTAAGTTTTTAATTGATGCTTTGAAAGTAATTGATGATGAAGTGATTGATATTTATATGGTTAATCCTAAAGCTCCTTGTTTTATTAGGGATAGTGAGGAGAATTATATTTATTTGGTATTGCCGGTGAATTTTACTACGGTTACGTGATGTGAAACCACCCCGTCGCCTTCGGCGCCACCCCTCCAAGGAGGGGAATTAAAATGATGATTATTAAGTTAAAGGAAGATTATATAAAATTGGGACAAGCCCTGAAAGCTGCTAATTTAGTTTCAAGTGGTGCTGAAGCTAAGTTTATAATCAGTGATGGACTGGTTAAGGTAAATGGTGAAGTTGAATTAAGACGGGGCAGAAAATTATATGATGATTATGTCATTTCTTATAATGGAAATGATGTTAGGATAAAGAAATAATGATTATAAAATCACTTGAATTAAATAATTTTCGTAATTACCAGTCTTTAAATATTGATTTTAGTGAAGGTACTAATATTTTATATGGTGATAATGCGCAAGGAAAAACCAATATTTTAGAAGCTATCTTTATATCTTCCACTACTAAATCACATAAATCGACAAAAGACAAAGATATTATTAATTTTAACGAAGAAGAAGCACATATACGGACATATATAGAAAAAGAAGATGAAATTACCAAAGTTGATATGCACTTAAGAAGTGCCAAATCAAAAGGAATTGCGATAAATAACCAAAGAATTAAGAAAGCTGCTGAGCTGATGGGAATACTGAATGTCGTATTTTTTTCCCCGGAGGACTTGGCGATTATAAAAAGCGGGCCATCAGAACGCCGCCGTTTTGCAGATATGGAACTTTGCCAATTAGATAGCATTTATTTATACAATTTAAATAATTATAATAAAATAATTAACCAAAGAAATAAATTGCTTAAAGATATTCATGGAAATTATTCTTTAAAAGATACAATTTCCATTTGGGACACACAGCTTGTTTCATTTGGTAGTAAAATAATTGAAAGACGAAAAATATTTTCTGAACAACTAAACGAGTTAATCGGCAAGATACATAAAAAATTATCCGGTTATAAAGAAAACTTGACAATTCAATACGAGGCAGACACAAAAGTAGATGATTTCTTAGAAAATTTGGCTTTAAACTTAGAAAAAGATATCCGTTTGAAGCAAACAACAGTTGGTCCCCACCGTGACGATTTTTCTTTTTATATAAATGGCATAGATATTAGAAAATTCGGTTCTCAAGGACAGCAACGAACGGCTGCTCTTTCACTGAAACTATCTGAGATTGAGTTAATTAAGAAACTTACCAAAGATACTCCCGTACTTTTGTTGGATGATGTACTTTCAGAGCTGGACAGCAACAGGCAGAATTTTTTATTGAACAATATCGGTAATATCCAGACAATTATCACCTGTACCGGATTGGATGAATTTGTAAATAACAGATTTGAAATTGACCGCATTTTCCGCGTCATAGACGGAAATGTAGAGTCACTAGAAGAATAAATTCCCCTCCCTGGAGGGGTGGCGCGAAGCGCCGGGGTGGTTAATCCCCCAAAGAAAGGAAGCAAATGGACAACGAAAACTTAAACTTCGAATACGGCGCCGACCAAATCCAAATCCTTGAAGGACTAGAAGCAGTCCGCAAACGTCCCGGAATGTACATCGGCACAACAGCCAGCCGCGGACTTCACCACTTGGTATACGAAATCGTCGATAACGCCGTTGATGAAGCCCTTGCCGGATTCTGTTCGGTAATTGATGTAACCCTTAATAAAGACAATTCAGTTACTGTAATTGACAATGGCCGTGGTATTCCAATCGGGATAAATCAAAAAGCAGGAATTCCAGCAGTAGAAGTAGTTTTTACAATACTTCATGCCGGAGGAAAATTTGGCGGAGGCGGTTATAAAGTTTCCGGCGGTCTTCATGGTGTTGGTGCTTCAGTCGTAAATGCCCTTTCCGATTGGCTTGAAGTCGAAATTTTCCAAGACGGTAAAATCCACCGTCAGCGATATGAAAGGGGAATTGTTTCATCAAAATTACGCATCGTTGGCGATTGCGAACCGGATAAAACAGGGACAAAAGTTACCTTTCTTCCGGATGTGACTATTTTCCAAGAAACAAATACTTTTGAGTTTGATGTCCTTAAGCAAAGATTACGGGAAATGGCATTTTTAACAAAAGGCTTACGGATTATCCTGCGTGATGTCCGTGACCTTGAAGGAACTGGTGAAATTAAACGTGAATTTTATTATGAAGGTGGAATAAAGGAATTTGTTGAATACTTAAATCGTAGTAAAACCGCTATTTACGATACGGTTCTCTATTTTGAAGGCAAGAAAAATAATATCGAAGTAGAAGTTGCCGTCCAGCATAATGATTCTTATGTTGAAAGTACTTATACCTTTGTAAATAATATCAATACCCCGGAAGGTGGTACACATTTAATCGGCTTCCGCAACGCGATTACCAAAACCCTTAATGATTATGCCCGTTCGAGTAAGATTCTTAAGGATAATGACCCCAATCTTTCCGGCGATGATGTCCGTGAGGGTTTGACGGCGATTGTCAGTGTCAAAATAGAAGACCCACAGTTTGAAGGGCAGACTAAACAAAAACTCGGTACTACCGAAGCAAGGAGTGCTGTTGACAGTACCGTCAGTGAACAACTGACATATTACCTTGAACAAAATCCGGGGGTCGCTCGAATTATCTGCGAAAAAGCAATCCTGGCACAACGGGCAAGGGATGCAGCCCGTAAAGCCCGTGACCTGACCCGTGAGCGAAAATCAGCTTTGGATGGAATGAACCTGCCCGGCAAACTTGCTGACTGCTCAGACAAAGACCCACGAAAATGCGAAATTTACATAGTCGAAGGTGACTCGGCTGGAGGCAGTGCCAAAACCGCCCGCAGCCGGGCAACCCAAGCAATTTTACCTTTACGTGGAAAAATCCTCAATGTCGAAAAAGCACGGCTTGACCGTATCTATGGCAATGCCGAGATAAAAGCGATGATTACGGCTTTTGGTACCGGCATCCAAGAAGATTTTGACATTGAGAAACTCCGTTATCATAAGATTATCATCATGACTGATGCCGATGTTGACGGTGCGCATATTTCCACATTATTGCTCACTTTCCTGTACCGCTTCATGCCGGAACTGATTAAGCAAGGTTATATTTATATGGCACAACCACCTCTTTATAAGCTGGAAAAAAACAAAAAGATTTGGTATGCCTATAGTGATGATGAGTTAAATAAACTACTGCTGGAAGTCGGCCGTGACCAAAACAACAAGATTTCACGTTATAAAGGACTTGGCGAGATGAATGCAAGCCAGCTTTGGGATACAACCATGGATCCGGAAAAGCGTGTCTTACTCAAAGTTACTATGAACGAAGAAGCAGAATCAGAAATTGACTTAACATTTACTACCCTGATGGGTGACAAAGTAGAACCCCGCCGCGAATTTATCGAAGAAAATGCCAAATTCGTGAAGAATTTAGATATTTA
>Ga0209737_10002487_pt1 | contig 12909 bp, 11 predicted proteins | sample TergutCu122P3_FD_187284 | JGI IMG/M metagenome (GOLD analysis project Ga0209737, IMG submission 187284) | Cubitermes ugandensis P3 segment gut microbial communities from Kakamega Forest, Kenya - Cu122 P3 (SPAdes) (version 2) | ecosystem: Host-associated > Arthropoda: Insects > Digestive system... | reverse complement strand
GGTAACTACAATACTTCCGGTAATGCCTCAGTAGACTCAACGCAATACCTTGCTGGTGAAACTGTCATAGTTCTTGGGCAAGGAAGCCTGGAAAAAGAAGGCTTTAACTTCTTGGGTTGGGCACTCAACGAGTATGATAGTATCCCGACTTATCTTGTTGGCGATACTTTTACTATCAACTCCAACGTCAAGTTATATGCTGTGTGGGAGGAGATACATATCAATACCTACAACGTTACCTATAGTGGTAATGGAAGCACCGATGGGACTGTACCAGTTGATTCAAACAGTCCCTACACTGAAGGTAGCGTAGTGGCGGTGTTGGGAAACACCGGAAACCTAGTCAGAACAGGCTACATCTTCTTGGGTTGGTCAACCAGTCGAACCGTAACAACTGCTATTACTTCATTTGTGATTAACTCCAACACTGTACTCTACGCAGTATGGGAAGCATTACCTGTAACCTATACTGTTACCTACAATGGTAACGGCAATACATCAGGTAATGCGCCGATAGATAACAACAGCCCATACAATGCCGGTAGCACGGTTAATGTATTGGGACAAGGCTCTTTGGTAAGGACAGGCTACATATTATTAGGTTGGGCAAGCTCAGCAAACGCAACCGTGCCCACGTATGGCAGTACCTTTGTCATCAATGCTGACACTACCCTCTATGCGGTATGGCAAGAGTATTCAAACCCTGTCATATATACTGTTACGTACGCTCCTGGCACTTACGGCATGTTCAGTGCTCAGATAATTTCAGGGTTGGCACAGGGTGATCCAACACCGGCCGCACCTGCTGCTATTACCGGACAGGTTGGATGGAAGTTTAGCGGATGGTCGCCAACTCCGACAGCAACCGTAACCGGCAATGTTGTTTATACTGCGCAGTGGGAGCGGGACTTAGTTGCAGTGACATTTGAGGACTGGGACGGAACTGTTCTGAAAGTACAACAAGTAGCTTATAGAGGAGCCACAACGGCACCGGCAAATCCCACTCGAGATGGATATACATTTATTGGATGGAGCGCTTCGTATACTGAAGTAACGGAAAGTATCACTGTTACGGCACAGTATGTTCAGAATCAACCACAAGGTACTACATGGGCTCTAGTCAATTTGATACTTGCACTGTTTGGCGTGTTGGCTGCTGTCGCTATCATGGCGCGAATGGCGATACGGAAAAAGGGTATCAGTTTTATTAGACTTGCTATTGTTATTGTTGCCGTAATTGCTGGATTGGTTGTTTTCTTCTTAAACGAAGACATGAGTTCCAGCATGGTAATGGTTGATTGGTGGACGCTTGTTAACTCTGTAATCCTTGTCATCGTAGTTTTGGGCGTTATTAGTTGTCACCAAGCGATTGAAAAAGCGGAGAAGCTTGCGAAGTAGATTGGTTTCTTATTGGTTATCCCTAATTGTTGTCAATAAGAATGGTATCGATTGACGCTGAAAGTACATGAAATGGGCATATAGTCATAAGTGCTGTTCTTGGTTCTTATGCTTATAAGCCCAGCAGTAAGCGGGCGAAACTGAAATAAGCGAATATACCGAAGATATCGGCAATAATAGTTACAAGTGGGGATGAGATTAGGGCAGGGTCGATTCTAACCAATTTGGCTAGTATTGGTAAGGCTAACCCCAGCATTTTGGCGAATACTACTGTACACAGCAAGCCCAACCACAATACAATCCCCAAAGTAACATTTCCTTCAGCGATCATAATGTAGCTGAAGACTATCAGCCCCAGAAGAACGCCGCTAATCAGCGATACCATGGATTCCTTATAGAAAGCTTTAAGGTATTGCTTTCTGGTTATTTCACCGACTGCCATTGCTCGAATGATAACTGTGGAAGATTGTGAGCCGCCGGCACCGGCAATCCCCATAATCATAGGGATGAAAGTTACCAGAATGGGAAGCGCTAGAAAGGATTGTTCATAGAATGAAACAAGAATTCCTGCCAAAAGCGAGGCAAATAGTAGAAACACCAACCATGGAATGCGCAATGAAACATGCTTTCTGATGGATGTCGCCAGATAAGGTTTATTCTCTGAAGTGTTAACTACTCCTGCTCTGGCGGCAAGTTCGCGTGAGCTTTCGTCACTAAAGGTGTCCGCTATCCTGTCAATGGTGACTGCTCCGAGGAGTTTGCGCCGTTTATAGTCGCTAACAACCGGCAGTGAAAGCAATCGCTCTCGTCGCATGATGGCTGCTACTTCAGCGAATGGGGTCGTTGGGACAACTACAGTGACATCCCTGTCATAGATGTCTTCAATCCTTGTGGCATCATCGGCAAGAACCAAGCAGTTAATGCTGACTTTACCAATTACGGTGCTTTCGTCATCTGTGACGAAGAAGTTGTTCAAGAATATGGAGTTAATGCCCTTTTCTCGAATATAATCCAGGGCACGCTGCGCCGTCATTTCTCGTTTTAGCTCAATTAAGTTTTCTGCAGTAATAGCACCAGCACAGCGACGAACTGGTTTTTGTTTGGTCTTGATCTGCCCTTTCATTTACGCTAATAAGCATACCATAAAACTGCTGCGTAAATTGCGGGTACTATGAAGTTGATGCGTGTCGCTTAATGAATGAGCCATTGCATTGGTTTACTTACAATGCATGCAAAAAATCTATCAGCATTAAGGGGGGGGGCTGTTATTTGTAGAGCTTAACAGGAGTAGCTTTTTGAGTTCTACGTGCTTTTAAGTACGCTTCAAACTCAGCTGCACCTTTACGTGTATCCTCACATATTTCTTCGGGCGTCATTCCCTTGCGGCACTCATACTGCCACTCTCTAATCTTGTGAATGTCTTCAATCGTAAAATCAGGGCTTATTTCAGGCATCGGAATATTTTTTCTATTCATATCAAAGCCTCCTATATCAAGCTTGAGGGAGCATAAATCATTATATCAACAAACCCACCGGTCGTCGCTATTTTTCTCACACCTTCAATAGTTTTTATATTGACCATGTGATGAAAATTCCAAGACACGATAATATCGCAATTAGACACCAAGGCAGCAGCGATATGGCGGCAATCGTTGAAGTCCTTTTCCTTTAGTATGCCAAAATCAATAAATTTTTCGGCAAGCGTAACAGTTTCTTTATTGGCTGGCACCACTTCATAGCTGATATTATCCAAATAATCAGCCAGAAGCCCTTTCTTTGGCTCCTCGCATTTCTTTAGCTCATCAAACACGACATCAGACAGTACAACTTCATACATTCCATTTTCCAGCAGTTTCCAAAGCTCAAGAGTATCAGCCATCTTTGCAGGCTCGCGTGGTTCTTCCAAGTGACTAATAACAGACGTATCAAGATATATTCTGCGCTTCATTGTTAATGTGGTCCTGTAACACCAGAATAGCATAAAAGCACTGATATTTCACTGAGCGCTAAAAGTATCCTTTTGCGAGATTAATTATTCGACATAACATTTCACCTGATCACAAGTTAAATAAAGTAAAGCCAAGGATTCTGAAGTCGTAAAAGGCTTCGTCTCGCTTCGCAAGCTGTATACGATGGATAAAAAAGCATTTCATTTTTTACCGTATGTGCTACATTATGCGTAACACAAAGTAGCAGAGGTAGCATTATGGCAAAAACTGAAACAATTCATATGAGGGTAGCGCCAGAGATAAAGAACGAGGCTGACAACATACTTACAAGCCTTGGGATTACGATTGCAGATGCGATTAACATTTTTCTTGTGCAAGTTATTCTAACAAGGGGACTTCCTTTTGAAGTGCGGCTCCCAACGCCCAACGAAACGACAAAGAGAGCAATGCGTGAGGCGGAGAATAATGTTGATCTCAAAAGGTTTGACTCGGCTAGTTCCATGTTCAAAGAGTTGGGTATTGAATGAGAACACCTGCGTTCACACGTCAATTTAGTCAAGACGTGAAAAAGTGCCTTCAACGTGGCAAAGACATTACGAAAAATTGCACTTGGACAGATTAATAGCGATTATTCTGTTTGGCCATGGGTATGTTTCTCTGTACCGCTTTTACGCCTTCAATTACCGGAACAACTATAAAGGCCAATAGAATGGAGATTATTAGCTCTAATGGAGATAGCGGAACAAGCGAGAAGACATCCGCCAGAAATGGCACATATATCAGTGCCAAAGAAGTAACAACAGAAAAGGCCATGGCTCCCAAGAGAAACTTATTCTTTGTTTTCATGGTAAATATATTCGCGTGAAGTGAGCGCATGGTCAGTGACTGAAAAACCTCGCACATCGTCAGTGTGAAAAAGGCTGAAGTCATGGCGTATTCATGTCCACTGAGAGAATTGACGATAAAATACGCTCCAAGTGTGATTGCCGCAATCAATAGTCCTTGGTAGACAATATTAATTACAAGCCCCTTTGACAAGAGCCCCTCTTTTGCTCCTCGAGGTGGGCGTTTCATAATATCGTCTTCGGCTTGTTCCATCCCAAGGGCGACAGCGGGCAGTGTATCAGTGATTAGGTTTATAAAGAGGAGATGCACAGGTTTTAGCAACACAAAGCCCAGCAAAGTTGCTAAAAGAATTGAAATGACTTCGCTTAAATTTGTGGACAGAAGAAATTGCAGGGTTTTCTTTATGTTTTCGTAGATTCTTCGCCCTTCCCCCACAGCGGCAACAATAGTGGCGAAGTTATCATCAGCCAGAACCATATCAGCCACGTTTTTGGTTACGTCTGTACCTGATATCCCCATGCCGATTCCTATATCTCCGGCTTTTATGGCTGCGGCATCATTGACTCCGTCACCTGTCATGGCGGTGACATAACCCCTCTGTTTCCACATGTTGACAATACGGGTTTTATGCTCTGGTTGTACGCGCGCGTAGACGGTTATGCTTTCGATTTTCTTCTCAAATTCGATATCGGGCAATGTTTCTAAATCTTGCCCACTGATTGCCTGCCCTGAATCTGTAAGTATGCCTAATTCCTTAGCGATTGCCACCGCTGTTCCCTTGTGATCTCCGGTTATCAGCACAACTTTTATACCGGCGCTTTCACATTCCTTCAAAGCGTCCTTGGCCTCTGGTCTTACCGGGTCAATGAGCGCCTCAAGACCAACGAAGGTCATGTCTCTTTCCAGATTATCGGGAGAAAGGTCACTCGGCAAGGTGTCATGTGTTTTCTGGGCGCAGGCGAGTACTCTGTACGCTTTATCGGTGAACATGGTGTTTGCTGACATAACGTTTTGGAATACCTCGGGAGAAAGAGGAATCTCATTGCCGTTAACTATTGCCTTGGTGCAGCGACGCATGACTTCGTCAGGTGCGCCTTTGGTGAATTGTATGTAGCCGTTAGTCTCTTTATGAACCGTGCTCATCATTTTGCGGGAGCTGTCAAAAGGGGCTTCGGCTACGCGCGGGTATTGGCGCGACAAGGCGTTCGCATCCAGTCCTTCTTGAAGTGCAAAGGCTATGAGTGCGTTTTCCGTAGGATCTCCAACAATTTCGCCACCAGGTGAGAGTTGTGAGTCGCAACACAGTGCCATTCCTTTGGCTAGTAATTCGCTATCCCCAAAACTGTCCATTACCGTCATTTTGTTTTGTGTTAGAGTACCGGTTTTGTCTGAGCAAATAACTTGTGCGCACCCAAGTGTCTCCACCGCGGTCAGACGTCTGACGATAGCCTTTCTTTTGGCCATATTGGCTACCCCGATCGATAGCACAATGGTTATTACAGCGGCTAGTCCCTCCGGAATGGCGGCAACGGCAAGCGCTACTGCCAGCATGAAACTGTCCATGAAGATGGTAAGGTTGAGTTCTTCGGCACCAAGCACCCTGACGGCAAAGACAATCGCGCAGATGAATAGAACAACAACGCTTAGTGTTTTGCTCAGTTTGCTCAAGCGTTTTTGTAGAGGGGTTTGACCCTCTTTGGTTGTCTCAATGACATGGGCGATTTTCCCCATTTCCGTTTTCATTCCTGTAGCTGTAACCACCCCTTCGCCGCGACCGTATGTAACGTTTGACCCCATGTACGCCATGTTTTTCCTGTCGCCTAGTGGGATGGTTTCGTTTGTGTTGACTGCTATTGGTTGGGAATTCTTTGTTGAGGGTACTGACTCGCCAGTCAGGGAGGACTCCTCAATTTGGAGGTTAGCGTCGTAAATGAGCCTCATGTCAGCCGGCACGGCATCCCCGGCTTCAAGAAGGATAATATCCCCTATAACTATTTCGCTGGCAGGGATTATGGAGACGATATGGTTACGACGAGTTTTGGCTGTGGCAGCACCAAGTTTGCGAAGCGCCTCAATTGCTTTTTCCGCTTTGTTTTCTTGCAAAAGTCCGAGTACGCAGTTAAGAATAACGACGACAATAATCACTATGCTGTCGGCGTAGTCGTGAAAGCCTCCCTTTCCCAGTATGGCTATGCCCAGCGACACAATAGATGCCGCAATGAGTATCAGTAACATCGGGTTCATTAATTGGTTGGCGAAACGGCGAAGCCATCCTTTTCGCTTAGCTGTTGTGAGCTCGTTTTTCCCGTAAGCAAGCAGCCTTTTTTGGCATTCGTCATCTAAGAGCCCCGAGGCGCTTGAGCCAAGATTCTGCAGAATCGTATCTGAGTTTTCTCTATAGTGTTCCATATATTGTCTCTTTAACAAAAAAACCTTCTCCTGATTTCAGGAAAAGGTCTTATCATTTAATTCGTTACCGAGGCAAAGCCTGTGTTGACGATAACGAAACCGTAGCGGTTGATTACTCCCCTTTGCAATATGGTTATGTGTTATTTACTACGTCATTATACAAAAAGCATTATGTTGTTTCAATTCAGAACTTTTTAGGACGGCGTCAACCTATTGTCGGACTTTTTGGTTTCCAAATCGTAGTGTTCATTCATTGTTGTAACACTTGAAAAAAGCTAAATTGTTAAGTGTCCTTATTTGTTTTCCTCCAAAATCTCTAAATACTGACCTAGCCGCTCGTCAACATATCCGGCAATCAACTCAATCATTTTCCCGGCATCGCCATTGACATAATAGGCGTCGAACGCTTCATAATACTTTTTACGGTTGGTGAATTTGATATTGACTGGTGGATAACCGTTCTGCATTAAGTCCAAATTTACAACAAGTCTGCCTGTACGACCGTTGCCGTCAATGAAGGGATGAATACCCTCAAAATCCAAATGAAATCTTGAGATGCGCTCAATCGGGTGCATCGCTTTTTTGTTTTGCTCATTCCTACGGAACAATGCTTCCATGTGCGGCTCAATCAAATATGGTTGGCTAGGCTCATGTGCGGCTCCCATGATTTTGACAGGGATTCGGCGATAAACACCTTTATCCTCCGGTTTATTCATTAAAACGAGAGAGTGAATAATTTTAATAACTGATTCCGTAAGCGGCTCCTTTTTTTTTGTTATTGCCTGAACATACAAAAAGGCATCGCGGTGTCCGACCGCTTCAAGGTGGTCTTTAAGTGGTTTTTGGTCAATGGTCATTCCCTCTAAAACCATTGCCGTTTCTTTTAAGGTAAGAGTATTGCCTTCAATAGCGTTTGAATTGTATGTGAAATCAACCAAAAACTCTTCATGGAGCTTTTCTATTTCACCTTTAGTTAGGGGGCGGCGTTTATCAAGTTTCGCTTTTTTTGCGTCAATACTTAAAAGCAATAAAGAGAAAGCACCCGCAATACATTTGCCCCTGAGCGTTCTGCCGTCTATTGGTTTCGCGGTGTTTGCCGGAATCATATACAGCTTGCCTTTTTGTACGACTCCAAATATTTTGTTTTCAGCACATAAAATACGAACTCTACGCGGCGAAAGCCCCCATTTTTCAGCCGCTTTCGATACTTTCATATATTCCATTCTGCATCTCCAAAAGAAGCCACAAGCTCATATATGCCTATTATACAATGTTTCGGGAATAATACCAAGTATATATTTGGGAATACTTCAACTTTACTATACTTATTATTCCTCAAATAATAGTTTTGTGTTCGCTTTCATTCTTATCTAAGAGTACCGCGAGAGCACACAATGTCTGTGCGTAACCGAATGAACTTGTTTACAGCAAAGCAAATGATAAACCGCTCAGGTGCTGCTTTCCCGAAAGACTTGTAGTTTTAGTCTCTCGTTCTAGAGAATTCGAGTTTAAAGCTTCACTCCAAGGTTGAGTTCGGTAAGACTCCTTTGCCGTGGTGAAGCTGATTGTATGACCTCTCGTAGTCCATGAAAGAGCTTCCGTTCATTGACCTTAAGATGCGCGTTCTCTCAGTGATTGGAGGATGGGTGCTCATCCAATTAGTTGAGGCTTTGCGTTTGGCAAAGGGATTGACGATGTACATCGGTGCGGTGGCGTCGTTTGCCGTTTTCACTTTTTGAGCTGATTTACCCAGTTTATCAAGGGCAGACGCCAGTCCTTCGGGATAGCGTGTGTAGAGCGCAGCTGATGCGTCTGCTAAGTATTCGCGCTTGCGAGAAACGGCGAAATATATCAGTTGAGCGAACAAAGGTGCTAGTATCATAAGCAGTAGCCCGACGAGCATTATAATAGCACCTGCAGCCCCTCCGGAATTGTTGCTTGATCGCCTTCCTCCGCCCCAAAACATGGCGCGCGTGGCGTACCATGAGAGCATCACAATGGCTCCCAGCATAATGGATGCAATGGTCATTAAAAGAACGTCACGATTCTTGATATGCGCGATTTCATGGGCAACAACGCCTTGTAGTTCGTCACGGGTCAGCGCCGAACGTAGTCCTGAGGTTACGGCGACTGCTGCTTTTTGCGGATTACGCCCTGTGGCGAAAGCGTTAAGGGCCGCGTCTCTCACGATATAAACTTGCGGCATGTGCTCAAGCCCTGAAGCAAGGGTCATCTCTTCGACAATGTTGTAAAGTAGTGGGTCATCGCTTTTAGTAATTTTCCTAGCGCCGGAAATGCCCAGCAAAATGCTATCCCCTTGAAAGAATGCCACAAGACACATGACTGCCCAAACAGCCGCAGCGATAGCCAGTCCTCCGATGATGCTATCTAGGAAGAAGAGCCCCAGCAAATAGCCAATAGCAAGTAGGAGCGTACCCATAAAGATTATGAGTATGGCAGAGCGCAAGCGGTTTGTTCTTATCTGTTCCCACATAACGTAAGCAGTCTCTCTAGTTGAAACTTACTTTGGGAGCGCTTTTTTCCTCAGCTGCAGTAATTTCGAAAAAGGTCTCAGCTTTGAAGCCGGCAATCCCAGCGATTAAGACAGAAGGAAACATTTGCGTTTTATTGTTGTAGCGAAGGACCGAGTCGTTGTAATACTGCCTGGAAAAAGAAATCTTGTTCTCGGTTGAGGTTAACTCTTCTTGCAAAGCCTGAAAGTTCTTGTTTGCTTTTAGATCTGGATAAGCTTCAGCAACAACAAGTAGTCTGGATAGAGCCGAGCCCAGGTTCCCTTCCAAGTTTGCCCGTGATGCGGCATCGGAAGAGGCGCCTGCTTGTGCTAAGTTGCGCGCTTTGGTAACGTTTTCAAAAACGGAGCTTTCGTGTTTGGCATAGCCCTTGACGGTCTCAACTAGGTTTGGCACAAGGTCGTAACGTCTTTTGAGCTGCACGTCAATTTGTGCCCACGAATTCTTTACTTGATTTCTGGCACCGACCAGTCCATTGTATAAAGCGATAAGGATGATAATTAAAAGCACAACGATACCTATTGCTATCCATAACCCGATATTCACTTCTTTGCTCCTCAACAGAAAATATTGGAAATCTCAACTAATTTCATTTTACAACAACTAGCTTCATAAAACGAGTATTTCGATAGAAAGCATTTTTGATATATTATATGTAGAGCTCAAGATTTCTAATACTGATGCAAATAGCGTTGTTAATTCTAAGAATGATTGGAAGGAACTTAATAGCCAAATAGTTTGTAGCGAAAGGCGGATAATATGATAAGAATAATCACAAATCCATTTTATGATGATTTTATGCTGTTGTGCGCCGAATCTCAAAAAACCATTAAGCTTTGTGCGCCATATGTAAAATCAGAGGTATTTACGGATTTGCTTGATGCAAAACGCAACAGTGTTTCTATTGAATTAATTACGAAAGTAAATTTACGGGACTATCATAACAAAGTGTCTGACTTAGATGCTATACGACAAACTTTGCTAAATGGTGGCAACGTTTTTAATTGCTCTAATTTGCACGCTAAAGTTTATGTTTTCGACGACTCACAATGTGTCATAACATCTGCAAATCTTACTTCTTCAGGGTTTAGAAGAAATGCAGAATGTGGCCTGCTAACGGATGATGCAGTTATCGTGAGTTTGTCTTTAGCATTTTACAATAGTATGGTGGTTAGAGAGGATGTCGGAAAAATTACAAAACGAAAACTTGACGAAATATCCGAATTGTTGGAAAAGATTCCTCCAGTGCCGCATATTGAGTATCCGCGATTAGAGTTGTCTATGTCACCCGATAGAAGTCTCTCTGCAATTTCTGATGGTTTATCTGGGTGGAAACGTGATGTCTTTATATCGCTTGGGCAGTTTGGTGAATCGTTCACTTCGATCGAAGTTAGCACAATGGCACAGCAACTACGAACAAAGTATCCGCATAATAATAACCGTGAAGCGAAAATTCGTCAGGTATTGCAACAGCTTCGTGATTTAGGACTTGTTGAGTTTTCATCACCAGGAGTTTACAGAAAATTATGGGTATAACTCGGAGGAATACATGATGTTCAAAATAGAAATAACGGAAACCTTGCAAAAAACTATCGTTGTTAATGCAGATGATGCTGAAGCTGCAATAATATTTGCAAGGCGATTATATAGCGATGAAAAAATCGTATTAGATTATCGTAATTATATTGGCGCAGATTTTAATACAGTCACATACAGATAATTCTGAACTTGAAATTCACAATTACATTACCAGCCGTGAAGTTAACAAAAAACTCAAGGCTCAAATTATGGGCATATGCCTGATATGAATATAAGACTCGATTGAAGAAGCAAGTGCATAAAATCCTCAGCGACGCTGGGAGAATGAGAGGGATTCCTATGAGCAAAGAAATAGTAAAAGCAAACGAAAAAGCCTTTGACGAAGTTATTTCCATCATCGACAAAGCCCGTGAGAATGCTTTTCGCGCTGTAAACCAGGAACTAATAAATATGTACTGGAACATCGGAGAGTTTGTCTGTCGCCGGGTTAATGACAGCAGTTGGGGGCAATCTGTCGTCAAAGAGTTCTCGAAGTATATACAAAACCGCTACGTCGGAATCAAAGGTTTTTCGCCGCAAAACATTTGGCGCATGAAGCAGTTTTATGAAACATATCGAAACAACGAAAAACTCTCAAAGGTTTTGAGAGAATTGTCATGGTCAAACAATCTGCAGATTCTATCATGCAAATCTGATGAGGAACGAGAGTTTTACATAATCATGTCGGTTAAAAATCGCTATACTTTTCACGAATTGGAGCGGCAAATGGACAGCGCTTTATTCGAGCGCACTATGATGTCGGAGATTGCAAATAAACTGATAACTGAACGAAGCGATGACCTATCCGCATTGCGCGACAGTTATGTTCTTGAGTTTTTGGACTTGCCTACGAATCACAAAGAAAAAGACCTGCAGAAGGCAATTGTCAAGCATCTGAAGGACTTTATTCTGGAATTCGGAAAGGACTTTGCTTTTATCGGTGAGGAGTATAAGGTTCAGGTTGGCAATCAAGATTTCTATATTGACCTTTTATTCAGCAATAGGGAGCTACAATGCCTTGTAGCCATAGAGTTAAAAATCGGTGAATTCGAACCAGAGCATCTTGGGAAGATGAACTTCTACCTCGAAGCTCTCGACAGAGATGTGAGGAAAAAATCTGAAAACCCAAGTGTTGGGCTTATCCTTTGCACCAAAAAAAATGCGTCGGCAGTTGAGTATGCGTTAAGCCGCACTTTATCTCCTGCCTTGATTGCAGAATACAAACTACATTTGCCAGATAAACGTATTTTGGAGAGTAAACTACGTGAATTGACGGAGTTAGCCGAAAGCGCCATTAACGATGCAAATGAAGAATAGAGTGGTAATGATGTGGGCTAATGTTTTGTAAAAGGGCAATGAAAACTAGGGACAAACTAGCTACGTGCTATTCGTGGTTGTGCCTCTCAAAGCATTATCTAGATTTAACAAACACCAAAATCATCCGAACCCTACAGTTTTATCAAGGCAATCGCGAAACATTCTTTAAGGAAAGTATATAGTGGCTGTTCATGAACCAAAGTACAATAGGATTTCTCCAAGTTCTGTTATAAAGCTGGCAGCGCCGCAGTCATGGTTGCCAGCGTCGATCATTCCGGTTCTATTTGCCGTGATTTTATCTATGGGAGCAGGGCATTTTTCAGTGCTCATGTTTTATGCTCTTTTAGTTTCTGCCATATTGATGCACTCAGCTGCTAACGCCATCAACGATCATTATGATTTCATTCGAAGAATAGACACGCTTGAGAACACTCCGGAAAACGACGACGCCGTTTTGGTTCATGGCAATTACAAACCGAGTACCACGAGATTTATAGGAATAAGCTTTTTGCTGCTTTCCTTGGCAATTGGTATGGTCATAGTCTGTTTTTCCAACTTTATTCCGTTAGTTATTGGGTTTATTGGAGCGGTGACCGTAGTGCTTTATTCGGTAGGTCCCAAACCACTTTCATACATGCCGCTTGGCGAATTCACATCGGGTGTGGTTATGGGGATACTGCTACCTATTGCCGTCTACGCCGCTTTGACAGGAGAAATGAACTGGAGCCTCATCTATTTGTGCCTTCCTTTTGTCTTGGGGATTTCTTCAATTATGCTGACAAACAACACTTGTGACATTGAGCGAGACTTAGCATCTGGTAGAAAAACCCTTCCCTGTTTTATTGGGCGTAGTGCTTCTAGGTATGTTCTTCGCGCCTTTT
>Ga0209737_10002486_pt1 | contig 12911 bp, 10 predicted proteins | sample TergutCu122P3_FD_187284 | JGI IMG/M metagenome (GOLD analysis project Ga0209737, IMG submission 187284) | Cubitermes ugandensis P3 segment gut microbial communities from Kakamega Forest, Kenya - Cu122 P3 (SPAdes) (version 2) | ecosystem: Host-associated > Arthropoda: Insects > Digestive system... | reverse complement strand
CCACCCCGGAAAAGAGCGAGGCCCAACAGCGCGACGAAGAATTCCGCAAACGCCGCGCCGCTGCCGCCGAGGCCAGGGAGAAGGCGGAAAGGGATGCTGCCAACGCCGCGCAGCGCCAGCAGGACTGTCAGCGCGCCCGCGCCCAGCACGCCGCATTGAGTAGTGGGCAACGCATTGCCCATCCAACCGAGGGCGGTGGGCGGCGGTTTCTGAATGACGAGGAACGGGCTGCCGAGATTACGCGTGTCAGGGAATTGATGGAGACGCTTTGCGGCAAGGACTGATGTTGGTTCAGGCGTTCTTTACCGCGCCGCCGCTTCGTTTCATTGCCTTGGCTTTTTCGGCGCGTTGCCTGCGCAGGGTCCTGGGATCGGCAATCAGCGGGCGATAGATTTCCACCCGGTCGCGCTCGCACAGCACGGTATCGAGTTGGACGAGCTTGCTGTAAATGCCGAGCTTATTGCGTCCACCCGGCTCGATTTCCGGATATTTGAGCAACAGGCCGGAGGCTTCCACTGCCTCGCGCACGGTGGCTCCTTGCGGCAATTTCACCATGATGATGTCCTGATGATGCGGCAAGGCGTAGACGACTTCGATTTCGATGGGTTCGCCGCTCACGAGCGCGAAGTTCCATGAATCTGACCGGCGCGTTTGATGAACGCCTCGACGAAAGTGTTGCCAATATGGTTGAACACCGGGCCCAGGACTTTTTCGAGGAGGCGGTTGGAAAACGAGTAATGCAATTCGAGTTCCACCTTACAGGCGGTCTCCCCCAGCGGAGTGAAGCGCCAGCCGCCATCGAGGCGGGTAAACGGGCCCTCCGTGAAGCGAATCAGCATCTCGGTGGGATAACGCTTGGTGTTCTCGGTGCTGAAGTGGGTCTTGATGCCGTGGTAGTTGACGTACAGCGTGGCGGCGGTGATCTCGTCGGTGCGGCTAAGCAACTCGACGTTACTGCACCACTGTAGGAATTCGGGATAAGCCTCGCACTTGTCGACCAGATCGAACATCTGCGCGGGCGTGAATTCGATCAGTGCTTTCTTTTGAATACTGGCCATTTGCGGGACGGGGAAAACTGACAGGATGCGCGATTCTAGCGCAGAACCTGAGGCGGCACCGTGTAAGTTGGTTTCGGGTGTGAGCAAAATGTGTGCGTTCTGATCAGCGGCGGCAGGGCAGGGCTGATCCGTGGGATAGTGAAAAACCGTACATCCTGTTTTCAGTGACAAACGGTAAAAACGCTTCTATTTTTTCCTGAATATTGTTCCGTTTTTCGCGGAAAATCTTCCGTTGCTCATCGTTGTCCAGGAATGACTTTGCGTAATTTTCGGTGGCTTTTTCGTACTCGTGACGACAGTGCATCGAAAGATTCAGCGCGACCGATTGCGCATCTGAAACGCAGTTATCTATATGTCTTGCTCTTCGTTCAGCGCACTCGATTTGCGGTCTGACGATGTCTTGCGCCCGCTTTTCGGATTCGATACGCAATAACGACCGCTGTCCTGTTGCACAAGATACACAAAGCAGAGCGAGGAAGAGGAGGGGGAAGCGGTTTGTCATGCTTTCCATTCTTTCATATTTGCGTGAGAAATACGAGCTCGAGCGGCGTAGCCTGACCAGATTTTTCGGGTTTCCCGTAAAATCGTTAGACATGTGCATCCTGGAGCGATAGAGTCTGCGGTCACTTTCAGACGTTATTCTGCAATCCTGGCGCAAAGCCCCTGGCCCCGACCTGTCCCATGAGCATCATCCAGAACCGCAAAGCCCATCACGATTTCTTCATCGAAGAAAGGTACGAGGCCGGGCTCGTGCTCGAAGGCTGGGAAGTGAAGGCCATCCGGGGTGGGCGCGCCAATATCAAGGAATCCTATGTCATCGTGCGCGGCGAGGAACTCTTCATTCTCGGCATGCACATCACCCCGTTGTCAAGCGCCTCCACCCACATCAAGGCCGATCCGGTTCGCACCCGCAAGCTGTTGCTCCACGGCAGGGAGATTGCCCGGCTGATCGGCAAGGCCGAGCGCGCCGGGTATACGTTGGTTCCGCTCGATCTGCACTGGGAGAAGGGGCGTGTGAAGATCGAAATCGGCCTGGGGAAAGGCAAAAAGCTCTATGACAAACGTGAGGATGAGAAAAGACGCGATTGGGATCGAGAAAAAGCCCGATTGATGCGACAGTAGGGATAGAGTATTCCGTAGCCACGAAATTTTTCATATAGAGAATCCCTGAGAAGTTCACATCCAGGGCGAACGAGGTATTGGTAAGGCGCTTTGCGAGTACTGCGAAACGCACCCGATATATACGCTGAAAGCCACAGACGCAAAGCATGCCGAAACTGTTGCTGAAAGATGTTACAGTGCAGGGAAAGGTAGTAGTGGTTACGTCGGGGCTGTGATTGTCCTAAATGCGGTTAGGTGGGCAACATCAACGGAGCTGGAAATGACTGACATCAAACCTGAAAAACAGAAGCTAAAGCCATTTGAATATGTTTGGGCCGGTTGGCCTCTGATCATGGTCGCTTTTGGCGGTTTACTAGGAGGCATCTGCGGTGGCGCTGCAGCAGCCATCAATGTGACAATATTTAGCTCAGAAAAGAGTACCAAGTATAAATACGGCGTCACGTTTTTGGTGTCACTTGCGTCAATACTTATTTACTTCATTATAATCGTAGTATTGGTGCTTATCTTTCCGTCATTGGCAGAAAGATAGCAACTGTGCTACAGGCGCTGGGAACTCAGCGAACCTTTCTCCGTCGTAAAATTATGTCGCGGTCACGTCCCACCTGGTAGGTGGAGATGGTATCCTATGCAGATCGCGCGTTCGGTTGGGCTTGTGTTCGGTTTCGCCAAGCATCCTGACAACATGCTCAACTCCGCGCGCTTCGCGCGCTGGACACCCAAAGCTGCGCCTTGGGATGCCGGTTAGCATAAACGTTAGGCCACAGAATCCCAAGGTGCGTAGATGAAAGTCTTTCTCAGTTGGTCAGGAACGAAGAGTCATCAGGTGGCGATGGTATTTCGTGATTGGCTTCCGTCTGTGATCCAGGAAATTACTCCGTTTGTCTCGTCGGAAGACATTGATAAGGGTGATCGGTGGAACATAGTCATAGCAAAAGAGCTTGAAAACTCAGCCTTCGGTATTCTTTGCGTGACAAAAGAAAACATCAGCGCTCCTTGGCTGATGTTTGAGGCAGGAGCATTGTCGAAAACGGTGGGTAAATCCTCTGTAAGTCCGTTTTTGTTCGACATACAGCGCTCAGAAGTGGACGAACCCATACTTCAGTTTCAGTCAACAATTTTTGAAAAGAATGACATCAAAAAGTTGGTGAAAACGCTGAACGAAGCCTGTGGAAAGAATAGTCTTTCTGAAGAGCGGCTAATGAAAGCTTTTGATGTCTGGTATCCGACGCTAGAGGCGAATTTGAATGCTGTTAAGTCCCAAGACGTTTCGGCTATAGGTTCGTCGATTTCCGCTTCACCTGTTTTTCAGTCCCTGAATGGGAGTTTCACTGCCGACCTTTCTCCCCCGAAAAGCGAGACATTGCGTGATGATTGCATTAAAAGCGGTATCCAAGCAATCTTTCCGAGCAGAGAGGAAGATGGAAAAGCCTTTCATGAAGAAGTGTACAGATCTGCTGTCAAGTCAAAAGAGACTTCAACAAAAGTAGATCTCCTCGGAATCGCCCTCCAATTTTTGTTTGATACGAAAGCAGAGATAAATGTCAGAATAAAAGAGCCACTTGCTTCCCCCAACATTGAACTCAAAATTCTCCTCCTCGACTACACATCAGAGTCGGCCGATCAACGCGATAAAATAGAACAAGAGGAAACGAAAACCCTTCAGAACATAAAGAATGCAATTCTGCGAGGTATCCCTGCTCTTGTGCATCAGCGAATATGCGAAAGAATCGAGAATTCAAAAAATGACAGTTTCAAAGATCAAGTGAAATCCGCTAAGAAAGTAGGCGGAGCCGCTTTCAATAATCTCAATCTCAACAATCTCGATTTTAGCAATCTCGATCTCAAAAATCCTGTTCTCGACAAACTCGCCAAGGAGTTGAAGTTGCAAGTCCGTTTGTATGACCACGATCCTACTATGCTTCTAATGCGATTTAATGATTCGCTTTTCGTTGAACAGTACCACTTTGGCAATCCTGACTCGGATGGTTATGCACATTGTATAGGGAAAAGAGTTCCGGTATTACAGTTTACAAATACCGCGAAAGCATATCGCTACCTGTCGGCTCATTTTGATTTCGTGTGGAACAAAAGCAAAACCAAAGATGTTACCAATCTCGTTGTTCAACGTGGGTTACTGAAGTGCAGGCAAATTGGATGTGCAATCTGTGATCCGGTTGGATATATTCAACAGACCTCGGGATGATTACGGTGGGCTTTAAAGTACAGCAACCGCGACAGCCGGACGCCCCTGCTGTCAGTTGCGTAAGCGCTAGCTCCTAGAACTAAAACGGCAAACGATGCTCACCATCTCAACAAAGGAAGCCTAGATGAAAAAATGGATTGTGGTTATCCTAACAGTCTTAGTTCTCCCGATTATGGTGAAGGTGCTTGCTGATTGGTTAACTGCCATTGATATTATGGAGCGCATATATCGCGTTCTCTCGGTATTTTTCGCACAACTGTCGCTGGCTGTCTCTATACCACTCTGGGCCATTGTTTTAGCAGTAGTGCTATTAATGATACTGTTGTTTACGAGAATTCGGAGTAAATACTCCTTGATTAACACGGCTTATTCTTTCTTCTTCTTGGCCAGGAACAGGAACCGCCTTCCAGCTCCTCAGACTACTGTCAAGGTCGGCTATATTTCTGAAGAACTACGCCTCAAATTGTTGGGCTACCAGAATGGGGGCGGTCTTTTATCGTATCAAAAGCGTCTTTGCTCGCGGGACTATGAACCTGGCACGTTCACGCTGTCGGAAATCGAAGCAACTTCTTCCTTTATGGAAAATCCCAAATCTTTCGATGACTGGTTGGATGATTCCCTTAGTGCAGAAATCGAAGTTATGAAGACGAGGTATGGGCGACTACTGAGAGGGCATTCGTCACGCGACTTGAAGAATGCTGTAAGCTCTCTGCTAGAAGCCAGGACTGATACTGGCTACCCGCTCAAGGCTACCATTTGGTACCAGGAATACTCCGATGTTCTACGAAGGCTGATCCTTTTCGTTTTGGGTAAAAATCTGGATACAGAACTCGAATTGTTCCCCAATCTCACAGTGGAAAGAAGAGATTTCGTTTTCAATGTTTTGAACTGGCTTGAACATAACAAGGCTCCCTCCCTACGCAACTGGCTTCATCTTTCCATTGCCGCAGGGCTTATCGGTGTCAATGAAAAGTCCCCCCATACTGCTGCTTCTGAAATTGATAAAGCTTATGCCATTCCGCTCAACATCCAAGGCGAAGAAGAGGCTGCTTCTGTAGCACGAGTTGGGGAGGCTGTATTTCGCTCAGCGGGAACCGAGTGTCGAATCGATGCGTCTGAGTGGTTGCTTCAGTTCCTGGACATCAGCATAGACATCAAAGTGAAAATAGTATCCTTTCCTGATGACTATATAGAAACGATTTTTCTTCTCAAATACTATCAAGAGCTGATATCGAATTACCCCAATGTTGAAGTTGATTGCGTTCCTAGAATGATACGTTGCGGAAATGATGCACGGTACCTGGATTTTAGAGATCTTCTCAAACATTTTACGGTGCTCAGACGAAGCGACCGCTTTAGGGTTCACGATAGCGGCCCGAAACTTGGGACTGTCAACATTACAAAGTTGCACCCAAACGTGATGGCTCTTGTCGAGGACAGCGACTTCTTGGACATCAGGGGTGCTAGAAACTACGAAATGATGCAAGGTATTAATAAAGAAGCATTCTTTGGATTCATGGTTTGCAGAGAATATAGTAAAGCGACAACAGGGCTTTTCACTACAGCTACACCCTTAATATACATAAGGCAGCCAGCGGGAGAACGGTCTTTCTCTGGTTTCAGGCAAAGACATACGCGAAACGAAGGCGGTCAGATGGTGTGCCTTTGCGCCGCCAAAGACAGGAAAGAAAAATGGGAAGGTGGGCATTGGGCCAAGTATTCAAGTTGGTCAGATGATAAAAAGAATCGGTATAGCAGTGTACAAAAATTCTATAGCAAAGGAGCTATTGATTTTCACAAAAAATACGGAGATATTCTGGAAATCGAAGTTAAAAAATACCTTGATAGAGTCGTCGGGAGGATATTAGTAGTGGGGTGTGGATCTGGCAAAGAAGTCGGCTACCTGTCTGGCAAAGGTCACGATGCTCTCGGGATTGATTTCTCAGTTGAGGCGATAAATTTGGCAAAGAATCGTTATCCTCACTTATGGGATAAATTCTATGTGGAGGATTTTTATAATACTATTTATTTCAAAGAAGGTAAGTTTGATGGAATAGTAGCCAATGCAGCCCTTGTTCATTTGCCGGTACATAGTGATATGAGGGAACTCCTGCGACAGTTCAATGAGAGGCTATCTCTAAAAGGTAAATTGTATGTGAGGGTTCTTGAAAAGACAGATAAACGAGAAGAATATGATTCTAACCTCTTCAATGCGCGTAGATGGTTTGTGTACTATGAGATGGAGGAGCTTGTGCAGATGGGAAGGCTCTGCGGATTCGAAGTTGTCGAACAGAAGAGAGTCCCACATGTGCAGCATAGTGGCGTATACTGGAATAACGTTTTGTTCCAGAAATTAAAACGAATTTCCGCAAGGAGTCGGAATGAACGGTATTGACAGGTATAGCTTGGTTCTGGTTGCCGTGGTGGTCTCGGCAGGCATATCCACAGCCGGGTATTTCGTTGGCCGCACACTTTACAACGCGAAAGTAGGAATCAACACCGCGGAGGTCAAAGGACTCGCTGAAAGACGTGTTCAAGCAGATCGTGCCTATTGGAAGATCAAGTACACGGTTTCAGGGTCTGGGGCGGTGCAGGTTGCGAAATTATATGAAAAGTCAGAGGCGGATCAGGCACAAATCATCCAGTTGCTTATCGATAGCGGCTTTGATAAGTCCGAGGTTTCTCCAGGAGTGATTGACTATCAGAAGAGAGAGTTTCGAGATGAAAATCAGAAACTCGTTGAAGAGAAACATGTTCTGATCGGGTCGATAGATGTGGAGACGAACAATGTTCGCCTCTTGTCAGAGGTGCGGGCAAAGCTGAATAAGCTCATTGCTCAAGGTCTCGATATTCAGAACAATGCACCTGCCTATCACTTCACAAAGTTGAATCAGATAAAGCCCGAGATGGTGAAAGAGGCCACGACAAACGCCCGTATTGCTGCGGCTGAATTCGCAACGGACGCCGGGGTCAAGGTCGGTGCAATCAGAGATGCACAGCAAGGCGCTTTCATCATTCGTGACGTTGGAGAAGAGTACGGCGACACGAGAAATCTTGAAAAAGATGTCCGGTTGGTCACAACCATCACGTTCTATCTGGACTGAATATTAATCTGGCCCTTAAATTCTAGGGCAGGCACAGGGGCCTGCCCCTACAGAAACGCCCACCGTAGGGGCAACCCCCTGTGGTTGCCCTTGCGTTTGATTAAGGGCCGGATTAATAAACTGAACGTCGCATGTCCTTTTGATCCGGGCCTTGAACTCCGGGCAGGCGCGGGAGCCTGCCCCTGCGGAAACGTCCTGTTCAGGATGTCTCCGGCCTGAACACGCCCACCGTGGGGGCAACCCCTGCGCGCCGCGCCTGACGCGGTGTGAAAACTGACACTCTGCGTCAGGGTATGAACGGACATTTTTCGTGACGTGGCGTGAACCGGGTATTTATTTACACCGCAGAACCTCCGTGTAGTAGCAGAATTTTCGCTCCATAGTTAAACGCTATCGAAAGCTCTGTTGGGAGTGCGCAGTGTTCAGTAACCTGAAAATCAGTAGCAGACTCTTTTTTCTTACCATATTAGCTTCCGCGGTCACCGTCATCGTCGCGCTGTTCGGGGTGTTCGGCATGACAAGAATGTCGGACAACATGGACGCCATGTACAACGAAAGGACCTTGGCGTTGCATCAACTCGGCAGGATCGATAGAAACATCGTCGCGCTGAGCGCCGATATTTTCCGCGCCTCACAGCACGACCCCGACTCGAGGATCAACCAGATCCACACCGGTCACACGATTGAAAGACATCTGGACTCGATCAAAAAGGGACTCAAGGATATCGACGAAGCGTGGGCGTTTTTTGCCGCTACGCATACGGATGACAAGGAAAGGGAACTGGTTGCCCGGTTCGGTGAGGTGTATGCCGATTTCGTCAAAAAGGTCATTCGTCCAACCGCCGATGCGTTTCACGCCAACGATTTTTCCTACGAGGTCAATGAACGGTTCATCGTGGGATACCGCGATTTTGGGGCGCCCGCGGAAAAGATCATCAGCGAACTGGTCGAACTGAATGCCGCGTTTGCCAGGGAGAGCTTCGAGCAGGCGAAGGAAGCGAATGAATCATCGCGCATGAACATGCTGATCGCTTTCATCGCCGGTGTAGTGCTCAGTGTGTTCCTTGCCTGGAAAATCATCCACTCCATCGTTGATCCGTTGGGGCGCTTGCAGACGGTGATGGGCGAAATCAAGCACAGCAGCGACTTCACCCGGCGCGTGGAAGTTCTGGGTTCTGACGCGGTCGGACAAACCGGGGCGTCGTTCAATCAATTGTTGGAATCGTTACAGAAAGCGCTTAAAGAAATGTTTGAATATACGATCCAGATCGACGACGCCTCGAGCGAGCTTGCCGCCGTTGCGTTGCAGTCTGCCAGGAATTCCGAGACGACCAGCCATGCCTCCTCGGAGATGGCTGCCTCGGTCGAGGAAATGGCTACCAACGTGACCCACATCAACGAGACCGCACAGGGAACCGTTGAAATCACGCAACGTACCGGCGAACTCTCGCAGCAGGGCGGCGAGGTCATCCGTCAGACCGTCGATGAGATGCGCGCCATGGCCGAAGCGGTGCGCAAGTCCTCCGAGAGCATCACCGAACTGGGGCAACAGTCCGAACAGATTTCCAGCATCGTGCAGGTCATCAAGGATGTCGCCGACCAGACCAACCTGCTGGCGCTCAATGCGGCGATCGAAGCGGCGCGCGCGGGCGAACAGGGCCGGGGCTTTGCCGTCGTTGCCGATGAGGTGAGAAAACTGGCTGAACGCACCGCCAGCGCCACCGGCGAAATCGGCGCGAAAATCACCGCCATTCAGGGCAGTGCGCATTCGGCGGTAAGCGCGATGAGCAACGCTGCCGGGCGGGTCGAATCCGGTGTCGTGCTGGCCGATCAGGCTGGGGAGGCGATCACGAATATCCAGCAGGGCGCTCAACTGGTACAGACGCACGTCAATGGCGCCATCTCGGCCCTGGCGGAGCAGGGCGTTGCCAGTCGGGCGATTGCGCAGCAGGTCGCGCGCGTTGCACAGGCTGCGGAGGATAACAGCGGCGCAGCGCGCGGCGCTGTCGAGGCGATAGAGAATATCGAGCGCCTGGCGCATGCCATGCGCGGCGTGGTGACGAAATTCAAGGTCTAGGCGGCTTGAGCCTGTATGAACCGACCCGTCCACCTGGATTTCCGCACCGTAGATAGTTTCATGTCATTAGGTATTTTGTCTGGAGCACACCATGTTCAGTAACTTCAAAGTTGGCGGCAAACTCTTTTTGCTTACCGCATTTGCTTCTGCCGTCACTGTCGCCGTCGCGCTGTTCGGGGTGTTCGGCATGTCGAGAATCTCGGGCAACATGGACATCATGTACAACGAAAGGGCCGTGGCGCTGGCGCAACTCGGCAGAATCAGCAGCGGCCTCGGCGCGCTGAGTTCTGAAATTTTTCGCGCCTCGCAGCACAACCCTGACGCGGAAATCAATACGATCCACATGGATCACGCGATTGAAAGCCATCTGGGGAAAGCCGAAGGGTGGCTCAAGGAGATCGACGAGGCATGGGCAATTTTCTCCACTCTTCGCATGGAGGGAGAGCAAAAGGCTCTGGCTGCCCGATTCGGCGAAGATTATCCCAAATTCATCCAGGGGGTCATTCGTCCAACCATCGATTCGCTTCGCGCGGGCGATTTTTCCTTCGAGGTGAATAAAAACTACATCGTGGGATACCGCACTTCCGGAATGCACCTGGAAAAGATCATCAATGATCTGAACCAGATGAATAGCGTACTTGCTGCACAGAACTACAATGAGGCAGGGGAGACGTTCGTGTCAGCACGAATGAATATGCTGATAGCCTTTATCGTTGGCTTGTCGCTCAGCGTGCTCATTGCCTGGAAAGCCATTCGCGCCATCGTTACCCCGTTGACGGTCTTGCAGGTGACGATGGGCGAAATCGATCAGAGCGGCGACTTCACCCGGCGCGTGGGCGTTTCGGGTTCCGGCGAAGTCAGGGAAACCGTCGAGTCGTTCAATCATTTGCTGGCTTCGTTACAGAAGGCTCTGAGAGAAATTCTTGAGCATACGTCCCGGCTCGATACCGCTGCGAGCGAGCTTGCGGTCACTGCGCTGGAGGCTGCCAAGAATTCCGAGACGGCCAGCGAGGCCTCCTCGTCGATGGCCGCTTCGGTCGAGGAGATGTCTGTCAGTGTGACTCACATCAACGAGAATGCGCAGGGAACTTATGCAATCACGCAACGTACCAGCGAACTCTCGCAACAGGGCGGCGAGGTCATCCGCCAGACCGTCAGCGAAATGCACGCCATGGCCGAAGCGGTGAGGAAGTCCTCCGAGTGCATTGCCGAACTGGGGCAGCAGTCCGAACAGATTTCCAGTATCGTGCAGGTCATCAAGGATGTTGCCGACCAGACCAACCTGCTGGCGCTCAATGCGGCGATCGAGGCGGCGCGCGCGGGCGAACAGGGCCGAGGCTTTGCCGTCGTTGCCGACGAGGTGAGAAAACTGGCCGAACGTACCACCAGCGCTACCGGCGAGATTGGCGCGAAAATCGCCGCCATTCAGGGCAGTGCGCATTTGGCGGTGAGCGCGATGAGCAACGCTGCCGGGCGGGTCGAGTCAGGCGTCGCACTGGCTGATCGGGCCGGAGAGGCGATTACGAACATCCAGCAGGGCGCCCAGTCAGCACAGACGCACGTCGATGACATCACCTCGGTTCTGGCCGAGCAGGGCATCGTCAGCCAGACGGTCGCGCAGCAGGTCGAGCGCGTTGCCCAAGCCTCGGAGCAAAACAGCGCTGCCGCGCGCAGTTCTTCCAATGCGGCAGATAATATCGGGCATCTGGCGCGCACCATGCGCGGCGTGGTGGGGAAGTTCAAAGTCTGAACACGCGCTGACACAATCCTCGCCATCGATTCCTATCCCGGCCGCCTCCGGCCTTGGGATGTGAGCAGGCGTTCGCTGCAATATGACGTGAACTGAGATTTATTTTGCGCTATGGAATTCCCATTCCACAGCAGAATGTCCCGCATAGTGGTTCTATTCAATGTGCTGGACATTCTGTTGGGAGAGGGGCATGTTCAACAACCTCAAAGTCGGCAGCAAGCTCTTTTTACTTACCGCATTTGCCTCCACGGTCACCGTCACCGTCGCGCTGTTCGGGGTATTCGGCATGGCAAGGATGTCGGGCAGCATGGACGTCATGTACAACGAAAGGGTCTTGGCGCTGACTCAACTCGGCAAGATCGAAAGCGACTTCGGCACACTGGGCGCCGAGATTTTCCGCGCCTTGCAGCACAACCCCGCCTCGGAGATCAACAGAATCCACTCCGACCACACGATTGGGAGCCACCTGGATTCAGCCGAGAAGCGGCTCAGGAATATCGACGAAGCGTGGGCGGCCTTTGTCGCTATTCCTATGGAGGGCGAGAAAAAGGAGATGACTGTCCGGTTCAATGAAGGGCGCAACAGATTCGTCAAGGAGGTCATCCTGCCAACCATCGCTTCGCTTCGCGCCGGCGATTTTTCCTACGAGGTTCATGAACGGTTCATCATGGGATATCGCGTGCTTGGCGTAGCCGTGGAAAAGAGCGTCAGCGATTTGATCGAGATAAATGCCAGGCTTGGCGTCCAGAACTTCGAACAGGTGAAGGAAGCCTATGAATCATCGCGCATGAACATACTGATAGCGTTTATCGTCGGTTTGTTGCTCAGTATGTTCTTCGCCTGGAAAACCATTCGCTCCATCGTCACCCCGTTGTCGGGCTTGCAGACGACAATGGGCGAAATCGAACAGAGCGGCGACTTCACCCGGCGTGTGGACGTTTCGGGTTCTGACGAGGTTGGACAAACCGGGGTGTCGTTCAATCAGTTGCTGGTCTCGTTACAGAAAGCCCTGCGTGAAATTCTTGAGCATACGACCCGGCTCGATGCCGCCACGAGCGAGCTTGCCACGACTGCGCAGGAGACTGCCAAGAATTCCAGGATGACCAGCGAGACCTCCTTGGCGATGGCCGCTTCGGTCGAGGAAATGTCCGTCAGCGTGACCCGCATCAACGAGAACGCGCAGGAAACCTCTAAAATCACACAGCATACCGGTGAACTCTCGCACCAGGGCGGCGGTGTTATCCGTCAGACCGTCAGCGAAATGCACGCCATGGCCGAAGCGGTGCGCAAGTCTTCCGAAAGTATCACCGAACTGGGGCAGCAATCCCAACAGATTTTCAGCATCGTGCAGGTGATCAAGGATGTTGCCGACCAGACCAACTTGTTGGCGCTCAATGCGGCGATCGAGGCGGCGCGCGCTGGCGAACAGGGGCGGGGTTTTGCCGTCGTCGCCGACGAGGTGAGAAAACTCGCTGAGCGCACCACCAGCGCTACTGGTGAAATCGGCGCGAAAATCACCGCCATCCAGGGCAGTGCGAGTTCGGCGGTAAGCGCGATGAGCAATGCCGCCGGGCGGGTCGAATCCGGTGTGGTGCTG